>Ga0265306_10000197_pt1 | contig 26874 bp, 19 predicted proteins | sample Helome_3_FD_192493 | JGI IMG/M metagenome (GOLD analysis project Ga0265306, IMG submission 192493) | Marine sediment microbial communities from subtidal zone of North Sea - Hel_20160420 (Illumina Assembly) | ecosystem: Environmental > Aquatic > Marine > Subtidal zone > Sediment ... | reverse complement strand
GCTGTCGTTCTATCGCCCACTCGCTGGTAGCTCAATACAAGGGGCTATCGGTGCTTATTCTGTCAGGTTCTCCGATTATCGGCAGCTTTGACTTTAAAGCACGGGTTGATTTCGTGCGCATTCCCGGCGTTATCAAGCTAAGAGACGGTGAATATACATCATTAGGACTTCATATCGATCTGGAACAGACCTTACAGATGCGGGAATCCATCATCTATCACACCGCAGCTACTTTTAAGCCCGATATATTTCTCGTCGACAAAGAACCCACCGGCCTGCAGGGGGAAGTAACCTCCACCCTCGAGATGCTCAAACAGCGAGGCACAATCAATGTGCTCGGATTACGCGACATCATGGACGATTCTGTTCAATTAAAAGCCGAATGGGAGCGTAAACAGGTGGCACCGGTGCTGGAGGACCTGTATCACGATATCTGGGTCTATGGTCTAGAGGAAATGGGAAGCCCAATTGAAGGCCTGGGTCTGTCCGCTTCGATCAACAAGAAGATTTCGTATACCGGCTACCTGGGGCGTGAAATCCCCAGTGATCGTAACTGGGTATCGCCAATCAATCTCGATGACCCTTTTATCCTGGTCACCGCCGGCGGTGGTGGCGACGGTGTCGAAATGGTCGACTGGGTAATCCGCGCCTACGAGGTTGACCAGCACCCGCCCTACCGGGCGATTATTGTGACCGGACCATTTATGCCCCCGACCGAACAGCAGGAGTTTCATGAACGCTGCGAAGCCCTGTCGAATGTCGAAATTCTGACCTTCGACAGCCATATCGAATTACTCATGGAAAAAGCGACCGCTATAGTCGCGATGGGCGGTTACAACACTTTTTGTGAAATTCTGACCCTGGATAAACCCGCCTTGATAATCCCCAGATCGGTTCCCCGACAGGAACAATTGATTCGCGCCGAACGCGCGGTAACACTCAAGCTGGTGAGCTTGCTCGATCCCGCCGGCGAACGCGATCCGATGCAAATGGCCGCAGCAATCCGTGCTCTACCAGAGCAGGCAAAACCCTCCTCGGCAAATGTTTCCGGCTTGTTAGCAGGACACGAGAACATCGCCGAAATGGTACGTGAGTATTTCGAACCCTCGGCAAGCGAAAGCATAACCGCCTGAATTCCGGAGTTGTCGATCAGTTCGTCATATCGCGCCATGATCTATGTCCAGCACCTGCTGGGTGTCGGGCACCTGCAGCGTTCTCTTCTACTGGCAGCCGAACTGGCGCGACAGGATTTTACGGTTAAACTGGTTTCCGGCGGCAGGCCACAGGCCTTAACCATGCCGGCAGGCGTCCAGCTTCATCAACTACCACCGGTGCACAGCCCCGATGGAAGTTTTAGCCGTCTCCTGGATCAGGACGGCAACACGATAGGCGACGACTTGCGCGACCGGCGCAAACAACAATTGCTTGAAATCTTCGCTTCCTGCGCACCGCAGGTTTTGATAACCGAAACGTTTCCATTTGGCAGGCGTATGATGCGCTTTGAAATAATACCGCTGCTTCAGGCTGCCAGGGCCAGCTCCACTTGCACCCAGGTCATCGCCTCGATACGGGATATTCTGCAGCCCAAATCCAGGGCGGGACGCAATGAAGAGATTTGTGCTCTGGTAACGGAATTTTACGATCACGTACTGGTGCACGGAGACCAGAAAATAGTCGGACTCGCGGAAAGTTTTCCGCTGGCTGATCGGCTTAGCGACAAGACCTATTACAGTGGTTATATCTGCACTTCCAGGCGAACAGTGTCAGCCGCCGGTGACGGCAGTAACGAAGTACTGGTATCTGCCGGCGGCAGCGCCACCGGGCTGGATATATTGACAGCTGCCATCGCGACCAAACCCCTGTCTATATTCAAGGACCTGCAGTGGAGAATACTGGTAAGCCCTTCAATCGATGAGCCCCATCTTGACGAGCTGAAGCGGCGCGCAGGCGAAGGCATCAGTATCGAACGCAACCGACCCGACTTTAGCGAACTCGTTAAGCGTGCCAGGCTGTCGATTTCGCAAGCCGGTTACAACACGATCACCGACATTCTTAACAGCACTACCGCCGCGGTCGTAATCCCTTATGCCGAAGCCGATGAAATGGAACAGACCATGCGGGCGCAAAAACTGCAACACCTCGGTCGACTGGTTATGCTGCAGCAAAACGAATTATCGCCAGCAAATCTGGCCTCGGCAATCGAACAGGCCGACAGGCAAAAATCCTCGCTGGAAGTAAACCTTAGTGGCGCGGGCAACAGTGCCAATATGATCACGCAATGGTTGAATACCTCGCTGGCGGCGAAATGAAAACGCTATCCGCAAAGGCCTGGCTGTGGCTTGGTCACGAGCTTGACGCATGGGCTGATATGGATAAAACGGCCGATTTCTGGTGGCGTGACGACGACGCGACCGGGCCTGGTGGCGCACTCGATCGACTGGTCGGGTTAAGTTACAACTGGGATGCTCCGTTGGCGCTGGCGGTTATTCCATCAAGACTCGAGCCTGAACTGGTTGATTTTCTGTGCAATCGAACACTGATAACCGTATTACAGCACGGTTACGCGCATGAAAACCACGCTGCCCACGGACAACGCAAGCTCGAACTCGGGGGTAGCCGTGTCAGTGCGCTTACTATCGCCGACCTGGAACGAGGCTACCAGATCCTCGAGCAGCATTTCGGCGATCGCTTCAAACCGGTATTGGTACCGCCCTGGAATCGAATTGACGGCCAGGTTGTAAGCTGTTTAAGCGAAATTGGATTCGCCGGGATTTCGACGATGAAGGTGCGCCGCAATGCATATCCTGCGCCTGGATTACTCCAGGTAAACACGCATCTCGATCCGGTAAACTGGCGTCACCAGGGCGGTTTTATCGGTGTCTATCCCGCCATCGCGATTCTGATTCAGCATCTGCAGGCCAGGCGCATCGGTTATCGTGATATCGACGAACCTACCGGCATCCTGACGCATCACCTGGTGCAAAACGAGGCGGTCTGGCGTTTCCTCGAAGATTTACTGCAATTCCTCTGCAACCACCCCGCTGCGACCTGGCTCGACACCTCATCCATCTGGAAATAACCACCATCTTCCTTTTAGGCCCGTCGGCGACCTCGGTGGAAAGGGCGCAAAAGGCGCTCCCAACCGGCAAAAAACGCCGGTTGGTCCATCCATGGAATCGCTTGGAGCCCGAGGCGTCGGACCGCGGCGTCCCTGCCTCGCTACACTTTTGCCCCCTTTCCCCCGAGATCGCCTACAGATTAGGAAGTGAACCGAAAACACGTTCAATTAGCATCGGTAACCCCTCCAAAAAGTGTTTATAACGATACATCGATTCGAAGCAACCGCTCGACCTGCTACATTCCAGGCAACCAAGGGAACTCTTTGCGACGTAAAGATTGGGTGCCTTCGAAGACACAATTTTCAACCCAACCCTAGTGATGGGAGTTCAGGATTTGATGAGGGGGATGGACTGGTAACTGTCGAGTAGTTTGCCGTCAGCGGAGAGTTCGAACTGGTGAAGCGCATCCCAGGCAAAATCGACCGGCGACTCACCGCACATGTCCCAGTCGCAGGCAAGCGCATAAATACAGCGAATGATGCCCTTGTGCACTACCGCCGCAGTATCCTGTTTTGACGCGGCTACTTGCCGCAACCAGGCTTGCAGGCGGACCTGGACCTGGCGCGGGCTTTCTCCACCGGGCGGGCAAAAGTCGATCCCGCGACGCTCGTTATCCCGCATCTCGTCGCCGAGCCGCTTGCGCAGGGGTTTGAGAATTTCGCCTTCCCAGTCACCCCAGTTCATTTCAATTAACGCCGCCTCGATATCGATTGCAGTCAATCCAAGTAATTCTGCCGTCTGCATGGCACGACGCAGGGGACTGCAGTACCAACGATAGCCGGCAAATTTCGGCGGTAACGCCAGATCCTGAAATTGCCGGCGCCCGCTCGCTGACAGGGGTTGATCGATTCGGCCCTGGACCCGTTTTTCAAGATTCCAGTCAGTCACGGCATGTCGAAGCAAGGCGAGTTTCATGGCTACCGATTAATCTCCATTGACTGCTGCAACCTGCTAACCAGGGTATCGATGCCCCGATCCATCGAGAATTCACGACGCACGCGATCGTACCCTGCCTGTGCCAGGCTACTGCGCAACCCGGGATCAGTGATCATTTTCTGCAGCGCCTGCGCCAGCTGCTGCTGGTCTTTTTGTTCCACCAGCCATCCAGTTTCGGCGTGAACGATCAGTTCCGGTATGCCGGATATATTGGTCGATAAACAGGCCAGGTTCTGACTTTGCGCTTCCATCAACACGTTGGGCAACCCGTCGCGATCACCATCGGCGGATATCTGGCTCGGCAGTACAAATAAATCCGCTTCACGATACTGAGCCAGGACCTGATTTTGCGGTAATGCGCCCAGCCACTTTATGCGCTTGTCGATGCCATGTTCGCGTGCCTGTTGTTGCAATTGTTCGAGCAATTCTCCACCGCCGATATGCACAAATCGCCAATGCAGCGTGGCCGGCAAAGCAGACAATGACGCCAACAGAGTCTGGTAGCCTTTTTTATCTACCGCGCGACCCACGCTGACCAGGCGAACTTCATTGTCTGCATCGCTGCCGTCGCGATTTGACGCGGCTTCCGGTTTCCGGCCAAACCGATCAAAGTCCAGGCCGTGATAAAGCAGCGTCACCTTATCCTCTGTGTCAGCAAGGCTGGAAAGATACTTTTTGTTAGCGCGGGTGCAGGTAACCACCCATTGGGTACTTGCCAGCTTTTCGCGCAGTTCCCATTCGGGAATGGTCCAGATATCCTTGGCATGCGCGGATACGCTCCAGGGAGTTTTATTGATTTTGCTGGCGTAGTAAGTTACCGATGCCGGGGTATGCATGAAATGGTTGTAGTAGTGTTGCACCGAAGCAGGCATTTCATTCGCCATAACCATCGATTGAGCAAAGCGACGCATTCGATTACGCGTGGGATCGCGCCATAAATCTCGACTAAAGGCTGTCAGAGCTCGCCAGAAACCGGGTTTCCAGCATACTCGAAAAAAGGCACGCAGTACCGCGGGGATATCATCGTGTACATACTCGGGCAAATAGTAAACCGGAGCCTCGATCTCAGCATGAATGGGGTGCGTTGCCGGATCATAGGGATGACGCAGCGAAAAGATACAGAGCTCGAAGCCACGTAACTCAAGCGCCCTGATTTCCTGCGCAATGAAGGTTTCCGATAAGCGTGGATAGCCTTTTAAAACAATTGCCAGCCTGGGGAGCATAACCTGTATTTGATATAAATCGATCGATGCGCGATAGTACACCGGCATGACATGCCGTGCTAGCAACACCAGGTCCGGAACCTGTCGGCCGAATAAGGATCAGAAACTGGAAATATATGGAACCATCGCTTTACAGATACATACTTGATCACAGTAAGAAAGACCAGATTGGTCTGATAATACTGTCGCTGATTTCGCTTCCCCTGGTATACATTACCCTCGAACTGCCCAAAAAAATAATCAACCTGCTGGAAGGACAGGAAATTCCGCAGGCAATTTTCGGCCGTGAGTTTGATCGTCTTGAATTCTTAATACTGCTCAGTACTGCCTTCCTGCTGGTAGTGCTTGCCAGCGGAGGCTTAAAGTACCTGTTAAACGTATACCGTGGTGCACTCGGCGAACGCCTGCTGCGCCGACTCAGGTTCGAACTTTACGAGCGCGTCCTGCGCTTCCCAATGCCACATTTCAAACGGGTTTCGTCGGGCGAACTGATCCCGATGATCACTGCAGAGACAGAAATTTTAGGCGAATTTATCGGCGAATCCTTCACCCTGCCGGTGTTTCAGGGCGGTATCCTGCTAACTTACCTGGTCTTCATCTTTCAACAGGATGTTTTTCTAGGGATGGCCGCGGTTTCGCTGTACCCGTTTCAGCTCATTGTAATTCCGCGCCTGCAAAAACGTGTCAACGAACTCTCAAAGGAACGGGTCGCGGCGGTACGTAACATGTCAGGTCGTATCGGCGAAACCGTTTCCGGCATTACCGAGGTTCACGCCAACGATACCAGCCATTACGAACGCGCCCATATCAGCCAGCGACTTGGCAACATTTACCTGATTCGTTTCGCGATTTATAAACGCAAGTTTTTCATCAAGTTTCTGAATAACTTCATCGCCCAGCTGACACCTTTTTTCTTTTACTCGGTTGGCGGTTATTTTGTGTTACGCGGCGATTTATCCATCGGCTCGATGGTCGCGGTGCTGGTGGCCTACAAGGATCTTTCGGGTCCCTGGAAAGAATTGCTGCGTTACTACCAACGCAAGGAAGACGTGAAAGTCAAGTACAGCCAGGTTATCCAGCAGTTCAACCCGCAAAATATGCTCGAAACTGAAATCATCGATCAACGACCCGAATCGCTCGAATTACCGGGTCACGAGATTCAGGCCAACAATATTCGCTACACTGAGGATGAACTTTATTACAGTATTGATGGCGCCAGTTTCAAATTTCCTTTCGATCAGCACTGCGCCGCGGTGGGACTGGGCAATAGCGGCAAGGAAGAGCTCGCTTTAATGATGGCGAGACTGATCAATCCCAGTTCCGGCAACATTAATATTGGTGACTGGAAACTGGAAAATGTGCCCGAATCGATCACTGGCAGACGCCTCGGCTATGTTGGAACCGGGGCATTCATGTTTAACGGCACGGTTTTCGACAATCTATGCTACGCGCTCAAGCACCACCCGATACCTGGTGAAGCTGACGACCACGACAAGGAAGTTGAACGAGCACTCGCACTGCGAGCAGGCAACTCTCCCAACCGCTACGACGACGACTGGATCGACCTCCAGGCGCTTGGTCTGGAGAACCGGGAGCAGCTGACCGCGCATATTATAGATGTTCTTAAAGCCGTCGAAATGGATGAGGAAATTTACCAGTTCGGGTTACTCTCGTTGGTGGATCAGTCGGAGAATACCGATCTCATCGCAGGAGTTATGCAGGCACGGCGACAATTGCGCGACAAGTTCAAGGAGCCCGAAATTGCCCGCCTGGTCGAACCCTTCGATCACGAAAAATATAATCTCAATATGACGGTATCGGAGAACCTGTTGTTTGGCACTGTTTACGATGACGCCATCGATCTCGAACAATTGATCGACTACCCGGCCATGCAAAAGGTGCTGAAGGAAAACGACCTGACTGAAGAATTTCTCAATGCCGGCGTGAAAATTGCTGAAATCATGCTCGACCTGTTCTCTGACGTCGAACCGGACAGCGAGCTGTTCGAGCAATTCAGCTTTATCGAGGCCGACGATCTACCGGAATTCAATAAACTGCTACAGGAATCCAGACAGCATGGCGTGAAAAGTTTGCCGCAAAATGATCGACGACGCCTGATATCCTTGCCCTTCAAACTGATCGTGGCGCGTCATCGACTGGGCCTGATGACCGAGTCTATCCAGCAGCGTATTCTCGCCGCGCGGAAGCAAATCCATGAACATGCGACCACCGAGGATCTTGGCATCGAGTTTTTCGAAGAATCCAGCTTCAACCCGCGCATATCGATCCAGGACAATATTCTGTTTGGAAAACTGGCCTACGGCCAGGCCCATGCCCAACAGAAAATCAACTCACTGATTGCGGATGTAGTCGAATCGCTCGGCTTGCGCAACCAGATAATCGAAGCCGGCCTGAGATACGAAGTGGGGGTTGCCGGTGGTCGCCTGTCTGCCATTCAACGCCAGAAACTGGGGCTTGCGCGCGCCTTGCTGAAGGCTCCCGATTTACTGATAGTAAATGAAGCCTTATCGAGCCTGGATACGGCCAGCGAACGTCGCCTGATCGGCAACGTCAGGCAGAAGATGGAAAATCGGGGTATTCTCTGGATGCTCGGACGGGTTCAACTGGCAGAACAGTTCGATGCAGTAATGGTGATGGAACGCGGCAAACTCGTCGACAAGGGACCTTTCGCAAAAATGCAATCCAGCAGTGAACACTTCCAACATTTGCTAACCTCCGAGTAACTACCCGGGGAAAGCTTACTGGCGCCTTAAAAACAGGTGCGTGGTTAGCAGTCGATCTGCAACCTCGCGCCTTATTCCAGCCCATAAACTACCCCAACTTAAGCGTAACGGTGGATTAAAAGGCTTTAATCCGACTCTTGACGCGAAGCCTGTCAGTGTCTTTCGGGTAAAACAGTTGATGTGCTCTAACGGATGAATCGCTTCGAGTTCAGGCGACCAGCCCCATTGTTCCAGCCGAGCTGCGACGCCCCGGCCATCAGGTACGCGAAGACAAACTATCCCCTCCGGCTTCAACTGTCGGCAAAGATCTTCCAGGGTCTGCATGGGATCGGATAAATGCTCGAATACCTGGTTAGCGTATACACAATCGAAGCCCGCCACACTCGCTGGCAAGGCATCGATAACTGTGACCCCCATTTGGCGGGCGTAATCGCTGCGTTGTTTCGATAATTCGAAACCGACGACATCAAAGCCATGCGCCTGCGCCATTCGACTCCAGTAACCCCAGCCCATACCATAGTCGAGAATTCGGCTTTGATCGGGTCGCTGATTCAGCAAACCCGCCAGAGTCTGAATCTGGCCAGCATACTGGCGGTAACGTTGGCTGTTTGCGGTTTGTTTCCGCTGCAAACTTTGCTCTTGATCGATCCAGTCTTCGTACAGCGTTTGCATACCCCTTTCATCCAGAATCGAATCCTGGTAGACAAATTCACAATCTTCGCACAGTACCACCCGATAGCTGGCGGACTGCAGCGACTCTAACGCTACCCTGCCACGATAAAACTGCTCTATATAATTTGCCAGACCTTGATCACTGTAGGGAATGTCACACAGTAGCCTGTTGTTAGCGGAATCACACAATGGGCAACGTTCACGTTGCTGAAAGCCGACGGACATCGATTATTTATAGGGATCGGCAGCGTCACGCAATCCGTCGCCGAAGAAATTAAAGGTAAGGATGATCAGCACGACAGGTACTACCGGGTATAGCAGCCACGGATATAGCGCTACCACGTTAATGTTTTGCGCTTCATTTAACAACACGCCCCAGCTGGTGACCGGCGGCCTTAGGCCGAGGCCCAGAAAGCTGAGTGCAGTTTCACCCAGGATCATCGCCGGTATCGACAGCGTCGCCGAAGCTATCAAATGACTCATGAATCCAGGCAAAAGATGGCGCCCGATAATGCGTCCGGGCTTCGCGCCCATCAGCTCAGCTGCCGAACAATAATCTTCTTCGCGCAGCGAGAGCAACTTCGAACGCACCGCACGTGCCAGCCCGGTCCAGTCGAGTAATGCCAGAATCACGGTAATGCCGAAAAATATCAGAATCGGGCTCCAGTTTACCGGCAATACCGCGGATAAGGCCATCCACAGTGGTAGCTCCGGGAATGAGCGAATAACCTCGATCAACCTTTGCACGGAAGCATCGACCCAACCACCATAGTAACCGGCGAGCCCACCGATCAGGATGCCAAAGGTAAAGCTGATAATTATTCCAACCAGGCCAATAGTGAGCGATATGCGGGCACCATAGGTGATTCGCGAAAACATGTCCCGCCCGAGACGATCGGTGCCGAGTAAAAAGAAGGTGCCATTCTCGGGCGGGCAAATTAGATGAAAGCGGGCCTCAAACAGTCCCCAGAAACGGTAGCTGTCTCCCTGGCAAAAGAAGCGCAGGGGTTGTACAAGATTCCTGTTTTCGGGGTAGTTGCGTTTGAGAATATCCATGTCGAGCTCGTAGCCCCTGCCGTAGACGAATGGCCCGATAAACTCCCCATCATGAAACAAATGTACCGACTGGGGTGGCGAGTAGATAAATTCGGTATTACGTGTATGCAGGCTGTAGGGTGCGATCACCTCGCTGAACATGATCGTGGCATAGTTTAATGCCAGGATAACACCGCAGATTACGGCCAGCCGATGCCGACGTAGTTTCCACCACATCAGCTTCCACTGCGAGGCCATGTAGTACCTTTCCTGCGCCGGGGTCAGTGCTTCGATCGAATGAGGATCGAAGGGTTCGCGCGAAACAAAGTGCGGGGTGGTCACTTGCTACCTCCACCGAGTCGAATACGCGGGTCGAGCATGGCCAGCGCTATATCAGAAACCAGTACCCCGAATACGGTAAGCAATGCCAGGAACATCAAAAAAGACCCGGCCAGGTACATATCCTGGCTTTGCAAGGCGCTTAGCAAAATTGGTCCGGTGGTTGGTAGCGACATAACCACGGCCACTATCTCGGCACCGGAAATGACTGTCGGTAGCAGGTTTCCTATATCGGCGACAAAAAAATTGAGTGCAACCCGCAGTGGATACTTGGCGAGCAACTTTCCAGGCGGCAAACCCTTGGCCCGCCCCGTCGTGACATACTGCTTTTGCAGTTCGTCCAGCAGATTTGCGCGCAGGCGTCTTATCATGCCGGCGGTACCCGACGTACCGATGACCACCACTGGAATCCACAGATGCTCAAGTATCGAGATTAACTTGTCGACACTCCAGGGGGCATCGATATATTCCGGATCCATCAAACCGCCGATACTGGTACCGAAATAGACGTTGGCGAAATAAAGCATTACCAGTGCGAGCAGGAAATTCGGCGTCGCCAACCCCAGGAAACCCAGCGTCGATAATCCGTAATCACCCCAGCTGTACTGATGGGTCGCCGAGTAAATACCGATCGGAAAGGCGATCATCCAGGTGAACAGGATAGTGGCAATCGAGATTAACACGGTCAGGAAAAGCCGATCACCGACCACCTCGGTAACGGGCAGTTCGTACTCGAAAGAATATCCGAAATCGCCTTGCAGCATACCAAAAAGCCATTGCATATACTGCTGCAACATCGGCTTATCGAGTCCGTATTGCTCGCGCAAAAAGGCAATTTTGGCCTCGTCGACCGACTCGCCCTGGCTTTGCAGCTCAGCGATATGGCTTTCGAGATAATCCCCGGGCGGTAACTGGATAATGACGAACACCAGCATGCTGATCACCAGCAAAGTCGGAATCATCGTCAGGATACGGCGCAGAATGTAGGTCAGCATTAACGCCTCGTCTCGTCGAACCAGAAGTTATCCGGTTTGTAGATGCCAAAATACGCTCCCGGCGAAAAATCGTAGAAACCCTTTGCCGGCACGTTATGCAAATGATCACTGACTACCACCGGATGCGGGACATGATTAACGATGCCGATGGTAAACATCTGCTCACGGTTGATGTCGAGAATCTGATGCCAGATGGCAAGACGCTCATCACGCGAGCGAGCCCTGGCCCATTGATCATTCAAAATGACAAGCTCCTGCGCTGCGGGTAAATCCGGCGCCTCGCCGCTTTTTCCACTCGATTCGTAGTAGGCACCCCATTGCGGCCACTGATACTGGTACTTCGAGGTGGGTACCAAATTTCTGGGGCTGGTGTCCGGGGACGGCATCCCGTTTTCGAGTCCCGACCAGATCGACATGATTGCATCACCGGAAAATATCCGGTTGCGGAATACTTCGCGCGTCGATGGGATGCTATACAACTTGATACCGGCATCCAGCCAGCTGTCGTGTATCAGTTCCAGTATATCGGTCTGCTCGGTGCTTTCACCGGCAGTCTGAATCAGGATTTCAAGCGGGCGCCCATCTGGCAACAGGCGAACGCCGCGATCATCACGTTGGGTGAGGCCTAACTCGTCGAGCAACTGGTTGGCGTGTTCCAGATCGAATTCGATACCGTCATACTGGTACTCCGGTTTGTACATCGAATCTTCAGCGAGGACGGTATTATTGCTCTCCTGGACCAGGCGGAAATAAACCACCTGGTTGATTTCGAATCGGTGTATCGCCAGCGACAGGGCACGCCGGAAGCGCAAATCACGCATGAGTTCGCGATATACGGGGTCATTGGTATTCAGATTCGGATAAAGTGCGATATGTGCACCTTTGGCGGTATGCCATAGACGCACATCAAAATCGTTTCGTTTCGAGCCGGTTTTTAAAAAAGTGTAGTTATCCATACGCAAATAACGCGCCTGCAGATCCGACTCGTAGGCACCGGTTTTTGCCGGCACCAGCTTGCTCGATACGATATTGACCGCGATCGAATCGATATAGGGCAGCTGACGGCCGTTTTGATCCACGCGATGATAGAAAGCATTACGCCTGAAAATAAACCTGTCCGACGGTGGATAGGTGGAATTGAGCCAGGGTTGTAGCGTGGGCAGGTCCGGATTGGTTGCCTTGTAGGGACGGTCCTTGCTGACATGAACCCCCATCCAGTTATTCTTGCCCGCATCTTCAATCATTTGCTGCAAGACTTCCCCGGTCTGGTAACGCGCGTGAAACTGGCGCAGGTAATGCGCCGGCTTGTAAATATACAACGGTCGCGCTCCAGCAAGCGCAGTCAGGAAATATGGGTTGGGGTTGGACCAGCTGTACTTAACGGTGTACTTGTCCGGGAACTCGACCCTGGGTAACTCGCCCTCGATGATGAATTGCTTGTCGGGTCCGCCTTTGGATAGTTCCGCGTTGTTGGCGACGTCTTCCCAGTAGTAACGGAAATCCTCGCTGGTAAAGGGATGGCCATCGGACCATTTATGACCCTCACGCAGATGCAGGGTAAAAACTCGATTTTCGAACACTTCGTAACTTTCCAGGATATCCGCCTCGAGCTCGAGTTCGGGCGTGTAACCCACCAGCCGGGCATAACCGTAAATGACGATTTGCCGTATATCTTTTTGCTTTCCCATCAGCAGACGCAGTTCGCCACCGTGTTCGCCCGCGGCTTGATCCGGACGCAACTGGACCAGTTTCGGTTCCCGCGGAAGTCTCTCCTCAACCGGCGGCAATTCACCGGATTGAACCCGAACAGCGAGTGAAGGCGTTTCGATCAACCCGTCTAATGCGTTGACAGCGGTTATCTGTAACAGGAAAGCGCTTAACGCGATGGCTTTGTAGCGTATTTTCATGCCGCCACATCGGCTGGACTGGAACCCGCCGTAACCCTGACGAAATGGCCATCACCGAGCGCCATGAATTCGGTTGCAGCGCTGCCATCGATAGTAAACGGAAATCGCCACCGGGACGGATCGGAAGCGGCGCCCTCGGTAATCGCCTCGAAGCTTAGCGGCTGTGAAAGTTCCGGGTGCGGTACCGCGGATAACAGGGCCTGAGTGTAGGGGTGAACCGGGTTTTCAAACAGTTTATCGCGCGGTGCAAGTTCGACTACTCGCCCTGCGCACATAACCGCTATACGATTGGCGATATAGTGAATTACCGCGAGATTATGAGAAATAAAAACAACGGTAAGTCCGAGTTCCTGCTGCAAATCCTTCAACAGGTTCAGCACCTGGGCCTGGATCGATACATCCAGTGCAGATACCGGCTCGTCACAGATAATCAGGTCGGGCTGCAACGCGAGGGCGCGCGCAATACCGATGCGTTGCCGCTGGCCACCGGAAAAACTGTGCGGATAGCGGCTTAAAAAACGAGGGTCGAGCCCGACCAGTCGCATCAGTTCGGACGCCATTTCGCGTTGATAATCCATGTTACCAAGGTCGTGCACGACTAAGGGTTCGCGCAGGATGTCGAACACCGTCATGCGCGGATTCAAAGCGCTATAGGGATCCTGAAAAATAAACTGCATCTTGCGCCTGAAAGCAAGCAAGTCATCTCCCTGCAACGCACGCACGTCGATGGCCCGGCTACCGTCATGGTAGGTAATCTCGCCCCGGTCCGGGGTAATCGCGCGCATGATGATCTTGCTCAGGGTTGTCTTGCCACAACCACTCTCACCAACCAGCCCAAAACACTCACCACGCTCGACTGCGAAGGAAACGTTGTCAACTGCCAGCAAGTCGTGTGATTCAGACTTGAGCCAGCCACCGCCATGCAGGCGATAGGTCTTACTGAGATCATTCACCTTCAACAGAGGCTCGTGGGCATCAACGCCCTCTTCGAGCGGGGTTTTCCTGATCAAGGCGCCGGTCTCGGAGTGAATTTCGCGCACCGGGACCAGTCGTTCACCCGGTTTCAGATCGAATCGGGGCACCGCATGCATCAGCGCCTTGAGGTAATCATGCTGCGGGCTGGTGAACAGCTCCCGCAACGGGCCTGCCTCCATAACCCTGCCGTGATACATCACTACCACCTGGTCTGCCATATTGGCGACGACACCGAGGTCATGCGTAATCAACAACATCGCCATGCCGAGCTCAGCCTGCAATTCCCTGATCAATTTGAGGATCCGCGCCTGGATGGTTACATCGAGCGCGGTAGTCGGTTCATCGGCTATCATCAGCGATGGATGGCAGATCATTGCCATCGCAATCATCGCGCGCTGGCGCAATCCACCGGACAATTCAAAGGGATACATCTTCATTGCCCTGGAGGGGTTCGCAAAACCAACGTGCTGCAACATGGTTTCGGTCAGTTTCAGGCCTTCCTGTCGGCTGGCGTCGCGGTGCAGGAACAGCGCTTCGCTGATTTGATCACCGATGGTATGCACCGGCGACAACGAAGTCATTGGCTCCTGAAATATGATGGATATGGCGCCGCCGCGTATCTGGCGTATCTGTGCACTATCGGGATCGAGCGCCGCGATATCAAGTAACTGTCCACTTTCAGGGTTGTTGAACCATATTTCGCCGGCACGAATTTTTGCATTGGCTGGCAGGATTCCCATGATCGCCTGCGCAGTGACCGACTTACCGGAACCCGACTCACCGACCAGGGCTACCGTCTCACCCGGCTCGACGGCAAAGGAAACATCGACTAACGCCGGCACGGGGCTGCGCTGCAGAAAAAAGTCTACAGCAAGGTTGTTAACCTCTAACAAGGTTGGCTGTTGAACATTGTCAACGATGACAAACTCTCCCGGTTATTGGCCTCTGGGGCCTTTTTTTTCGATTATATGTTATTTTTTAGCGTAATAATCCATGTACCAGCCGGCAAATTGATGTAAACCCTGTTGAATAGAGATTTTCGGGGTATATCCGGTGTCGGCGATCAGCGTGTCGATGTCGGCATAAGTTTCTTCGACATCCCCCGGCTGGGCTGGCAGCAACTCTTTACTGGTTGTTTTGCCCAGCGCCTGCTCCAATAATTCGATGTAATACAAAAGCTCGATCGGTTCACCACGAGCGATATTATAAATCTGCCAGGGCGCGTTGCTGCTGGCCGGATCCGGGTTCATTCCGGACCATTGCGAATTCCCGGCCGGTATCCTGTCCAGGCAGCGTATCACCCCGTCGACGATATCGTCGATATAGGTAAAGTCACGTTTATGCCGGCCCTGGTTAAAGACCTGGATCGGCGTGCCCTGTGTAATCGCGTCGGCAAACAGGATGGGCGACATATCGGGCCGTCCCCAGGGTCCATACACGGTAAAAAAGCGCAGTCCGGTAGTCGGTATCCGATACAGATGGCTATAACTGTGCGCCATCAATTCGTTAGCCTTCTTGGTAGCCGCGTAAAGCGAAATCGGGTGATCGACGTTATCCGAGGTACTGAACGGCATGCTTTGATTGGCACCATAAACCGAACTCGACGACGCGTAAACCAGGTGTTCGATGTCATGATGTCGGCAGCACTCGAGCAGATTACCGAAGCCGACCAGGTTGCTGTCGATGTATGCGCGCGGGTTTTCCAGTGAATAACGCACCCCGGCCTGCGCCGCCATATTTAGCACTCGGTCGAACCGTGATTTACTGAACAATCCTTCCAGCGCAGCCTGGTCCGCTAAATCCATAGCAACGAATTGGAAGTTTTCGAAGGTTTCGAGTTGCTGCAGACGCGCCTGCTTCAAACCGACATCGTAGTAATGATTCAGATTATCTAAGCCAACTACATCGTCACCACGCTGACAAAGGCTATGCGTAAGTGCGTGACCAATAAAACCCGCGGCCCCGGTAACCAGTACTTTCATATGCTTCCAGTCGTTTGAAACCAGCTGTCTTTGGCCGGCTTAACGTACGGCCGGGAAAGATCTCAGGCTGAAGCGCTTCATCGGGCCAACCCGGTGCAGCAACAGAACAACTGCGATAATCGCATAAATTATCGGTTCGAGATAGTCGGCCTTGACCAGCCAGATGAAATGCAGCAAGCCGAGCGACAGGATCAGGTAAACCAGCTGATGCAGGCTTTTCCATTTCTTGCCGAGACGCCTGATCATCGCCTGATTGGAGGTAATCGCCAACGGCAACATCAACAGTAGTGCGCTGAAGCCAAGAGTTATATAAGGGCGCTTGATAATATCCTCGACCATGGCGACAACATCGAGCGAGTGGTCGGCGATAAACCAGATCATGAAATGGCAACTGAGGTAGAAAAATGTATACAACCCGAGCAGACGCCGAAACCGTATCCATGATGTCAGCCCGGTCCACTGCCGTAGCGGGGTCATACTCAGCGTAATCAGCAGGAATCGCAGCGTCCATTCGCCGGTCTCATGGGTCAGTCTTTCCACCGGATTGGCGCCCAGGCCGTCATTGAAGGCCGCCCACAGCAGAGCCGCAAACGGCATCAGGCACAGCAGGTGCGCAACTGGTTTGGCATAGGCGGACTTGAGTGCCGCGGAGACCGACATGTTAGAAGTTGGTGTTCAGATCCAGGTCGTCGTAGAGCGTGGCGACTTCTTCCCCGTAGCCATTGAACATGAGCGTATCGCGTTTGAAAATTTCACCGATGCGACGCTCGCGTTTTTGCGACCAGCGCGGATGGTCGACCTCTGGATTGACGTTTGAATAAAAACCATACTCTCGCGCAGAGGCCATATTCCACGACGTCTGCGGCTGTTCCTCGGTGAACTCGATACCGACAATCGACTTGATGCTTTTGAAACCATATTTCCACGGCACCACCAGTCGAATCGGCGCCCCGTTCTGATTGGGCATGGTTTTGCCGTACATGCCAACCGACAAAATCGTCAACGGATGCATTGCCTCGGCGATGGTCAGGCCTTCGCGATAGGGCCAGTTTAATACCGAGCGTTGTTGCCCGGGCATGCGTACCGGATCATGCAGGGTCTTGAAGGCCACGTATTTTGCTTTGGATGTTGGCTGCAGGCTGCTCAAAATTGATCCCAGCGGGATACCCAGCCACGGAATAACCATCGACCAGGCTTCGACACAGCGCAAACGATAAATACGCTCCTCGATCGGGAATGGTTTAACCAGGTCTTCGAGACCATAGGTACCCGGTTTCTCGCATTCACCACTGACGACTATTTCCCAGTCATCAGTTTGAAAGCGCTTTGAATTTCGCTTTGGATCATCCTTGCCGGTGCCGAATTCGTAAAAATTGTTATAACTGGTAGCGTCATCTTCCGGAGTAATTTCCTCATCCAGCGATACCGCTTTTTTCTGGTAGTCACCAATCGCGATCGAGGCTTGCGCAGCCGCCAGCGGGTTTAATAACAATGCACCGCCGATCAATCCGCCGGTCTTGATAAATTCACGACGCCGCAGGTACAGCGGTTCAGGCGTTACCTCGGATTCCGGGATTTCCCAGCTTTTCTTAATTTTAATCATTCTCAGCCCTTAAATTCGAATAGATCCTAGACCCCGATATCCACGACTAGTTCCGGCGAGTAAACAGATAGCCGCCAGCCCCGACTCCGATCATGTCGATCTCGAGTCGCTTGAGAGAGGCATACATCAACGCCGAGTTACTCGTTATGACCGGTTTTCCAAGCGCCTGCTCAAGCGCTGGAACCGCTTCCAGGGCGCGGTAATCGGTGCACGAGATAACCAGCAGCTCGGCCTGCTGATGATCCGCTTTCAAACCCATCTGGTAGGCATCTAGCGGGGTTAGCGCGTTTTGTTCGAGACTGCTGAGTGCCTTGTCGTAGCCAAGCTGATTGACCACGTCAATCCCGCATTGCTCGATGAAATCGACCGCTTCGGCTGCCAGTTGCGGCACATAGGGTGACGTAAACGCGACGCGTTTCGCGCCAAGGTCCCGTATCGCTTCGATCAGGGCACCCGCCGCCGTCACCGCCGGGAGCCCGGATTTGCTGGTTATTTCGTCGCAAAAAGCCTGATCAAATTCGGGGCCATCTGCCAGCGTGGCTGAAGTACAGGCATAAACAATCAGCTCGACGCGCCCATCGACCAGCAATTGCAAATGCTGGTCGAGCGCCTGGCGCGCAAAGCGGCGCATTTCATCTGAATCCGGGATTACCGCGACATCGTAGCCGCCGCTGCGCGTGGTGTGAATGGTGACGCCGGGCGGCGCCAGCAGCAGGCAATCCGGTTCGGCATGCGTGTTCGACGCCGGTACGATCATGCCGATCCGTCGCCGCCGGGTATCCACCAGCGTGAAGTCGCCCAGTTTAAAGCTAGCCTGCATATTGCATGAAGGGAACGAATACCAGGGGAAATCTGACAAACAAGACTGGACGATCGCCCGCCGATGCATAGCCATAGCTAAGGAGCCTCGGAGCAAGACCTATGGGGTCTCTGCGAGTCCTGAAGCATGTAGCTGCAAGGCGCAGCCCGAAGCCAATGGTTGCCTCCCTTGGCAAGGGCTGCAACGCGGCAGATGCATGCTTCAGGGCTCGCCCTTCGGGGCTTACAGCGCAATCCGGATCCGGCGTTACAACTTCTTGGTAGGCCGAGGCATGCCTGCGAAGTCGCGCCTTGACTCCGGATTGCGCTGTAAGCCAGTGATCCCCATAGGTCTTGCTCCGAGGCTCCCTCATCAAGGGGGATCGTTCAGGATTGGCAGTCAGATTTTTTCTGGTTTCGTTCAGGCGCATACTGAAAATAATAGAATTCATGTTTAATCGTTACTATTCCTCTTAAAATCAATTTCTTATGTCACCCGGAGCGCCGCCTTCATGCAATATGCAGGCTAGGCATGAGTCTGCCGCCAGTCGGCCAGCGTGCGCGCCGTCATTTGCATTTGTTCGCTGGTGCCAATCGTAATCCGCAAGCAGGCGGGTAACCCGTAACCAACCATCGGCCTCACCACCAGCGCGTGGTTGCGCAAAAACTCAAATGCCGATGCCGCGGCTTCCGGCGTCACAAAATCAACCAGGATAAAGTTGGTTTGACTGGGTACGACGCTTAACCCCAGTTGACTGATTTGTGCCGACAGGTAATCGCGCTGCTCGGCTATTTGTCGACGCGCGAGAAGCGCGGTTTGCTGGTCTTCCATCGCCGCCTGAGCGGCGACCTGCGACAACAGGGAAACGCTGCCGGGGTTCAACACCTTGCGCAGCTGATCGCGTACATCTCCCGGGAAGTAACCCCAGCCCACGCGCAGCCCGGCGAGGCCGTAGATCTTGGAAAAGGTACGCGTGACTACCGTGTTGCCAAGATCAACCAGGTCAAATACCGGCTGGTGGAAGCCCTCATCGACAAATTCAGCGTAGGCCTCGTCTACCAGCAATAGCACGTCATCAGGCAGGCCTGCGCGTAAGCGCCTGATTTCGTCATTGTGGATAACGCTACCGCAGGGGTTTCCGGGATTGACGACAAAGACGAACCTGGTTTCCGGCCTCAGTTTTTCCAGCAAGCTATCGATATCGACTCGATACGCGGGCTCCGCGGCGACATCGACGGTAGCGCCGGCCAGTTTGGCGAGCGTGCGCATGAACAGGTAGCCGTATTCGCCCATCAACATGCGGTCGCCGGTCGACATGTAGGCCTGCATCAGACCCGACATCAATTCCATCGAACCGGAACCGCATACAATGTTGTCAGGGTTCAGCTTATGCACATCGGCAATGGCCGCACACAGCTCCTTACATTCACCGTCCGGGTAAAGCTGCGCCCGGCCGAGTGCCGCTCTGACCGCGTCCTGCACTTGCGGCGCGGGTGGCCAGGCGTGTTCGTTCTGTGCCAGTACAATCGGTTGCAGGCCTGCGGCGGCACTGATATCCGGCAATGCGTAAGGCGCCATGGCGGCCACCGTCGGCCTGGGTTTGATCGTCACGACCGGTCGACCCAGCGACGCGCGTTACGGAACATGCGCATCCACGGACCGTATTCGCCCCACTCCGGCGCCGACCATGAATTCTGCACGCTGCGAAAAACACGTTCCGGATGCGGCATCATGATGGTGAAGCGCCCGTCCTCGTTGCTGAAGCCGTTCAAGCCAAGTTCGGAGCCGTTCGGGTTGAGCGGGTAAATTTCGCTGGCCTCGCCGGCGGCGTCGACATAGCGCAGACAGGCCAGCCGACGCTCGAGCAAGCCGGCCGTGGAGCATTCCCTGGTTTCGACGCGGCCTTCACCGTGGGCGACGACTACCGGCATCATCGAGCCCTGCATCGCATCGAGAAACAGCGACGCCGAATCGAGTATTTCAGCCATCACCACGCGCGCCTCGAACTGTTCCGACTTGTTACGTACGAAGCGCGGCCAGTGCGCGGCGCCGGGAATCATTTGATAGAGATTCGACATCATCTGGCAGCCGTTGCAAATACCCAGCCCGAAACTGTCGCTACGATTGAAAAAGGCTGAAAACTCATCGAAAGCGCGCGCGTTGTAAAGAATCGACTTGGCCCAGCCCTCACCCGCACCCAGCACATCGCCATAGGAAAATCCGCCACAGGCCGCAATACCTTTGAAATCAGCGAGGCTCACCCGCCCGGAAATAATATCGCTCATGTGCACATCGCTCGCGCTAAAACCCGCGCGGTCAAACGCGGCCGCCATTTCGACCTGCCCGTTGACACCTTCCTCGCGCAGGATCGCGATGCGTGGAAGCGCACCGCCGGCCAGGCCAGCGCAAACATTATCGGCTGGATCAAAGCTCAAACTGGAAAAAAGTTTTGCCGGCTGCTCAGGCTGAATCAAATCAAATTCCTGCTGCGCGCACTCCGGGTTGTCACGCAATGATTGCATCTGCAGAGTCGTTTCGGCCCAGGCGCGTTGCAGTTTGACGATCGACTCATCGATTACCGCTTCACCGGCGTGCATTATGCGCAAATTCGGCTCACGCTGCGGTTCGCCGATACGATGGCACAGGTGATCAAGACCGGCTTGCTGCAGCATCGACTCGACCCTGGGCAGGTTCGATTCATACACCTGCACCACCATACCGAGTTCTTCGGCAAACAATGCGGCCAGCACATCCTCGCCAAGTGCGCTGGTATCACAGAGCAAGCCACTGCGCCCGGCAAAAGCCATTTCGCATAAAGTGACGATGAGCCCACCGTCCGAGCGATCGTGGTAAGCGAGCAATAGCTCCTGTTCAAGCATCGATTGCAAGGTGACAAAAGCGCTCTTGAATAGCTCGGCATCATCGAGATCAGGGCCGGTTGTCCCGGTCTGAGCATAAACCTGGGTTAACGCCGAGGCGCCAATGCGATTCTGGCGATCACCAAAATCGAGCAGCAATAAATATGACTTTTGCGCGCCAGGCTTGATATCGGGGGTCACCGTTTTGCGAACGTCGGCGACGGGCGCGAAGGCGGAGATTATCAGCGATAGCGGTGCAGTAACCGACCGGTCACTGCCGCCGTCCTGCCACCGGGTTTGCATCGACAGTGAATCCTTACCCACCGGAATCGTGATGCCCAGTTCCGGGCAGAGTTCCATACCCACTGCCTTGACCGTATCAAACAGCCTTGCATCCTCACCGGCATGTCCGGCCGCCGCCATCCAGTTTGCCGATAACACGGTACGCGACAAATCTCCGACCCAGGCTGAACCCATATTAGTCAGGGCCTCGCCAATCGCGATACGCCCGGCTGCCGCGGCATCGAGTAACGCCAGTGGCGTGCGTTCGCCCATGCTCATCGCTTCACCGCTATAACCACAGTAATCGGTCAGCGTTACCGATGCATTGGCCACCGGCACCTGCCAGGGCCCCACCATCTGATCGCGCGCTACCAGCCCGCTAACCGAACGATCACCGATACTGATGAGAAAGGTCTTGTCGGCCACGGTCGGCAGGCGCAAGACGCGGTAAAGCGCCTCAAGCAGATTGACTTCACTACTCTCGAATGCAGGCTGTGCGGTTTCGCTGTGCTCGGCATTGCGATGCATCTTCGGCGGCTTACCGAGTAACACCTCCAGCGGCAGGTCCACGGGCCTGTTATCAAACTGCGCATCGTTGACACGTAAATCGCGACGCTCGGTCGCCTTACCCAGTACCGCGTAAATGCAGCGCTCTCGCTCACACAGGGCAATAACATCCTGCAGGCGTTCATCCGACACCGCAAGTACGTAGCGTTCCTGGCTTTCATTGCACCAGATTTCCATCGGCGACATGCCGGGTTCGTCATTGGGAACCCGACGCAAGTCGAGTTCGGCGCCCCGCCCGGCATCATTCACCAGTTCGGGTAAGGCATTCGACAGACCGCCCGCACCGACGTCGTGAATTGACAGAATCGGGTTTGCCCGACCTTGCGCGAAACAGCGATCGATGACTTCCTGCACGCGACGTTCCATTTCCGGATTGCCGCGTTGCACCGAAGCGAAATCCAGACTTTCACTGCTACTGCCGCTTGCCATCGACGAGGCAGCGCCACCACCGAGACCGATTAACATCGCCGGACCGCCGAGTACAATGATATTGGCACCGGGTGGGATGTCCTGCTTGTCGATATGCTCACGCCTGATGATGCCGACGCCACCCGCGACCATGATTGGTTTGTGATAACCGCGCACTTCGGTGCCGAAACCTGTAGTGACGCTTTGTTCGTAGGTTCGAAAATAACCGCAGGTATTCGGTCGCCCGAATTCATTATTGAACGAGGCGGCTCCGATCGGGCCATCGAGCATGATATCGAGCGCGGAGGCAATGCGCCCCGGTTTGCCATTATCCTGTTCCCACGGCTGTTCAAAGCCGGGAATTTTCAGATTAGACACCGAGAATCCACACAGGCCGGCCTTGGGTTTGGAACCGGTACCAGTCGCGCCCTCGTCGCGAATTTCACCACCGGAACCGGTGGCCGCACCCGGGAAGGGTGAAATCGCGGTCGGGTGGTTATGGGTTTCAACCTTCATCAGAATATCGAGCTGTGCATCTTCATACTGATAATCAGCCGTCGCGGTGGCCGGCGCGAAGCGGGTCGCGCTGAAACCCTCGATGACCGCCGAATTATCATGGTATGCCGACAGCACGCCGTCGCTATGCAGTGCGTAGGTATTCTTGATCATACTAAACAGCGACCTGTCCTGGTCGACGCCGTCGATAGTCCAGCTGGCGTTGAAGATCTTGTGCCGACAATGCTCGGAATTGGCCTGGGCAAACATCATCAATTCGACATCGCTGGGGTTGCGCCCCAACTCGACGTAGGCCTGCTCCAGGTAATCGATTTCATCAGGCGAAAGCGCAAGCCCGAGGTCGATGTTTGCCTGCACCAGCGCGGTGCGGCCCTGCCCGGTGGTATCGATCTCGCTCAACGGTTGCGGCTGATGGGTCTGAAACAGCGCAGCGCAGTCATCGAGACGGGTAAATACCGCTTCGATCATGCGATCATGCAACAGGTCGAGCGGCACTTCGTCCGGGGTATCGACCGTGTACAGAATGCCGCGCTCGATACGGTTTACCTGGTTCAGGCCACAATTGTGAGCGATATCGGTCGCCTTGCTGGCCCAGGGTGAAATCGTACCGGGGCGCGGCAGCACATAGAACTCACGGCCGTCTACCTGCTCCGCCTGCAGCAGCGGGCCGTAGGTCAGCAGGTTCGTCAGTACTTCGAGTTCGGCATCGGCGGGATTTTGCGCACCGCAATCGATCAGGTGAATGTAACGACTACTGAGGCCATTTACAGTGATCCCCGCGGCGGTCAGTTGTTGTTCGAGTTTTCTAAGTCTGAATTCGGATAATGCCGGACTACCGGGAAGGCATAGCATGTTCGATCGGGTCACTTTGCGGGGATGAAAAGGTGCGCAGATAATAACGGAAAATATGCAGCGCTCCAACCGGCAGCTCGATTAATTCTCGCCGAAAGAAAGACTGTGATAGCGATAGCAACGGATCGTGCTCGACCAGTACCCGGCAGCAAGACCCGCTTTTAGCATCAATTGCCCGACAAACTCGTCTGCAGTGCTCATCTTCTCCCATACCTGGGGCAGAAACGTGGCGCGGTGACCCTGGTCTTCCAGCAGCAACCCATCCACCCCCGGCTGTAAATTATCGAGTAAGGCCTGGCGCGTATCGACTGCGATTAATTCCATCGACGACAACACCGATATCTCGATACTTAAATTTTCGACTTCGTCGGCCTGTACCTGTGCGAAACGTGGATCCCGAAATGCCGCGTTGAAAGCCGCGTTTGCCACTGCCTGGGCCAGCGGAGCAGACGGTTGCAGCGAACCGATGCAACCGCGCAGGTTCCCGCCAAGGGTCAAGGTTACGAATACAGCCGAGTCAATGCGCAGATTAGCGTCGAGCCGGGCAATATCCAGTTGCAACGCGGCGCCGGAATCAAGGCCGTTCATAATCGACTGGCGCGCGATGTCGAGCAAGCAGGCTTGCTCGTCGGCACTTAGATCAATGCAAAGCGAAAGCGGCATAGCCGACCACCCGGTTTGGTTGACCTGCCGTATCGCCGGAGTTACAGGCGTGCAGCAAAGACACGTTCAACGACTTAAACCGGGTAGAAGCCATCAAACCGTTGATCGCACGGGCACCACAGGCCTCGTCTCCCTTGAGCGTGGTTGATTTATGCAGGATATGTTCACAGGTGTTGGCATCGACCCGCCGGGCATCCTGGTAACTCAGGAAATGCGACATATCGGAGCTGACCACCACCAGCGTATGCGGGTCGGCGGCGAGCGCATCGATTACACCCGCCACCTGCTCAGCACCGGCACCCCCAACCACCACGGGTATCAGGGAAAAATCGTTGAGCACGGTTTGCAGGAAAGGCAATTGCACTTCGAGGCTATGCTCTTCACGATGCGCCTCATCGGAGATTTGTACGCCGGGCAGGCGACTGATCTGCTCTAGACCGGTTCGGTCAAGCGGGACCTCACCTAACGGGGTCGCGAAGTAATCTACCGACGGGATCGCCATGCCATCGACATAGACCCGGTGCGCGGGTCCGATCAACAGCACGCGTTTTACTTGATCAGGATCAGCTAACAGGCAACGAAAAGCGTAAGCAGCGGTCGAACCTGAATAGATATAGCCAGCGTGTGGTACTATCAGGGCTTCCGGCAAAGCCTCGGGAACCGCTGATTCAGCGCTTAACAGTTCATTGACAAGATGTTGCAACCGACCCGCATCCGCCTCGTAGAAGTAACCGGCAACCGCCGCTGCGCGCGTACTCATGATCTGTCCTCGATCCAATATGATTCGACCATTATAACCCGAGTGCATTGCATCTACTTGCCGAGGATCAAGCCATGCAGGATTCGATAGTTACCACCCGATACTGGCACCGTCTCGACGACGGCCGTTTGCAATGTGATCTGTGTCCAAGGCATTGCCATTTACGCGAAGGACAACGCGGGCTGTGTTATGTGCGACAACGCCTCGACGACGAAATCAAGCTGGTCAGCTATGGCCGCTCGAGTGGCTTTTGCGTCGATCCGATCGAGAAAAAGCCCCTCAATCATTACTACCCGGGCAGCGCGGTGCTGTCGTTCGGCACCGCCGGCTGTAACCTGGCCTGCAAGTTCTGCCAGAACTGGGATATGACCAAATCACGCGAAATGGATACCCTGGCCGACGCCGCGTCGCCACAGAAGCTGGCGAAAGTCGCCGCCGAGCTGTCCTGCCTCAGCGTGGCTTTCACCTATAACGATCCCGTCATTTTCCATGAGTACGCGATCGACGTTGCCGCGGCCTGCCGCGAACATGACATTAATACAGTCGCCGTAACCGCCGGTTATATCGACCCGGAACCGCGGGTTGAGTTCTTTGCCGCAATGGACGCCGCCAACGTCGATTTAAAGGCCTTTACCGACCGCTTTTACCACAAGATTTGCGGCGGGCACCTGGCGCCGGTGCTCGAAACCCTGGAATATATCAAACACGAAACCGATGTCTGGCTCGAACTGACGACACTGTTAATTCCCGGGGAAAACGATTCTGACGAGGAATTACACGCGATGACCAACTGGGTAGTCGAAAAGCTCGGCGCCGACGTGCCGATGCACTTTACCGCCTTCCACCCAGACTGGAAGATGCGCGACATCGAGAGCACGCCGGCTGCCACCCTGACCCGGGCACGCGGCATCGCCATCGACAACGGCGTGCACTACGCCTATACCGGAAACGTGCACGATAACAAGGGCTCGAGTACCTGGTGTCATTCCTGCGCAGAGTTGCTGATCGAACGCGACTGGTACGTGCTGGGACACTGGGGGCTCGATGCCAAAGGCTGTTGCGCCAACTGTGGCACACCGTTGCCGGGGCATTTCCTCGACCAGCCCGGACACTTCGGTGCCCAGCGAATTCCGGTTAATCTCAGCCGTTACCAATAGACATCGCCATTCCTGTTCGCAAACACCCCTGCCCGAATAAGAGAAGATCGCAGATTCACTGGTGTGCAAAGACCACCTCGGGGGAATGTCTGCAAAAGTCGCTCCCAAACGGCAAAAGGCGCCGTTTGGTACATCCATGTAACCGCTTGGAGCTCGGCGTCCTGCCTCGCTACACTTTTGCAGACATTCCCCCGAGGTGGTCTCCCACTATAGACAAAAACCGGTTACTATATTTGCTCCAGCCTTGAGTCAGTTATATCGAGAAATGCATGAATAAATCCTGCGCCACCTGTTTTTACTGCGTCGCGCTTGGCCTGTTATCGTTTGCCACAAATGTTCAGGCCAAACGTCCGGGATTTACCGGTTTGACGGCCCTCGCCGATTCCCCTGACGCCGCTTTCTGGAACCCGGCGGGCATCACCCGCGTGCCGGAATCACTCGAGTTACAACTGGCTACAGCCTACAGTCACTCTAATTTCGAG
>Ga0265306_10000196_pt1 | contig 26878 bp, 20 predicted proteins | sample Helome_3_FD_192493 | JGI IMG/M metagenome (GOLD analysis project Ga0265306, IMG submission 192493) | Marine sediment microbial communities from subtidal zone of North Sea - Hel_20160420 (Illumina Assembly) | ecosystem: Environmental > Aquatic > Marine > Subtidal zone > Sediment ... | reverse complement strand
GTCCGTGCGTGACTTGAGCGTGTTCTCGGAAATGATCAGGCGCCGTTGAAAATCCAGCAGCTGTGTATAGCTGGAAACCACTTCGGAAACCAGGGTCAACTGGACTGTCTTTAACGCGTATTCCGAGGCAATCAATTCTGCCCGCGCCGCTTCAGTAGCACGACTGAATTTTCCCCAGAAGTCGATTTCCCAGCTCAAGGGTGCGGTAATGTATGAACTGGTATCCGTATTCGGTTGTTTCCCGGTGCCGGTGAAGTTACCCCGGTTTATACCACCATCGAGATCCAGTCGCGGGTATTGATCCGGCTCGGTAAAGCCGAGCGTCGCCCTCGCCTGTGCGATTCGACTGACTGCAATGCGGATGTCACGATTTCTTTCCAGCGCCATCGCCACCAGGGAAGCGAGGTAAGGGTCATCAAATAACTTCCACCATTGCAGGTCGTCAGCCGCCTCGACCTGCTGCACCTGGGTTCGATATGATTCGGGGGTTACTACTATCGGCTCCTCAAAGTCCGGCCCCAGCCGCGTACAGCCCGACACCAGTAAGGACAGCAGAATGAAAGGCACCCAACTATTGGTTTTCAGCATCCTGGTACCCATTAATCGCCTGTACCGGTCGACTTCATCTGCGCCTCGCGTTTTTTCTCATAGCCGGCAATTTTACCGATGAAAATAAACAACATCGGGTAGTAAAGCACGCCGAGGACGGTCGCCACCGACATTCCGCCCAACAAGGCCACGCCCATGACAACCCGCGCTTCGGCACCTGCGCCCGTGGCCAACACCAGCGGCAACACGCCGAGAATGAACGAGAATGCCGTCATCAGTATCGGTCGGAAACGTAACTCGGCCGCCTTCATGGCAGCATCGTACAACGACAGACCCTTGTTAAACTCGATATTGGCAAACTCTACGATCAGAATGGCATTTTTAGCGGCCATTCCGATCAGCATCACCAGCGCGATCTGCCCGAACACGTTCATCTCGTAACTTTCACTGGTCATACGGGCCAGGTAAAGTGCCACTATGGCCCCAAAAATGGCAAACGGGGTACCCAGCAAAATACTGAACGGCAAGGACCAGCTTTCATACTGGGCCGCGAGGATCAGAAAAACAAATAACAGCGAGAAAACAAGCACGACCCCCGCCGAGCCCTGCGATTTTTTCTCCTGGAACGACATGTTACTCCAGGCGTAACTGATATTTCCGGGTAACGTCTCGCGGGCTACCGCTTCGAGCGCAGTCAACGCCTGTGCCGAGGTATAACCCGGTGCCGGGCCGCCGGTGAGTTCGACCGAGCGGAACAGGTTGAAGCGGTTGGTGAAGTCCGGTCCGGCGATATCCTTGATCTCGACGAAGGCGCTTAGCGGCACCTGTTCACCGTCGCCATTTGCAACGAAGAACAGCCCGACCTTGTCTTCACTGATCCGGTACTCGGGTTCCGCCTGGATGTAAGCCTTGTAGAGTCTTCCGAAGCGGTTGAAGTCATTGACGTAAGTCCCCCCCAGGAAAGCGCCCACGGTGGTGTAAACATCGTCTAGTTCGATTCCGGCTTTGAGCAGCTTGTCACGATTGATTTCCATGTAGCGTTGCGGGACGTTGGCGCGGAAGGTAGTGAACACACCCCCGATTTCCGGGCGTTGGCGGGCCGCTTCCATGAAACGGGTTGCCTGCTCGGCCAGGTATTGCGGGGTACTACCACCACGATCCTGGATCATCATGGTGAAGCCGGAACCACTGCCCAGGCCGGGGATCGGCGGTGGCGCGAATGCAAACACCTGTGCCTCATTGATCTCCTTGGAAAATTCGCGGTTCAATGCGGCCGCTACCTGGTTAGCCGTTTTTTCTCTTTCACCCCAGTCGCGCAGGCCAATGAAAATAAATCCGGAATTGGAAGCGTTACTATTGGAAATCAGGCTAAAGCCCGTAATATTGGTGATGTACTGGGCCTCGCTATGCCTGCCGATAATTTCCTCCACCTTTTTGGCTACCGCGTCAGATCGTTGCAGCGAGGCGGCGTCGGGCAACTGTATGTTTACCAGCAGGTAACCCATATCTTCGCTGGGCATGAAGCCGCCGGGCAACAATTTCTGGAAGATGCCTATGCTACCCGTCAGTATCAGCATAAATACCAGGCCTATGGCGATTTTTCGGGCGACAACCCGGGTAAAGCTGGTGTAACCCGCGGTCGTTTTATCGAACACCTTGTTGAAACCCTTGAAAAACAGCCCCAGCGGTCCACCCACCGGTTCCTGCTTACGCAACAACAAGCCGCACAGCGCCGGACTCAGACTCAACGCGTTGATCGAGGAAAATATCACCGATACCACGATGGTAATGGCGAACTGCTGGTAGAGGCTGCCGGTAATCCCTTCCATCACGGCCACCGGGATAAATACCGCGACCAGCACCAGCGTGGTCGCGATAATCGGCGCCGTCACTTCCTGCATCGCAGCTCGCGTCGCGTCTTTGGGCGCCATACCTTTTTCTATATTCACCTGCACCGCTTCTACCACGACAATGGCATCGTCGACGACGATGCCGATGGCCAGCACCAGGCCGAGCAGGGAAAGCACGTTGACGGTAAATCCGATCAGGGGAAAGGCAATGAAAGCACCGAGCAGCGAAACGGGTATGGCAATGGTCGGGATCAGCGCCGCACGCCAGTCCTGGATAAATATATAGACCACCAGGATGACCAGTATCAACGCGATAATCAGCGTTTCGATAATTTCATCGATACCCGCCGTAATCGCGAGCGTGGTGTCGAGCGAAATATCGTAACGCATACTTTTGGGAAAGGCCTCAGACAGTTCCGCCATCGTGGCTTTCACCGTTTTCGCGAGTTCAACCGCATTCGAGCCCGGGGCCTGGTACAACGCAATGATTACGCCCTCCTTGCCATCGAGTCGCGTAATAAGATCGTAGTTTTCCACGCCCAGCTCGACCCGCGCGATATGCTTCACTTTCACCTGGGAACCATCCGGCGTAGTACGGACGACGATTTCACCGAACTGCTCCTCGTCCTGCAGCCGATCGGGAAGGCGCACCGTGTAGGTGAATTCATTACCGGGAGGCGCCGGTTCCGCGCCGAATTTACCGCCCGGCACAACCACGCTCTGGCTACTGATGGCATCGACAATTTCCGGCACCGATATACCCAGGTGGGCGAGGCGATCCGGCTTGATCCAGACGCGCATCGAATAGTCGCTGGCGCCGAAGGCTTTCACTCGCCCGATGCCCTTGATGCGAGCGAGCCTGTCCTGGATGTTAATCAGTGAATAGTTACCCAGGAAATTCTGATCGAAGCGTGGATCCTCTGCAGTCAACGATACCAGCATGAGGATATTGGGCAGTGTTTTTTCGGTGGTTACGCCGAGGCGGGTAACTTCCGAAGGAAGCGTGGCGCTGGCGGCAGCGACACGGTTCTGGGTAAATACCGTATTGAGGTCCGGGTCGGTACCCGGCTCGAAGGAAACCTGGATCGTCATGGTGCCATCGTTGGCGTTCACCGATTTCATGTAGATCATGTTGTCGACGCCATTGATTTCCTGCTCCAGCGGCGTCGCCACCGATTGTTCAACACTGACCGCGTTGGCGCCGGTGTAAGTAGCCCGAACCTCGACAATCGGGGGGGTAATATCGGGATACTGTTCGGTGGGCAGGCCACTGAGAAAAACCAGACCCAGTACGACCATGAAAATCGCCATCACCATGGCGACGATGGGCCTTCTGACGAAAAAATCACCCATGGCGGATTATTTCTTGTCCTGTCCTGTCGGCTCGATATCTACAATGGTAGCCTTGACGGTGACGCCGTCCTTGACTTTCTGCAGACCCTCATACACCACTTTCTCACCAGCTTGCAAACCCTCGGTTATCATCCATGAGGATCCAACCTTGTTGCCGACCTCTATGCTCCGGGTTTGAATCGTGTCATTCGAGTCCACCACGAACACATTGTGCAGTCCCTGAATTTCCATCACGCTGCGCTGGGGAATCATGATGGCGTCTTTTACTATCCGCAGCTGGAACCGTACCTTGGTGAAAAGCCCGGGGCGCAGTAGTTGCTCAGGATTGGGGAATGTGGCCTGTACCAGCATGGCACCGGTTGTTGTGTTGACTTCGCGGTCGACGAAGTCGAGCCTGCCCCTGTGGCCATAAACAGAGCCATCGACGAGGATTAATTCAAACTTGTCGTCCTCGTCGCCAGCTTGCTCCGCCGGGTCGTTTTTGGCCTTGAACCGGGTAAACTCCAGGTACTGCGTTTCGGTGATAAAGAAAGTAACCAGGATGGTATCGACCTGGGATACGGTATTTAAAATCACCGGACTTGGCTCCTTACCGACGAAATCACCAACCTTGGCCTGGGTTTTACCGATGATACCGTCGATCGGCGAATAGATTTTGGTGTAGCTCAACTCGATTTTAGCGGCTCGCAGGTTGGCCCTGGCTGCTTCCAGGGAAGACAGTGACGCATCATAAGCCGCCTGGGCGGCGTCAAGGTCACTTTTGCTGACCGCATTAATCTTGGCAAGCGGTACGTAACGATCCAGATCGCCCTTGTTTTTTGCCAGGTTGGTTTTAACTTCGGCAACGCTACTCATCCGGGTAGCGACCTTTTCTTCGAAAGGCTGACTTTCCAGTGTGTAAAGCAAATCCCCTTTTTTGACGACGGATCCTTCCTGGAAATGCAGGCCTTCGAGAAATCCTTCCACGCGTGCGCGGATAGTGATGTCCTTCACGCCAAATGTCTCGCCAACGAACTCCAGAAAAAGCGGAACGTCTTCGACCGTGGTTTCCACCACGGAAACTTCGGGCGGCGGGGCCTTGGGTGCCTCTTTTTTCTGCTCGCCGCAGGCAAACAATACCAAAGAGAAGCAAGTCGTCAAAACGACGGTTCTAAGTTTCATAGTGCCTTCCTGGCAAAGTGGACGGATTTTCCAATGTTAAATTTCCCAGGCATGGGTCGAAAGAAAATGTGACAGTTTCTTATTCGGATGGGGTTGCACCGGCTACACGTTGTTGAACGATTCGAGTTTAATGGGGTTCGAAGCGTTGTCAACGCTTAACGGGCAGGCGATTCCAGATTCCGCGCAGATTCCGGGGACCGTATACCTATTAAAAGGTTGGTTGCTGCCTTACTGTCAGATCTTCCCTGTTCGCAGTTAGGCTTGTCAATAATCACGCAGGCAAGTAATAATCGAGGAATGGCGGTAGCAAAAGAATGAACCAATCGATGTGGATGACGCTGGCTTATACCGGCGCAGGCATCATCTGGCTGGCGGTTATTGTGCGGGTTATTCTACGACCCCATCGAGAACCGGCATCGCGGGCCGCCTGGATCATGCTGGTTTTAGGCCTGCCCGTTGTCGGTATCCTGGCCTATATCCTGTTGGGCGAGACCAGTATCGGCCGCCGCCGAATAGCCCGATCACGCAAGGTGCTGGCCCATTTGCCACCGATGGCCTCCGCCAGGTCCGGGCACGAGGCGGATCTCAAAGCGGAATTCCCCGCACGCTTCGCACCGCTATTCCGTTTGGGCGAGACGATCAACGGGTTCGCACCGGTCGGCGGAAATAAAGGCCAACTGATGGCGGACTCCAACGCCGCGATCGACAACATGGTGGCCGACATGGACGCGGCCCGTGATCACATCCACCTGATTTTCTATATCTGGCTGGCGGACAACAATGGCCTCAAGGTCGTCGCGGCACTCAAACGCGCAGCGTCCCGCGGAGTAGTCTGTCGGGCGATGGCTGACGGGCTGGGATCGCGTGCCATGATTGGCTCGAAACACTGGCAGGATATGCGCGAGGCCGGGGTCAAGGTCGCCGTCGCACTGCCCATCGGAAACCCGCTACTACGTCCCTTTCGTGGGCGCATCGATCTGCGTAACCACCGCAAGATCGTCGTCGTCGACGATTCGATCACCTACTGTGGCAGTCAAAATTGTGCCGATCCGGAGTTTCGCGTGAAACCGAAGTACGCCCCCTGGGTGGATGCCCTGATACGTTTCGAGGGCCCGATCGCCCGCCAGAACCAGCACCTCTTTGCCGCCGACTGGATGAGTTATGTCGACGAGGACATCAACAGCCTGCTGCAGGCGCCCATCTGCGAATCCGGCACTGGCTTCCCCGCCCAGGTGATCGCCACCGGCCCCACGGGCCGCAACTCGGCGATGCCCGAGGTTTTTGCAACCCTGATGTATGCCGCCCACCACAGCCTCGTTATCACCACGCCCTACTACGTACCGAATGAATCCATGCAGGATGCGCTTTGCTCTGCCGCCCACCGTGGCATCGAGACGACGATTGTGTTCCCGGCGCGGAATGACTCCTGGCAGGTTGCCGCAGCAAGCCACAGTTACTATCGCGAGTTGCTCGAAGCCGGGGTCAATATCCATGAATACGTGGGTGGCCTGCTGCATACGAAATCGATGACCATCGACGGGGAAGTGACCTTGATCGGTTCGGCCAACATGGATCGCCGCAGCTTCGAGTTGAACTACGAGAACAATATCCTGTTTTACGATCCGCTCCTGACCGCCGCAATGCGTCAACGCCAGGATACCTACCTGGCTCAGTCAGACCCCATCACGATCGACAAGGTGGAGCAATGGTCGATGGCGCGCCGGTTTTTGAACAACAGCATCGCAATCCTCGCACCGGTATTATGAACTAAGGCAACAGTCAACCTGATTAAGGCAAAAAAAAGGGCCGCATTTGCGGCCCTTCCAGACTTCATATTTAACAGCGTTTAGAAGCTGTAGGCGGCGCCGAAATTTAGCACCGTGTAGGTATCGTCCTGTCCGACCGGGCTGTCATCGATTTCATCGTCCAGCGATGTGATTTTCACGCCATAAAGTAATTTCCAGCTCGGGTAAAGGGTCTGCACAGCGGATACACCAATGCTTACGTTGGTTGCCGAATCATTGTCCAGCGAACCCTTATCGCCGTACCAACTGTAATTAACCTGGTCTTCACCCAGGAATTCAACACCAAGCTTGGCCGTCACGACAAATTGATCTGTCTCCATCAGGTTGTATTTGCCTTCAACCAGCGCATTAGTGGCTTCGCCGATGGTCAATTGAGCTTCGGCAGTAAACTGGTCCATTTTGTAACGGACATTAACACCGGGTTCTACTCCCGTGTCGGGATCGTCAAAATCGGATGGTAACGGTTTCACATCGTTGAGATGGCCGTCATCACTATCCCATGCTTGCGGGCGAATTTGCAGCACCGCGCCGACACGCCAGGTTTCGTTCGGCTTCCAGAACCACCAGCCGGCACGGTCGATATTGAAGTAGGCCGTATCCTTGTAATCCACGATAATGACCGGCGCCCCGGTGAACTGCTCATCGTCATCACCAATGTACTGAGGTTTGTACAAAGCTGTCACGCCAACCATGCCATTCCAGTCTTTATCGTCTGACTGGGCAATCGCGAGATTACTCATACCGCCCAGAATCGCCACGGTCAAAATTGTTGCTAAAGTTCTCATTAGATAGTTTCCTCTATATTATGAATCCATGTCGCCTGGCGGACTAAAACTCCAACCTGTTTCTGGACAACCTGATTTGCCGCCGTATCTTAATACAATTTATTACGATTACCATGATTTATATCAATTTTTAGAATCCGATTGCAGTGGAAATTAGATTTTCCTGGCCTTCCCTGTTTACTATAACTGAAGCGCATATGACGAATCACGGTGTCTTTCAGGCAACCCCGATGTTTCAATGTGGCGTTGTACTCCGCTCACGTTCAGAATCACCTGGAGGCAAATAAAACAATCAGAATTTTTTCCAGCCGCGGCACTCGATGGCGTGGCGGATTTCGAAATAGTGCAGGTGGACGATGGTAGTACCGATAAAACTCATACCGGGTTGCTGCAACAATCACCCAAATCCACGGCTCCCTTAATCTTTACTTCAATACTGCAGCTGTTTTAAGTACTCTTGTATCCACCTGAAACTCTGCAAGGAACTGATCATGCCCCCAGCTAATAAAACGACCCCGAAGAAAAGTGCCAGCGTCAAGAAAAAAGCATCGAAGCCAGCTGCCACCAGGAAAAAAGCCGCCACCAAACCCAAAGTAGCAGCGAGCAAAAAAAAGCCCGCTAAAAAGACAACCGGTAAAAAGAAAAGAGCGGTTTCCAAACACAAGATTGCCGCCAACTCGCGCAAGGCACTGCTCAAAAAATTACGCGAGGATTTAAAGGCAACCCGGGCCGCACTCAAGAGTGTCAGGTCAGCGGCCAGACAGGAAATAAAGCTTGCCAAAGATGCGGCCAGGGCGGAGATCGATGTATTAAACGAAAATCTGAAGGCAGCCTTGAAACGCGAACAGGCCTTACTGAAACTGGGTGAGAAGAAAGCGAAGATGATGCTCGCAGCAGGGCAGCGCTGGGAAAAGCAGCAGGTTGCCAAAATCAAAAAATTTGCCGCAAAAAGCTCCGCCAAAAAAAAGTAGTACGACCATAGCAAAAGTCGAATAGTGAGCTTCTTATGGGGCTCAGAACTATCGTCATCCCGGCCTTGAGCCGGGATCCCGAGGGGGCATAGAATCGCGAATTTACCGGGTTCTCGCTCATACCTGAAATGTTGAAACCGTTGGTTTTATCGGGCATTTCTGCTTAAGGCAAGTGCCATTCTGGTCTAACCCCGGCTTACCCGCTTCGACAGCGCTGCAAGACAACCACTCTCGAAATTTTCACCACTGACGCCTTGCCCTGAAAATTCTCAGGTGTATCATCGTCGACCATCAAGATAAAGGCTTTCCAAGCGCTGCCTTGGTACTAGACAGATTGTTGTTCGCTACGAACAACGTTCTTTTTATATCAACAAAGCTTTGGGAGCTTATGATGACTGATCAAACTTCAGCAGGACAATCCACACTCAGTATCTGGGGTGGAGAACAGGAACACGAACTCTACGAACGCTCGACCCAGGTTCCTGTCGTGCACAGCGTTTCGTTTACCTACAAAGATATCGATACCTGGCATGATGTCGCGTTGGAAAAAACACCGGGACATATTTATTCGCGCAATACCAATCCAACCGTCCGGGCATTTGAAGACAAGGTCAAGGAACTGGAATCTGCCGAAGCCGCAACCAGCTTTGCCTCCGGTATGGCTGCGATCAGCAATGTTCTGGGCACCTTTTTAAAACCCGGTGACCGGATCGTATCAATCAAGGACAGCTACGGCGGCACGAACAAGATATTTAATAATTTTCTGCCACCGCTCAATATCGAGGTTTGTCTTTGCGAAACCAGCGATTATACGCAGATAGAAGCGGAGGTTGCCAAAGGCTGCCAGGTGCTTTACCTGGAAACGCCCACCAACCCGACCATTAAAATTATCGATATAAAAAGGCTGGCCGCCGCGGCGAAGAAAGTCGGTGCACTGGTCGTGGTCGATAACACCTTCGCCACACCGATAAATCAGAACCCATTACAGCTTGGCGCGGATATCGTTTTGCATTCGGCTTCCAAGTACCTGGGCGGGCATGCCGATGCATTGGGCGGCGTCATTTGCGGTCGTCTTGAACTGGTAAAACAGGTTTATCATTATCGTGAAATCAATGGCGCCACCCTGTCGCCGATGGATGCCTACAGTTTTATCCGTGGTATGAAGACACTGAAACTGAGGGTTGAACGCCAAAATGAAAACGCCATGGCGATTGCGAACTGGTTACAAAAGCATCCAATGATCGAACAGGTCAACTACCCGGGACTTGAATCCCACCCCAGTCACGACATTGCCAGGCAACAAATGCGTGGATTTGGAGGCATGCTGAGCTTTTCAGTAACCGGTGGGCTCGACGCGATAAAGGTATTTCTGCCAAAACTGCAGTACGCCCACATGGCGGCCAACCTGGGCTGTGTCGAAACCGTTGTCGGCCCACCGGTTACCACCAGTCATGTCGAATGCAGCGCCGAGGAGCGTGCGGCCGCCGGCATCCCGGAAGGCCTGGTGCGGTACTCTGCCGGCATCGAAGATATCGAAGACCTGATCGCCGATCTCGATCAGGCGTTGAGTTATCTATAGATCCTGGAAATAGAGAGAAATAGAAATATTGGGGTCAGATCCAATATTGGGGTCAGATCCCAATATTCACTAATATTAGAAACAATTGGGATCTGACCCCAATTTTTCCAACTTCTGCAACGCGGCTTTCGTTTTTATGCCCAATAACATCCTTGATCCCGACGAAGCTAATCGTATCCTGCCGATTTTCCGCCTGGCGTTTCGCCCGTTTTTTCTGGGTGCGGCACTATTCTCGTTGATCGCCCTGAGTTTGTGGGGAATTTTCTGGCTAGGAGGAATAGGCTGGACTCCGTATGGCGGCTGGCTGTGGTGGCATGCGCATGAAATGCTGTTTGGTTTCGTCGGCGCGGTTATCGTCGGTTTTCTGTTGACCGCGGTGCAAAACTGGACCGGACAGGCCAGCATTAACGGCTGGCCACTGGCGGCCCTTTTTTTCCTCTGGTTACTGGCGCGATTGCTGTTGCTGTACCCGATCGCCGCCACCGACGCGATACTCCCCTGGCTGGACCTGGCTTTTTTACCCGTAGCCGTCTGGGTCATGGGCAGCCTGGTGTGGCGGGTACGTCAATATCAAAACCTTGTCTTTGTCCCCGTATTGTTGCTGCTCACCATCAGCAACGCACAAATGCACTGGGCAGTCGTACAGGGGGATGCCGCGCTCTTCAAACAGGCCGCTCATGGCGGCATTTTTCTGATTGTTTTAATCATGGTGGTACTCGGTGGCCGCGTTATTCCCTTCTTTACCGCCAATGCCACCGCTACGGTTAGAGCGAATCCCAATCCCTGGATCGAAACACTGTCAATTGCCCCTGTAGCCACACTGGCGTTGCTACAGCTATTCGATTTCATGTCTATTGTTCCAGTCATCGTGGTGGCCAGCCTGTTTTTAATCGCCGCGCTGGCCCATTTAATGCGCTTACTGAGCTGGCGTCCGTGGATCACGCTCAGGCAACCCCTGTTATGGTCGTTACACGCCGCCTACCTGTTTATCGTGCTGGGGTTTTTCCTTTGCGCGCTGCGCTTTGCTGGTTTGACACTGGCCTGGTTTAGTATCTTTGCTGGTCACTACGCCACCATTTTGCACAGCTTTACGCTGGGCGGCATGGGCCTGCTGATTATAGCGATGATGTCACGCGTTGCCCTCGGCCATACCGGCCGCGAGCTGGTGGTCAGCCCGTGGATCAGTTTCGGCTATATGTGCCTGTGCGCCGCCTACCTCTGTCGTATCTGGCTACCACTGCTCTGGCCAGGTTCAAGTCACTACGCAAGTTATTTACTCAGCATTATTTTCTGGTTACTGGGATACGGGTTGTTTGTCGTTTTTTATCTACCCATTCTTAGCCAACCTCGTATCGATGGTCGCCCTGGATAACACCGACTCCCGGACCGAAAGCCCGTGATATGGTTAGCATAGCTGTCCTGTCTACACATAATTAGCGCATCCCGAAGTCACCCCCACACCTTCTGTGGCACCTCCCGCATCTCCAGATTCATGCCCGCCTGTTTTTTCATCCCCGACCTGTTTTTTAGTCATCCCCGACCTGTTTTTTAGTCATCCCCGCGTAAGCGGGGATCCCGGGATCACAGCAACATTACAAGATCCCCGCTTGCGCGGGGATGACTAAAAACAAGCGGGAATGTTGCTGTGTGTAGAGCCGGGCACATGGCTAACAGCAGCAACTTACTGGCCTCGAAGTAGAGAACCCAATGGCTTTTCGACAGGATGCTGTTAGACTGCGCAGCTCGAAAATTCCCCTGTCCCTGCTAAAGAAGAAGTCTCATCCATGTGGTTCAAAAACTTACAGCTTTACCGTTTTACCAAAGCGTTCGAATTAGACGCAGAAACGCTAGGCCAGCAGCTGGCGCAACACAGTTTTACACCCTGCGGCAGCCAGGACACTAGCCGCTCGGGCTGGGTACCACCGCTGGGACGGCACGGTAGTGAATTTGTGCATGCGAGCAATGGATTCCTGATGATTTGCGCCAAACGCCAGGACAAACTGTTGCCGGCCGCCGTCATTAACGAAGCGCTGGAAGACAAGGTACTGCAAATCGAGGAACGTGAGGCGCGCAATCTGCCGCGCAAGGAGCGACATTCGCTGAAGGACGAGATAATCTTCAGCCTGCTACCCAAAGCCTTTGTGCGTTCTTCTTATCAATTCGCCTATCTATCACCACGCGACAATATGCTGGTGATCGACGCTTCATCCACGAAACGCGCCGAGGAATTGATTGACGACCTGCGTGCAGCCCTGGGTTCGTTATCGGTGATTCCGCTGGCCTCGAAGGGCCAGCCGATTGACGTCATGACACGATGGGTCGACAGTGGTCAACCCGCCCAGGGATTCGAACTGGGCGAAGAATGCGAGCTGCGCGACAATACCGATATCAGCTGCGTAATCCGCTGCAAGAATCAGAACCTCGCAGCCGCGGAAATTGTCAACCACCTGAAAACAGGCATGCACGTCAGCAAGCTGGCCCTGAGCTGGCAGGAACGTATCGAGTGCGTGCTTGACGAAAAGCTGATCCTCAGGCGTCTGCGTTTTTCCGACCTGGTTCAGGAACAGGCGGATGAAGTTGAAGCCGAAGATGTGGCCACGCAGTTCGATGTCGATTTCTCGATTATGTCGCTGGAATTGTCTGCCTTTTTCAAGGCTTTGATGAATGCGCTGGGCGGCGAAGATCTGACGCAACCGGCGCCAGCAGTCGCGGCTGATTGAGTCTTCGGATCAGGCAGTAAGTGCCTGTAACCGCTCGAAAAACCCAAATAGTCCCTTTTTCATCGACTAATTCGTCATCGGGCTCGACATTCGGGCCTCAACTGATTAAAGTGCGCCCCGTTTGTGTACGCCTTAGCGGGCGTTATTAATTAATCTCTTAAGGCAAATTTCCAGGACGACTCCATTGATTTCCACCGCGAACATCACCATGCAATTCGGCGCCAGGCCCTTGTTTGAAAATATTTCCGCAAAATTCGGCGACGGCAACCGCTATGGCCTGATTGGTGCGAATGGCTGTGGTAAATCGACCTTGATGAAAATTTTGGGCGGTGAGCTGGCGCCCTCTTCCGGCAACGTCTCGATTACCCCGGGAAGTAAGGTCGGCACACTAAGCCAGGACCAGTTCGCGTTCGAAGAATACAGTGTCATCGACACGGTTATCATGGGCGACACCGAATTATGGCAGGTAAAGCAGGAGCGTGACCGCATTTACTCGATGCCTGAAATGTCTGAAGAGGACGGCATGAAAGTCGCCGACCTCGAGGCCCTGTTCGCGGAAATGGATGGTTACAGCGCCGAAAGTCGCGCCGGTGAGATACTGCTGCAGGCAGGCATCGACGAATCCTTCCACTTCGGCTCGATGCAACAGGTCGCTCCCGGCTGGAAGCTGCGCGTATTACTGGCACAGGCGCTATTCGCCAACCCGGATATTCTGCTGCTGGACGAGCCGACCAACAACCTCGACATTCACACCATCTCCTGGCTCGCGACCGTACTCAACCAGCGCAAGTCGACGATGATCATCATCTCCCACGACCGCCACTTCCTCAACTCGGTCTGCACCCACATGGCCGATATCGATTACGGCGAGTTGCGTATCTACCCGGGGAACTACGAGGCTTTCATGGCCGCCTCATCGCTGATCCGCGAACAACTGCAAACTGCGAATGCCAAGAAGAGCACCGAACTCGCCGAGTTACAGCAATTTGTCGATCGCTTTTCCGCGAATGCGTCAAAAGCCAAACAGGCGAGTTCGCGCGCCAAGAAGATGGAGAAAATCAAACTGGATGAAGTCAAACCATCCAGCCGCAGGGCGCCTTACCTGACCTACCAGCAGGAAAAGAAACTGCACCGTCAGGCACTGGTACTGGAAAACCTCGGCCACGGCTTCGACGGCGAAACCCTGTTCAATGATGGCAACCTGATTCTGGAGGCAGGTGCCCGGTTGGCCGTTATCGGTGAGAACGGCACCGGTAAAACCACGTTTCTGCGCTGCCTGATGGGAGAACTCGAAGCCAGTCAGGGTGACATAAAATGGTCGGAGAATGCCAGCCTCGGGTATTGCCCGCAGGACAGTACTGCCGACTTTGATTGCGAACTGAATCTGTTCGACTGGATGTCGCAGTGGCGCAAGCCGAAACACGATGAATTGATGGTGCGTGGCATGCTGGGACGCCTGCTGTTTAGCGCCGATGATAATAAAAAGAAGGTCAAGGTTTGCTCGGGTGGCGAAAAAAACCGGCTGTTGTTCGGTAAGTTAATGATGTCGGATGCCAATGTACTTATCCTCGACGAACCGACCAATCACCTGGATATGGAATCGATCGAAGCCCTCAACCAGGCTCTCGCCAGATACGACGGCACGGTGATTTTCGTCAGCCACGATCGTGAATTCGTGTCCTCGCTGGCGACCCGCGTGATTGAAATCAAGGATCAGAAAATGGTCAATTTCCACGGCACCTATGACGAATACCTCGCCAGCCAGATGGAAACTTTTAAAGTCGCCTGAGCGTAATTCAAGAGCTGAGCCACGGGCTGTCTGTATCAGGCATGCAAAGCTCAATGATTGATTATCAGTTAGTCATAAACTACGATGGGAATTTCCAGCACGCGGCTTTAATCTCAGGTTCTAAACTGACCACGCAAGCAGAATAACCAGGCACCGTGGCGGGCAGCCTTCGGCTTGTGTTGAGCGGAGCGCGTTAAGGCATGGGTAATCTGGACTGATTCTGTAGCTATATGGTTTTCGCATCACATTCTTTCCTGGCCTTCCTGGCGATCGTACTGGCCGTCTACTGGCTCGTCGGTCGGCGCGATGAGCGCCTCGGCAAACCTGTACTGATAGTTGGCTCGTTCGTTTTCTACGGTTACTGGATTCCCGCCTACCTGTTACTCCTGAGCGCATCGATCCTGTTCAACCATGCAATTGCGCGTGCCGTTATAAGTGGGCCTTCGCGGAGCCTGCGCCGCGCGCTCACGGCGCTCGGCATCGTGCTCAACCTGGCGCTGATCGGCTTTTATAAATACGCGGCCTTCCTGGTTGAGTCGCTGAACTGGACCATGCAAACCCGGTTCGACGTCCCCGAAATTATTCTCCCCATCGGTATCTCGTTTTTTACCTTTCAGCAGATCAGCCTGCTGGTCGATGCCTACCGCGGGCGAGTCGAGCGCCTGCGCTTCTGGGACCATGTGTTGTTCATCTGCTTCTTCCCCCAGCTAATCGCGGGCCCGATCGTCAGGCAACACGACATGCTGCCACAACTGACGGCGCGCCAGGACTGGCGGCTGCGCATGGACTACCTCGCTATCGGTATCGCGCTGTTTGCTTTCGGCCTGTTCAAGAAGACGGTTCTCATCGACCCTTTCGTGCCTTACCTCGACATGGTGTACCAGGCTGCCGCAGCGGGTGACGCGGTGGGATTTGTCGACGGATGGGTAGCCGGCATCGGCTACGGCTTCCAGGTATATTTCGATTTCTCTGCGTATTCGGACATGGCCATCGGTCTCGGCTTCATGTTCGGTCTGCGTTTGCCAATCAATTTCTTTTCGCCGTACAAGGCCGACAGCATCCGCGCTTTCTGGCGGCGCTGGCACATATCCCTGTCTCGCTTCCTGCGCGATTACCTGTTTATCCCCCTGGGCGGCAGCCACCATGGCCTGGCACGCACCGTCGCTGCGTTGGTGGTTACCATGGGTCTGGGCGGACTTTGGCACGGCGCCGGCTGGACCTTCGTCATCTGGGGACTTCTACATGGCGCGTATTTGTCAGGAAACCATCTGTGGCGCGCACTGGTGTCGAAATGGCTACCTGGTTCACGCGACCGCGTACGTCGCTCGGTCAGCCTTGCATGGATCGTGCGTATTCTGTCGATCGGGTTAACCTTCCTCGCGGTGAGCTTCGCCTGGGTATTCTTCCGGTCCCCCGACCTCGACAGTGCCATGCGCCTCGCCAGCGCCATGTTCGGCTTTTCCAGCTGGCACGAAGTCGCACTAGTGACACGGGGCATCGTGCCAATGTTTCCGCTTTACCTGCTAATCGTCTGGTTGATGCCGAATACGATGGAACTATTCCAGGCCACCAGGGCGGCGCTGCACGTCGAAGAGTACCGGGATGACAAGCTCGCGCCACTGCCGGGCTGGCTGTCGTTCGCACTATCGTCGCGTTGGGCGGCGACCACCGCGATCGTATTCATTTGTGCCTGGTTCGCATTGTCGAATCTGAGCCCGTTTATTTACTTTCAGTTCTGATTTAGCGTGGACGAACATTCAAATCCCGGTCGTCACGATGAGCACAACCTTGCCGCGGGGCGGCGCTTTCTGCGCATCTTCGCCTGCTGTGTATCGATCACCGCGGTCATCGTCGCCTCGGTCAACCTGGTCGCTTACAACTACATGCTGCGTGACAACAACCAGACCATCGTGCAACTGCTGGCGGGTTGGGGCCGGATGTACAAACCAATTCTCTACGATGAAGCAAAGCCGAACGTTGCCGTATATGGTGCCTCGTGGGCCAGGGATGCCTTCGACCCGGGCGCGACGGGCCGAATCATCGGACTAAAAGTATTCAATCATGCCGTATCCGGCGGTACCGCCTATGAAACCCGCCGCTTCGCTGACTCGTCGTTGGATAACCCCAATCTGCAGGCCGTGATCATCAATCTCAACACCTTCTACCGTTCCTCACCCCGTGCCCGCGTCAGGTACGGCTTCGATGAATCTATTCTGGATGTCGACCCCGGGCATAAACCCAATCAATGGGTGGCACTGAAGAGAACCTATTCGCTGGCCCTTAGCGGCGCGGCGACAGGCGCCAATCTGAAGCTCATTTCGACCCTGCGGGCGCGTGATAGCGGCGCCGCCCCATCCACCTACCTGGAGGCTTACGAGCAAGCGGACCATACCCGGCGCAGCGGGCAGATGGAAATAGCCAGGCAACGTATATTTCCCGAGCCCGGCACGGAGTCGGAGCCGTCCCTGCCAGATTCGCCTTCCTGGTTTGGCAGCGCGGAACTGATGGAACTCGAAGTAATGATCGATGGATTCTGTGAGCACGGCGTCGACGTTTACGCTTACTTCACCCCATCCCATGTGCGCCAGCAGAGCTGTGACCTGTCGGCTGTCGAGGAACTCTCCGCACTCGGGTTTCTGCGACGTAAACAGACCATGTGTAATGCCAGGATAAGCTATTTCGACTTTTCCTATGTGAATGCCGTTACTCTCGAAGGTGTACTGTCCCCGGTCACGTCGAGCAAATACTACCGTCCTGACGGCCATCCCCGTCCGACCATGGGCGAGCTGATGGCAGCCAGCATGTTCGACCGCGAATTCCCGCCGGGTACGCCGGCATTAGTCGAAGAAGACTTCGGCGCCGACCTGCTTACCCAGCCTGACGCCGAAGGCTGGTTACTCGAACGCGCCGCACGCTGCGAAGGTGACTGGGGCGAAAACGGCTACACAGACTTCAAAGACGCCCTGCTTGCCCAATAAGAAAGGCCGCATTTGTTGCAGCCTAATCCGGCAAAACAAATGCGACCCCTCTATTATCCAGGCAGATTACTTTGCGAATACAAAATTCTTTTGCCGCGCCTGTTTTTTAACCGCGCTGGTCAAGGCATCGCTTACACTCGGAGATGCCGCAACCTGTTCGCGTTTTGCCTCGGCGACAAAAGCTGCTCGCAGGCGGCTTAGCGCGGAAATTTCCTGTTTGATTATTTTTCGCTGGGTCGCTTTTTCCTGAACATAATCAACTTTCTGCTGCGCTGACAGACCCTGCATGGGCTCCGGTAATTGTGTATCTTCGATTACTACCAGCTCCTTTTCATCCACTTCACCTTCGTTCAGTGCATCGACCAGGTCCCAGTTAGCGTTGTTATAGAAAGATGAAGATTTGGATACCGCTCGCTGTGACAGTAAGCCAGCGGATATGTCGCTACTGAGTTCATCCTGTTCCATTTGGCGCTGCGCGTTTTCTGCCCCTTTACTGCCGTAGGGAACATAGGTTTGATTCAGTTCAGCGTTGAGCTCGGCAATCCTTGCATCCTGGGGCGCCACTACATGCACCACCTGTTGATCGGCATCAATGCTCATATAATCACCGCCGGCCAGCACGGCGGCCGTTTGCCAGCCATCGTTGATCCCTTCCTGATGTGAGCCGGCATGGATAGTATTAACGGTAATACCCTGTTGACCGGCCAGCCTGACCGCCTCGTGAAAACTGACAGGACCTTGAGCAAACGACTCGTTACCGGCAATGAAAATAGTTTTGATATCACTGTCAGAACGACTCCATTGCAGTTTGTTGACAACGGTCTCGATCGCATAACCACAATATTCGCTGCCGCCATTGGTGGTTAGCGAAAACAGGCCTGCAGACACCTGGTCGAGCTCGCGCGTGAACTGGCTAAACATGCGCACAAATCCGGCACTTTCTGCATTGCTGTCATTACCATATTCAAATAACGCAATTTCCAGGATGGGGGAAATCCCGTTTTGCCTGGCGGTAGAAAACTGGTTGACCACCTGCCATAGTTGGTTGCGTGTCTGGTCGATCAAGCCATCCATACTATTGCTGGTATCGAGGATGATAGCCAACTGGATTTTAGGGGTATCCATAGTCTGCCCGGCAACGGTCGGAGAATTCTGCGGCGCCTGCTGCGGCGCCAGTTGAAAATTTTGTTTGGTGATTTCAGTGCCTGCCGACAAGGGTTGCGATAGTGGTGCCTGCAGTACAGCCAGTACTGCAACGGCTAGAGAGTAACGTGAAAGACAGGACTGGTTTTGATGCCTGGATGTTTGATTGGTTTGCATAATTGGCTCCTTAAACCGGGTTTACTGGTTCAGTTGTTGAGAGCCCAGATTACGCACTGGATCGGCGCCTGTTTAGACACAGGTCGGTAAATATTAACGCACAAAATTTACCTGAAGTTTACATTCTATTTCAGAGGACTGCGAAAACAGCCCGCTTACGCGCTACGGTAAGCGTTTAACTTACAACCCTGCCGGTCTGTTATTTACTGCAGTTAAAAATAGCGACGAATCTTGCGCACACGCTTACGGAACGAGGAGGTTGCTGTGCGCGGATTATTTTTCACCGGCGATGGCAGCGTCGCCGCAAGCTCGATGGCCTGGCGACTGTTGAGCCGGCGGGCGGGAATTCCCCAGTAATATCGCGCCGCCGCATCGACACCGTAAATGCCCCTGCCGAATTCCGCGACATTGAGATAATGTTCGAGAATACGTTTCTTGGAAAGATTTTGTTCCATGCCAATCGTCAACCAGAGTTCATGCCATTTGCGCAACGGATTCCGCGATGGACTGAGGAACATATTCTTCACTGTCTGCTGGGAAATGGTGCTGGCACCGTAGACCATGCGTTGTTCCGACAGGTTGTGCTCCATCGCCTCCTTGAAGGCCTCGAGGTCGACGCCATCGTGCTCATAAAAACGACTATCTTCGGCGGCGATGACGGCCCGCATCATGGCTTTTGGAATGCTCTGTATCGACACCGGGTTCCAACGAAGCCCTGGCCAGTCCGGATGTCGCTGACGTTCGGTCTCATAATCCTGGATGAAGCTGGAACGTTGTATCGGTCCCTTGCGGTACAATTCCCACTGCGGCCAGATTCCTACAAGGTAGCCGACATCCACCAACACCAGTACCAGCAGCAATAGCAAGCCCCAACGCAGAGCTCGTTTGAGCCATTTAACGTGAAATATCGAACCGGTTCTGGATGAGAATCTGGATGCCATGGGCGCACATACTAGTACATCAGCAGGCATACTGCTGCGACTTAATCAACGTCGCTAGCAACCTGAACAGTTGCTTTTACTACCAAAGGCATTGATCAGTCGAACAGGTCTACTCGATTTGTACGCCGGCACTGTCGAGCACATCCAGCAGGCTTGCACTTTCGAGCAGCGCCTGCGCGCGGTTGATATCGGCCGCAAACCAGACATCGCCGTCCTGACGTTGCGGCACTACTTCGCGCAGCGCCTCGACCAGCGCCCGTGTCGGACCCGCAGGCGGAAACCCGGCCGCAATATCATCCACCATCGACAGCGCCTGTGCGGCAACCAGGATTTCGCCGGCGACTACCGTGGTGGTATTTGCGCTCACCTGCGCCGCCTTGCGCGCACACCAGGTGGAATTGGAGACATGGTCCTCGGCATTGCCTTTACCGGGAATCGAATCGACCGAAGCGGGGGTGGCCAGGGTCCGGTTCTCCATCACCAATGAAGACAACGAACACTGCACCGTCGCATATCCGGTATTAAGCCCCGGGGTGCCTGATGCCAGGTTGCGCGCCAGGCCAAAACTCATCACCGGATCGATCAGGCGGGCAACGCGGCGCTCGCAAATCGATGCCAGGTCGGCCAGCGCAATGGCCAGGAAATCCATTGCCTGCGCGACGTACTGGCCATGAAAATGACCGCCGGAAATAGCGCGCCGATTATCGCCATCGTGGAGGATTAACGGATTGTCAGTAGCTGAATTGATCTCGGTTTCAATTACGCCGCGAACATAGGCCAGCGCATCCCGCGCAGGCCCATGTACCTGAGGAGCACAGCGCATCGAATAGGGATCCTGCACCCGTTTGGAAGCGGGCTGACCCGGGGCACGGTCTTCGCCAGGGAAAACCAGGTCGCGTCCGGCCGACGTCATGCGTTGCGATTGACCAACCATCGACATGACATTACGCGCCACCAGTGCCTGGCCCCGGTGCGGCCTGGTTGCATGCAGGGCAGGATCAAACGCATCTTTTTCCCCGCGCATCGCTTCAAGCGACAACGCGAGGCCGAGATCGGCATGACGCATTACATTTTCGGCATCAGCGACCGCAAGCACTGCTATCGCCAGCGAGACCGTGGAACCGTTGAGCATGGCCGACGCATCCTTGGCACCCAGCACCAGGTTCACTTCCAGTCCAGCCTGTTCAATGGCTTGCGCGGCAGCAAGACGCTGGCCCTGGTAGTCAATCTCGGCTTCTGCAAAACCGCACAGCGCGCCGGAAAGATGGGCCAGCGGCGCGAGATCGCCCGACGCTCCAACCGAACCCTGGCAGGGCACCACCGGCGTCAATCCCGCATTGAGAAAGTCGACAAAGCGTTGTGCGAGTGCCGACGAAATACCCGAAACATCGGCTGCAAATGCATTCAGCCTCAACAACAGGGTCGCCCGCACCACGTCACGCGCGAACGCCTCGCCCAGCCCGGTCGCATGGGAGAGGATCAGGTTGCGTTGATACTGCTCGATATCCGACACGTCGACGCGGCGATCCTTGAACGAACCGACACCGGTGTTCAGCGAGTAGATCAACGGCGCTTCATCGTGCATCCAGTGCTCGGTGATATAGGCCCTGGTGGTATCGAACTGCGCCAGCAAAGTCGAGCTAATCGCAATTTTGCGGTCGTTGCGGGCGACATCGACCACGTCCTGTAAACCCAGGCTGTCGGCGGTAATTGTGAGCTTGTCATTCATGTCGAGTTACCAGAAGCGATTTAATTTAAACAATAATACTGCGACGAGTAGTGGCTGATTTATCAATTCCCGCTTCACGCTTCAGCGCAGCACCCGAGCTATAATTCGCGACCAGTCATCGGGAGCAATGCGGGCGACATAGCTGAATCCCCCCGCGCCGTCGGGTTTGAATATGACCGCTTCGCCCTCTCCCGGATAAACCGGGGTCGCTGCCTGCGCAACATTGCCGTGTGCCACGATAATCGTGTTAGTACCCACAGCCGGTTCGGTTGAAAGGCGCTTTCGAGCGTTGCCGACAATTGCGCCACGACCGCCAAAATAATCGGCAGCCCGCAAATTCATGACGTCGGTTGTCGCTTCCACCGCACCCAGTTGCATCAGCTCCGCGGTTTCGACCGTGCGGCAATAAGGGCTAGCCATCACCTTGCCAACCGGTAACCCAAGCGCTCGAATAGACTCACCGATGTTGATAGATGTCTGCCGACCGTCGGCAGAAAGCTGGCGCATGCGGGAACTGTCACAGCTCAACCAGTCCCCTTTCTCGTTGACCTCATCAGACTGCGACCAGTCGGTCGCGGCATGGCGAAAATAGATATTGAACCCACCCTCGCGCAGCGTCTGCACCAGGGCTTCGTCGGACAAAGTCGGTGCAGTTTGCGCAGCGACTTGGTCGACGGTGACCGGCAGCAGGGCCAGCGTGGCCAGTAACAGGATCGATACTTTCATACGGAAGCGGGACAATGCATGGCTATGTAGCCCTGGTCGCGACTGTTAACGGGATAGTGCATCGGCTCAGCGTCCCAGACCCTGTATGTGCGCAGGTCCGATCCCGCAACAACCACCGACGATCTGAACCCCGGCGGTAATCCATTTTTGCGCAGCACGCTGGAATGCCTCTACACTGCAAACGCTATCAAACTGCATGTGCAAATCGACGAAATGCCCCGAATTCGGGTATACCGCCACCGGGCCGTCCCAGTGTCGGCTCAATAATTCCAGCGCGGCATCGGTTACCTCGGCTTCACTGTGCATGATCGACAGAATGACATCATTCGATTCGATGGCATCAATCACCCTGCGCAGCACTGCCTCCAGCGACCAGACCTGTCTACCCATGCCACCGTGAGTAATCAGCGCTGTCGCATCGCCCGGATCCCGCTCGCAGGTAAAACCCAGTATTACCGGTAACCCGAGCCCTTCAACCGCCGTTAACATCGCCAGGCTGACGTCTATATCGAACAACATTTCCAGCGCGAATAAATCGACTCCCGCGGCCAGCAGGACTTTCGCCTGGTCGCTGTAATTGGTCACCAACGCTTCGCCCCGGGGTAACAATGAGCGATCAGAATTTGCGGCAAAAGTAGACAGTGACCCCGCGGCCCATAATGTATTGCGGGCGACGCCAACCTCCTGCGCCGCTTCATCGAACAGTTCAACCGCCCGTCGGTTCAGCTGCTCGAACTGATCGCCGAGGCCCAGCGGCTCAAGCACATGGCGCGCCAGCGCAAAACTGTTGACGATATGCAGCTTTGCCCCCGCCTTGATATAGTCTGCGTGGACCCGGCGAACCACGTCGCCATGATCACGCACCGCGAGCGCACTCCAGCCCTCGCCTGCAAAGGGCACGCCGCGTCGTTCCAGTTCGGTACCCAGGGCGCCATCCATGAGCACGAACTCCCCTTCGCGGATGCATCCCATAAAATCAGTCGCCTGGTCTGCCGTCATTTGTGCTGCCTCAATCACTGGTCGAAGGCGCTAGTGTACTCAATTAAACCTGTGACCGGTAAATCGCGGGGCAAATTCCGGCCATAACCCGGCGAGATATCCCGCTAAGCTGGACAGCTTTTGCAAGTCGTGATCTGATTGCCCGGTATCCATTACAGGTTTCAGCGATCGAGCCGATGAAAAATTCCGAGTTACCCGCAGGAGAGCGTGGCGCGTTCAATGTCGATGCACGTCTGTCGCCTACCCTGCCCTCACGCTACTATCATGATCCGCAGATTCATCGGCAGGAGCTGGATAATATTTTCCACAAAAGCTGGTGCTATGTCGGCCATGCCAGCCAGGTACCGAACCCGGGCGACTATCGTGTCGAGCGCGTCGCCGATCAGTGTATTTTCCTGGTACGTGATCAAAACTCGATGCTGAACGCATTTTTCAACGTCTGCCAGCACCGCGGACACGAATTACTCAGCGACAGCGGCACGCGCAAAAAACGCATCGTCTGCCCTTATCACGCCTGGACCTACGCTCTCGACGGAAAACTGATTCAGGCACCGCATACCGATCAGTTGCAGAATTTCGATGCCGCGGAGTTTGCCTTGAAACCCGTCGCATTGGCCAACTGCGGCGGTTTGCTGTTCGCTAACCTGGATAAAACGGCAGCCGACTTTGCGTCGGATTACCCGGGGTTAGAGCAAACATTTAGCGATCACCTGCCGGATTTCGATCGCTTCGCCACCGCTTTTCAGCTCGACTTCGATATTGCCGCCAACTGGAAAATTGTCGTCGATAATTTTTCCGAGGGGTATCACATTTCGGTTGCGCATCAGAAACTATCCAGGGTACTCGATAACCGTACCGGGAAATGTACTCGATCCGAGCAACGCTATGCGTTTTTCGAGTCACGCTCAAAGGCGGGATTTCCCGGTCTTGAACTCGAACCGGGTTCTCCGTACCTGTCCTGGACGCTGTGGCCGAATACCTGCATGTTGAGCCTGCCGGGTTGTCAAAACCTGATCGTGATTCGCATGGCGCCCGACGGACCGGACCGGTGCCGCGAACGTATCGATCTGCTATCGGTAAACGGCGAAGTCTCGCCTGAGCTCGAAGCGCTCAGAGACCTGTTTGCCGATGAATTCAATGCCGAGGACATCGCTATCGTCGAGAGTGTCCATCGCGGACTCGGATCGCTGGGCTACGATCAGGGACGCTACGTAGTCGATGACGGGGATAACTGGTATTCAGAATCCGGCTTGCACCGCTTTCACCGGCAAATTCTCTCAGCGCTTGGCCATTGACGGCAGAATTTTATGCGCGGCTCGACGACTTGTTACGTAGCGCGGGTTAACTCGCTCATTAGTCACTGCTTGCCGGTGAATAGAACAGTAAAACAACCGCGCCATCCTCACTCCCGGCGCTGTGCATTGCGCCGGGCGCCCGGACGATAAATTCTCCCGGACGGTAGGTTCTTACCTGATCGTAAAAGGAGCCTTCCAGGACGTAGATTTGCTCGATTTCATCATGGGCATGCAACGGCGAAAACGCGCCTGCATCGACCTGCATCAACCAGGTACGCAATCCCGCCTCGGTATCTTCCAGCAAGGGCTTGATACGAAAACCTTGCGCGCCACAATCCTGCCACTCGACTCGGCTCGAATCGAAGTCGAGTGACTCTGCCTGCGGCAGGCCGACAAGACCTGTCGGCGCCTGTCGAACAAATATTTCGCTCATGATTTTCCCCTGTCTACTGATCGCGTCTGCTGGCGATATTGGCCCTATCATGCCGCAAATACAAGCTAACCGAAAATGATCCGGTTTACCCCGGGCGGAGCAAGATACAGTTCAATTCAGCAAACTGTCACCACGTAATCGCGCCGCGATGAAATCGATAAAGCTGCGCACCGTGGGTGACGCGAAACGTCCTTCGCGATGCACGATATGAATCGGTCTGGGCTCGACTTCGAATTCTTCGAGCACAATCTGCAGCTTACCGTCAGCGAGTTGGGGCGCTACCTGGTAGGACAGTAACCGGGTTAAACCAAAATCCGCCAGTGCCGCTTCGACCGCAGCGGCGTTTGAAGTGACTACCAGTCGCGGCTGGATGCGCTGGTTACGCATCCCCTGCGCGGCGTTGAATATCCAGTTCGGTACATCGCTGACGGCGCTGGAATTGATCAACGTATGCGCGGAAAGATCCTGGGGCCGTTCGGGCTTACCATAACGACGCAGATAGCCGGGCGATGCGCATACCACCTGGCGCACCGATCCCACCTTCAGCGCGCGCATGCTCGAGTCCGGCAATTCCCCGATACGCACGCCGACATCTATGCCTTCCGCGAGCAGGTTTACATCACGGTCAAGCAATAATGCGGAAATTTCGGTCGCGGGGTAACGTTCCAGGTACTCGACGATGCCAGGCATGACAAACATGCGGCCAAACATCACCGGCGCGGTGATCGCCAGGTGACCACGCGGCTCGGCATTAATCCCGCTCACCGCCTGATCGACGGCATCGACCTCGTCCAGTACGCGGCGCGCATCTTCGAGATAACGATGCCCCGCCTCGGTAGTACGCACATGGCGTGTGGTGCGATTCAACAGCCTGACGCCCAGGCGTTGTTCCAGCGCTGCAATAGCCCGCGTAACCGCGGGCGGCGACATACCCAGCCTGCGTGCGGCACTGGCAAAACCCTGCTCTTCCGCAACCGCGATGTAAACGCTCATCAAATGAAAGCGATCCATACATTATTCCATTTATAGGAATAATTAATTGTAATTATCGACTATTCTTTTTTCAATCGGAATTTTCTATAGTTTCTCCACTTCCGGTGCAGTGGGTACCGCGAGTAAACCAACAACCTAATTTTCAGGAGATTAAAAATGAGTCGTATCAATGTAGTCACTCGCGAAGTCGCCAACGCCGAACAGGCGCCGTTACTCGATGCCATCGAATCCCAACTTGGCATGGTGCCAAACTTCCTCAAGGTATTCGCCAATTCACCAGCCGCGCTGAAGGCTTTCCTGGGCCTGCATGAAATCTCGAGCCAGGGTAGCCTGGAGCCGCAAACCCGTGAGCGCATTGCGCTGGCTCTGGCACAGCAAAACGCCTGCGATTACTGTGTATCGGCGCATACCGCTATCGGCCGCAAGGCAGGTCTCAGTAACTCCGAGATCGAAGCCAATCGTGCCGGCAGCAGCGAAGATACGAAAGCAGCTGCAGCGGTCAAGTTCGCCGCAGCGCTGGCAGAGCATAGTGGTGAAGTCACCACTGCGGAAATTCTGGCGGTGCGCAATGCCGGTTACGACGACGCCGAAATCGTCGAAATCATCACCCACGTCGGTCTGAATATTCTCTCCAACATCATCGGTAAGGCGAGTCGAGTCGAAATCGATTTTCCAAAAGTTGAATTGAAACTGGCGTCATAACGACAGGGCCTGAGTTGTCGGCAGCGCTGTCGCCGATTGCTCAGGCCCACTAATTGAAGACTGATACTTAACGACGGAGCAGGCTCATGGGACACAGATTTGCAGAAATTGCATTCACCGATTCGGTACGCGAAGTGCAGCAACAACTCGGTAGCCGCGCGGGCTATGCTTCACTCGATGGTGGCGAAGACTTTAACCAC
>Ga0265306_10000195_pt1 | contig 26890 bp, 22 predicted proteins | sample Helome_3_FD_192493 | JGI IMG/M metagenome (GOLD analysis project Ga0265306, IMG submission 192493) | Marine sediment microbial communities from subtidal zone of North Sea - Hel_20160420 (Illumina Assembly) | ecosystem: Environmental > Aquatic > Marine > Subtidal zone > Sediment ... | reverse complement strand
ATTTACCGGCAGCAGCGGCACGGTATTGGGGGGGAGTCGATTGATATCCTGAAATTCAGAACGATGAAAGTTGCATTGGAGGGCGCTGGTTTTCGCCAGGCACAACCCGATGATGATCGAGTCACCTGGCCTGGAAGATTTCTGCGCAAAACCAGCCTCGATGAATTACCTCAACTTTTCAACGTGCTGAGGGGCGAAATGTCGCTGGTAGGTCCCAGACCTCAACCCCTGGAACTCGATGAAGAGTATAAGTCCAGGATCCCCAAATACATGCTACGCCACAAGGTAAAACCCGGCATTACCGGGTGGGCCCAGGTCAATGGATACCGCGGGCAAACTGAAACAAAGGAAAAAATGGCCCTGCGCATTGAACACGATCTTTGGTACATCCAGAACTGGTCGTTATGGCTGGATTTGAAAATCCTGTTGATGACGCCGTTTGTAATGATCCACAGAAACGCCTATTGATTTTCAGGCGTCTATCGTTTGCGAGTTGGCTGAAGCTTTCGCTGGTTTGCTTTTTGACGGTGGCGGTTTCTTCCATCCCACCATGGCAATGATTTCGTAACCGGATTTTCCATCGAGCTTGGTGATCAATACTTCCTTTTTTCCCCGGGCTTCCAGATCATAAACGAGCAAATAGCCAATGGCGCCGTTTAGCGACTTGTAAGTGTCTTCGTCGGTATGTCTCTGGATCCGGGCCATGCTTGCATCAAAGGCTTCAATACTGCTCCCATCCAGTGTCAGTTCCATTCCATCGCCATCGTAATCATCCACGATTTCAGTTGTCGCCAGGACCTCGGTCGCGGCTGCCTCAGTCGACCCGGTCGGCTCGGGGGAGGCGGGTTGTGAACTGGCGCATCCAACCAGTAAAACTGCTGTAATGGCTGGCATGACGTAAATTGAAGTTTTGTTGATCATTGATTCTGCTCTTATCTGTTGCGTGGTCTGGCGGCCAGGATTACCGTGAACTGATCATCGGCTTCCAGCTGTTCCACGTGGCCAAAGTGATTCTGCAGCCAGCTTGCGTATGGCAAATGGCGATTACAAACGATGACTATTCTACCGTTTTCAGCCAGAAAAGTTCCCGCTTCCGCAAAAAAAAGAGCCGCAATTTCCAGGTCGTTGTGGATACCCCGGTGAAAGGGGGGGTTGCTTATGATCCAGTCAAAGGTCCCTTGCAACTGTGAAAGGCCATCAGAAGGCAGTACGGTGGCCCTGAGACCATTCAACGTGAGAGTCAGGTGACTGGATTTGATCGCCAGTGCAGAAACATCGAGCAGAGTGAGGGTGGCATCAGAACCGGCCGCAAGTAAGGAGCAGCCGATGACACCACTGCCGCAGGCGAAATCAAGGACCCGGCCGGCAGGGCGCAGTGATTCCAGGGTTTTCAACAGCAGGCGACTGCCCTGATCGAGGCGGCCATGAGTGAAAACTCCCGGAAGGGATACGACATTGACGAGTCCATCTGCAAAGCTAACCGGCCACTGAGCCTGGTATGAATCTAATGAGAAAGGCTCGCCTGAAAGCGGCATTCTGGCCTCGAACAATCCGCAATGGCGTGCGGCGTCCAGCTTGCTGACCTGTCTGAAATTACCATCGAGATAGCGTTTTGCAGACTTGATTCCGGCCTTGTTGTCACCCACCAGCCAGAGGCATGACCTGGGCTGCATGGCTGAGGAAAGGGCGTGTAACATCATGCGAAGGAGCTCTTTTTCGCGTGGCAGGTGCAGGATTACTGTTGATGAAATTTTGTCTGCCCCGGGAATCAGCCCGAACTGAACGTTGGCGCCACTGGCAATATGCCAACAGTAGTCGCCATGATTCTGGGTAAAAATCTGCACCGGCCGTTGCGGATTTTCCAACTGCCGGAAAAGCGTATCCCTGGGAGGGTTTAGCAACATCACGCCAGCGGGTGGCAATCGCGATGCGTTACGTAGGATGACTTCGCTGCTGCGTTTCATCTGAAAGGACTTCAATCAGGAAAACGGGCGGTCAGGTCGTAGTCGTCTGCGCCGTCGATTTCCACTTCGATAAGCATGCCAGGCGACAACTCCTGGCCATCCGGTATGTAAACTACACCGTCGATTTCAGGCGCATCAAAGCGGGTGCGTGCAACGGCGCCCTGGGCGTCGACCTCGTCAATAAGAACTTCCTGGATTGTTCCTATCTTGTCTGCCAGCCGTGTACGACTGATAGCAGCCTGGGTTTCCATAAAGGCGTTCCAGCGTTCTTCCTTGACGCTTTCCGCAATGGCGCCGGGAATGTCATTGGCGCGGGCACCGTCTACCGATGAATAGGTGAAACAACCGACCCGGTCCAGTTGAGCTTCCTGCAAGAATTGCAGCAGCTGTTCAAATTCCGCATCTGTTTCTCCGGGGAAGCCAACAATAAACGTGCTGCGTATGGCCAGCTCCGGACAAATTTCACGCCAGCGGCGAATGCGTTCCAGGTTGTTCTCCGCCGCCGCAGGGCGTTTCATGGCCTTGAGTACACGTGGACTGCCGTGCTGAAACGGGATGTCCAGGTAGGGCAATATCCTGCCGTCAGCCATCAGCGGAATGATCTCATCTACATGTTTGTAGGGGTAAACGTAGTGCAGGCGAACCCAGATGCCGAGGCTTCCAAGTGCCTCGCATAACTCCTTCAATCGTGTTTTAACCGGCCTGCCATCCCAGAAATCCAGTTTGTACTTTAAATCCACGCCGTAGGCCGAGGTGTCCTGGGAGATGACCAGTAATTCGCGTACACCTGCAGCAGCAAGACGCTCCGCTTCGCCCATCACATCCCCTATCGGACGGCTGAGCAGTTTTCCGCGCATCGATGGAATAATGCAAAACGTACACTTGTGGTTACAACCCTCGGAAATCTTGAGATAGGCGTAATGCCGCGGCGTCAGTTTGATACCCTGCGGCGGGACCAGGCTGGTAAATGGGTCGTGTTCCGCAGGGGGTGGGGCGTGTCGATGAACCTCGCTCACCACGGCCTCGTACTGTTGGGGGCCAGTAACGGCCAGCACACTGGGATGCAGCGCCCGAATCTCTTTTTCATCCACTCCCATGCAGCCCGTTACAATGACGCGCCCGTTGGCGTCCAGAGCCTCCCCAATGGCTTCCAGGGATTCAGCCTTGGCGCTGTCAATGAAGCCACAAGTGTTGACCAGTACGATATCAGCTCCTGCATAATCAGGGCTGACCTCATAACCATCTGTCCTCAACTGGGTCAGGATGCGCTCAGAATCAACCAGGGCCTTGGGGCAACCCAGGCTGACCATGCCCACTGTGGGATTAGTCTTCGACATCGGGTTCAAAAAACAGCCAGGTAATGGATGGGAAACTGGAACGGAATTCGCGCTCGACCGTGTTGATTGTGGTAATCATTCCATGCTCGGTGCCAGTTGGAACCATGCGGGCCTTGATCGCAACCATCGCATCCGGTCCGAACTGCATGGTCAGCAGGCTGAAAACTTGCTCGACCTCGGGCCGTGCATTAAGGAAAGTCTTCATTTCCGCCAGCGTTGATGGGTCCACACTTTGTCCAATCAGCAGGTCTTTGACCTCGATGGCTACGAAAAATGCAATGACGATCAAAAGTACGCCGATAGAAATGGTGCCAACCGCATCCCACATTGGATTGCCCGTGATCATCGTCGCAATGATCGCAGCCAGTGCAAACACCAGGCCGAGCAGGGCGGCTATGTCCTCGCCGAAAACGACGATCAGTGCACTACTGCGGCTTTGACGGAACCACTGGATCAGGCTGCGCCCGTGTCTCTCCTTGTTAACCTCACGCATGCATCCCCACAGCGACACACTCTCCGCGATAATGGCAAATACAAGCACCCCCACGGCGACCCATGGAAAACTCAACGGTTCGGGATGAAGCAGCTTATGCGTGCCTTCATACAGGGAAAACATCCCACCAACGCTGAACAGAATGACCGCTACCAGGAACGACCAGAAATAGATGCTTTTTCCAAATCCCAATGGATGGTCATCGGTGGGGTCTTTGCGGGTCTGACGCAGGCCCAGAATCAGCAGCAGTTGATTACCTGCGTCTGCCACCGAGTGGATTGCCTCGGCCAGCATCGCGCTGGAGCCGGTCAGGAATGCAGCGACTCCTTTTGCAATCGCAATAGCGGTGTTCGCAAACAGCGCAAAGAGAATGGATTTTAGAGAATCAGCTTGTCCGGACATGCTGAAAGTTTTCCCGATTCATTGAGTCGGGAGATTATAAACTAACCAGCCGGCAACATTCCCACGCCGCGCACGTGCGAGTGTCAATTTGATTGAAAATCGTCGCATAAAAAAACGGCCACTTTCGTGGCCGCTTTTAATCATTACCAGATTTTTACCCTGTCTTGTGGAGGAAGGTACATTCCATCGCCTTCTTTCACATCGAATGCTTCGTAAAACTCGGTCACATTCACCGGAGCGCCATTGGCCCGGAATTTGGTGGGGGAGTGTGGGTCAACCGTCAATAAACGCTTGGTTTCCTCGTCACGCGTCTTTCCACGCCAAACCTGTGCCCAGCCGAGGAAAAACCGCTGATCGCCGGTAAAACCGTCAATGACAGGGGCTTCTGCTCCATCCAGCGAGATCTTGTATGCCTTGTAGGCAATTCCCAGCCCACCGAGGTCACCTATATTCTCACCGGAGGTGAATTCCCCGTTGATGGTCAGTCCGTCTATCACTTCATAGCCGTTGTATTGCGCGGCGAGCTTGTTCTTGCGCTCTTCAAAATGCGCGGTGTCTTGCTCGGTCCACCAGTCGCGCAGGTTGCCATCGCCGTCGAATTTCCGGCCCTGGTCATCGAACCCATGACCAATTTCATGGCCAATGACAGCACCGATACCACCGTAGTTGACCGCATCATCTGCAGCTACGTTGAAGAAGGGTGGCTGCAGGATCGCCGCCGGGAACACGATCTCGTTCCAGGCCGGATTGTAATAGGCGTTGACCGTCTGCGGGTTCATGAACCATTCGTTCTTATCCACCGGGCTGTCCAGCTTGTCGATGTTACGTGTGTATTCGAACTCTGCAGCGCTTTTCACATTGGCAACCAGGCCGCCGGCGGTAATTTCCATGCTGCTGTAATCGCGCCATTCGCCCGGATAGCCGATTTTCGGGTTGAATTTGGACAACTTTTCCAGCGCTTGCTGCTTGGTTTCATCACCCATCCAGTCAAGATCGATGATGGATTGGCGATAGGCTTCCTTCAGGTTCGCAATCATGGTTTCCATGCGCGTACGTGCGGCTTCCTGGTAGTGCTTGTCTACGTATAGCTGTCCGAGGAGTTCGCCCATATTGCCATTGACTGCGTTTACAGCCCGTTTCCAACGTGGGCGTGGTTCTTCAATTCCTTGCAGACCGGCGCGGTAAAAATCAAACCAGGCCTGGAAGAATTCATCACCCAACACGGGGGCAAAAGTATCCATAGTCTGGAAGGCCAGGTAATCGCGCCATGCCGCCAGGTCGGTTTCCTTGATGATGTTATTGGCTGATTCGAAGAAACTCGGCTGATTGACTATGAAACGGTCACGTGCGGGAATCTGTGCAGCTTCGAAGTTCACTTCCCAGTTGATGTCCGGCGCCATCTGCACCAGTTCATCAGGTGTCCTGGGGTTGTAGGATTTGACCGGGTCACGGTTTTCCTCCTTGGTCCAGTGTACTTCAGCAAGCGCATGCTCGATGGCGTATATCGACTCGGCCTTGTCGGCGCCGCCTTCAATACCGGCCAGGTCAAACAGTCGTTGGACGTAGCCACGGAACAGCTCGCGGCCTTTGACGAACTGCTCATCGTCTTTCAGGTAATAATCACGATCGGGCAGGGTGATTCCAGACTCGACCAGGTAAACCACGTTGGTGTCCGGATCTTTCAAATCTGAGAATATGCCGACGCCAATCGGACTGTTCACGCCATAGACGCCGAGTGTGGAGAAAGAACGGAACAGGTCGTCATAAGATTCAATGCCTGCGACTTCGTCCAACTCGGCACGAATAGCTTCCACGCCCAGTTCAGTTGCAGCATCGGCGTCCAGGTAAGAATTATAGAAATCACGAATTTTCTGGGTGGCGCTGCCAGGCTCCACGTTCTCTGCCGCACTGACTTCCTCTACCAGGCTGCGAATATCTTCCTGAGACTTCTCACGCAGTGCATCGAATGTGCCCCAGCGTGCGCGATCCGCCGGCAATTCGGTTTCGGCGACCCACTTCCCGTTCACATAATCAAAAAAGTCATCCTGGGGACGAACCGCTGTATCAAAGCCACTCATGTCGATACCGCTGCCCAACTCGACAGGAGCAGAGTTTTGAGTCACCGCGACCTGTGCTTCCTGAACTGCCTCAGGCGCTGCTGTCTGACTGTTTTCTTCCTGTTCGGCTTTCTGACAAGCGCTCAATCCGAACGCGGCAATCAGGCCTGCTGCGATGGCAAGCTTAAGTCTGTCGTTCATTGAAATTCCTCATTGTATCTACAAAAAACAAGCTACTATAACGCTACTGGGCTTTTCGTGCAGGTGCTAAAAGTATGGCCTGCAAGAATCCGGAAAAAAAGACGGAATATAAGCATGGGCCGATGGCGTCCCCCACCAGCAAGAAGCAGCCCGTATATCACGCCGGAAGGCGAAATTGCGCTCAGGGAAGAACTCAAACAGCTCTGGCAATTGCGTCGCCGGGACGTCGTGCCGGCACTGCAGGCAGCGGCTGCCGAGGGCGACCGCTCCGAGAATGCCGAGTACATTTATCGCAAGAAACAACTGGGAGAAATCGACAGGCGTGTGCGTTACCTGTCAAAACGGCTGGATGTTGTCGAAGTCGTTCGCCTGAAACCGCCGAACCAGAACAAGATCCATTTTGGAGCGGCGGTTACGCTGGAAAACCGCAATGGCGAAGAGTTGAGGTATCGAATCGTCGGTGCCGATGAGATTGATCCGGCTAAGGGCTACATCTCAGTTGATTCACCGGTGGCGCGGGCATTACTCGGCCAATCCGTTGATGACTCCGTGCAGTTTGAGTTGCCCGATGGCCCGTCCAGCATGATTATTCTCAAAGTAGATTATTGAGCCCTCCGCCAGCGTTCCGGCAGGCCTTGAAAAGCAAATGTGAACCCCTATTTATTACTTGCGGCCGCCGTCAGGGGCCGCAGGCGCTTCCGGCCATAAGGCGGAAGTTTTATTGAAGACCGAATTGCTTCCCTGGAGGATACGGTAATGACAACTTTTGATTTTTCACCTTTATTCCGCACATCTGTCGGTTACGACAGGCTCGCATCTTTGCTGAACTCAGCTCATCGCCTGGAGCAGGGGAGTAGTTTCCCTCCCTACAATATCCAGAAAGCCGGTGACGACCGCTACAGGATCACCATGGCAGTCGCTGGATTCGCCGAATCGGACCTTAACATCTCGTCTGAGCACAACAAGCTGGTTGTGACCGGCGAGAAACCTGAGGAGGATGGCAGCGAGGAAAATGGATTCCTTTATCGGGGTATTGCTACCCGTTCATTCGAGCGCCGCTTCAACCTGGCTGATCACGTCAGGGTTACCGGAGCCAATCTCGACAACGGATTGCTGCATATCGAACTGGAGCGAGAGATACCCGAGGCTATGAAGCCCCGGAGCATCGAAATCCAGACTTCCGGAAACTTGCTCGAAGGGCAGTCGGAAGACAAAGCGGCTTAATTTTGTTTATCCCGCGAAGGGGTGCTCAACCGGGCACCCCTTTTTGATACCCTATGTAAAATCACACGGATTTGGGTAATGAAGGCAATCCTGTTCTGGCTTTACCAGGTTTATGTCTGGCTGGTCTTTGTGCCGCTGGTCATAGTATTGACCCTTCTATTCAGTGCGCTAACCGTCATTTTCGCAACCCTGGTCAACCCCGAGTGGGCCAGCCGGGTATTCGCTGTCACCTGGGGTAAAACGATGGCTTACCTGACGCCGGTCAAAGTCACCGTCGAAGGCGCTGAAAATGCCCACCGGGATCAAAGTTATGTCGTGGTCAGCAACCACCAGAGCCAGTATGACATCCTGCTGATGTATGGCTGGCTCCAACTGGACTTGAAATGGGTAATGAAAAAAGAGCTTCGAAAGATTCCGGGGATTGGCATTGGATGCGAGAAAGCAGGTCATGTTTTCGTCGATCGCCGCAATCCCAAGCAAGCCCGTGATGCAATTGAACAGGCTCTCGCCAACATGAGCAAGGGCATCGGTTTCCTGTTTTTCCCCGAAGGCACACGCAGTCTTGATGGCCGTTTGCTGTCCTTCAAAAAGGGGGCTTTTCGCCTTGCGGTCCAACAAGACCTGCCGGTACTCCCGGTAACCCTGGTGGGTACAAGAAATGTTCTGCCGGCAAAATCGCTGCGGCTGTTCCCCGGTCCGATAAAAATGGTCATTCATCCCGCTATCGTATCGTCAGGAAAAAGCGTGGAGCAATTGATCGACGAAAGCCGGGCGGCTATCACTTCTGGCATGCCCGCCGAATTGCGTTGATCTGATGGCCCTTCACAAGCCGGACCCACGCTTTACCCAATCAAAAAAAGCGAAACGTAATTTTCGGCTAGCCCTGAAAACAGCGCTGATTTTCACCGCAATATTGTGGGCGATTTTTGTTATAGATGAGGTTTTCGGTTTACGCCTTGCCCGCTTCGGTTTGCGCCCGGGTTCCATTTCCGGGTTGACAGGGATTATCACGGTCCCACTGTTGCATGGCAGTTTCAATCACCTGCTTTCAAACACCTTGCCGCTGGTCATTTCGATGACTGCTACGCTGTATCTTTATCCCCGCTGTGCGATGCGCGTGATTCCATTGATATGGCTGGGTTCGGGTGCACTGGCCTGGTTTATCGGGCGCTCGACTCTTCACATTGGCGCCAGCGGGCTGATCTACGGCTTGCTCGCCTTTGTGTTCGTCAGCGGAATCCTGCGACGGGATATGAGATCGGTGTCAGTTTCGCTGCTGGTCGGCTTCCTCTATGGGTCCATGGTTTGGGGCGTACTGCCGGTACGGCCGCATATGTCGTGGGAATTGCATCTTACCGGGGCCATTTTCGGTGTGCTGCTGGCTGTGATCTATCGCAACTGGGACCGTACACCGTATATCCGCTATGACTGGGAGGACGATGATTCGGTTCCCGAGTGGTATCCTGAATCTGATAATGAGGACTTCGACCTACCGGATAAGCACTGAAGCCAACCCGGTTTTTAGCAATAATCATGTTTAATAAAATAATTTATACTATTGTTATTGCTATATTTATATTTTTAATACTAGGGCTGTTCTTGCCAAAAAGCGTTCACGTCGAACGCACGGTGATTATCCAACGACCCGCCTCTACGATTTTTGTTTTACTCAATAGTTTCAATTCTTTTCAGGCATGGTCGCCGTTGGCCGCAAGAGACCCGCAGGCTGAGTACCGGTTCAGTGGGCCATCGGCTGGAGTTGGCGCCCGTATGGACTGGCGGGGCGATGCGCGGCAGGTAGGGAAAGGCTGGCAGGAAATTATCGAAAGCAGGCCGTTTAACCTGGTTCGCATGCAGCTGGATTTCGAAAACCAGGGACGCGCTGTTTCCTATTTTAATATCGAAGAGCTGGGCCCTGGTGCACGCGTCACCTGGGGGTTTGACAGTAGCCTGGTTGAGGGGCAGGGTTTTTTTGGCAGCTTACTGGCGCGCTATTTCGGGCTTTTCTTCGATAACTGGATTGGCACAGACTACGAGCAAGGACTGGCAAGGCTCAAAGCCTATGCGGAAACCTTACCAGAAACCAATTTTTCAGATCTGGAAGTCGAAATCCTGAGAGTGGATCCACTCGACATTCTTTACATACCCGCAAATAATCAACCAGCCTCGGGAGATGTCAGCGCCAGTCTGGCCGCGGCCTACCAGGAAATTACCGCATTCATGCAGGAAAATTCGATTGCAATGCAGGCGCAGCCCATGGCCATCACACGTTCCTGGGACGCACAGGATTACCAGTTCAACGCTGCTATTCCTGTCTCCACTGTCGATGTAGAACTGACAGGAAATGTACAGGCCGGGCAGTCGCCCTCCGGAACCGCGGTACGCGTCATTCACACAGGGCCGTACGAAAACATGGGTCCAAGCTATGAGAAACTATCGGCGTACATGGCGGTTAACGGACTGCAAGAGGGAAGAGTCTCCTGGGAGCACTACATCTCTGATCCCGGACAGGTTCCAGCTGCTGAAATCATAACGCACATTTACATGCTTATCGGGGATGAAGCAGCGGAGCAGGACTGAGTGACTTTGAAGCGGATCAATATCATCGGCTGTGGCCGGGCAGCGGGAAGCCTTGCCCGGTTATGGAAACAGGCTGAATCCGTGGCCATCGGGGACGTGCTCAACAGCTCCTGGCAGAGTTCACAACGCGCAGCCGGCAAAGTGGGCGCAGGCCGTGCCGTGAAACAGGTTGCGGCGATAGGGACCGCTGATTACTGGTTGATTGGCGCCAACGACGATCAGATTCAGAATATCGCAGCAAGGCTTTATGAAGTGATTCCCGGGCTTGAAGGATCTCTGGTTTTTCATCTTGCCGGGCGCTTTGGGCTTGACGTTCTTGAACCCCTGGCCGAATCTGGCGCTCGTCTCGCAGCGTTGCACCCGGTCCGGTCCCTGACCGATGCGCAGATTACTCTTGATGACTTCGCCGGAACAGCCTGTGTAGCCGAAGGATCTGACCAGGCCCTGGCTCTGCTCAGGCCACTTATTACTTCCATTGGCGGTAGTTGGCTGCCGGTAAATGCCATCGACCGTGGCTTGTACCACGCATCGGTGAGCATCGTAAGCAACATCACCAAATCAGTGGCCTGGAAGGCGCAGAAATGGCAACAAAAAGCCGGTCTTTCCGCTGAAACCGCTGCTTCTGTTACTCATCAATTACTGCACAGCACGATGGAAGATTTGACCCGGGCCGGCGCCAGGCAAACGATTACCGGTCCGGTCGTGCGCGGAGACAGCAGCACCATCGAAGCCCATATGGACGCCATCCGGGCTTCACACCCCGAGGATATCGACGTTTACCGCGTACTCGCCCGCACGGTGCTGGAACTCGCACAGGAAAGAGGGGATCTGGACGAGGAAACCCTGCAACGCTTCCAGCTTTTGTTCATGAACTGACGGATTCACGAATTTACCTTAGCCTGAGCATCAGGGAGTTGGCCTGGATGGCATGTTGCCGAACTTCGCTCACAAGGTATTCACCAGTGGTCGTCAAAATCCGCCGGATGCGACCAGTCGAAGGAAACATCTGTGTCGTTCACGCGGGCATCGAGCAAGGTTTTGAATTCAGCCCGGCTGACTTCCTCGGCCCCCATGCTGAAAAGATGAGGGTTACCTACCTGGCAGTCCAGCAGGCTATAACCATGGGCGTCCAGCAGGCGGCACAGCGCTATCAGTGCTATTTTGCTGGCATCGGTCAAGCGGCTGAACATGGACTCGCCAAAAAACACGCCACCCAGGGCAAGCCCGTAGATTCCACCTGCCAGGCTGCCATCCTTCCAGACCTCCAGCGAATGGGCATATCCCTGCTGGTGCAGCAGGATATAGGCCTCTTTCATGTCACCGGTGATCCATGTTCCACTCTCATATTCACGAGGTTCAGCGCAGGCTGTAATGACGGCCTCGAAGGCCTGATTAATGCTCAATTGAAAAACACCGCTGTTATAGCGCCGTCGCGTCCGTGACGACAGATAAACTCTCTGCGGAAAAAGGACACAGCGCGGGGCAGGGCTCCACCAGAGAATAGGTTGTCCTTCGGAATACCAGGGAAAGATGCCGGCGCGATAGGCCTGTAACAGGCGTTCGGGATGTAAATCACCTCCCCAGGCAAGCAAGCCATTGGGTGAATCCAGGGCCCTATCGGGAGCCGGGAAAGGGGACAGCGGGTCGGCACCCGCATGGGGCAAGTCCAGGATGCTTCTCATGGGCAATCCTGCCGGTAGGGGCTGTGCTTTAGCAATTCATCCCGGTATTCATCCAGCCAGTCTTTTTCACGCGCAAGAAAAACCGCGATGGCCTCACGAAATGGTTCATTGTCAATGAAGTGGAATGAGCGTGTTTTCTCAGGCATAAAACCCCGGCTTACCTTATGCTCACCCTGGGCGCCGGATTCGAAAACCTCGATGCCATTGCGAATGGCGTATTCAATACCCTGGTAGTAGGCAGATTCGAAATGCAAGCCCGGAATCTCTTGCAGACAGCCCCAATACCTGCCGTAGAGGCGGCCCCCTCCGCTGAGGAAAAGGCTCATGGCCAGGCGTTCGCCTTCCCTGCTGGCAAAACACACCTGGAAGCGATCCTGCAGGCCAGCAGCCAGGGCCAGGAAAAATGACTCTTTCAGAACGGGGTGATTACCGTAGGCATGAAACGTACTGGCGTAGCATTGCTGGATAAAACCTGCATCATCAGCGTCAATCTCAGCCCCGCTTTTCCAGTCAAAGCGAAAGCCCGCTTCCTGCACTTGCCGGCGTTCGCGGCGAATGTTCTTTCTTTTCCTGGAGCGCAGCCGAAGCAGAAAGTCGTCGAATGACTTGTAACCCTCGTTGTACCAGTGAAACTGCCAGTCAGACCGGGCCAGTAGTCCGGGATCAGAGAACGCTGCCTGCTCATCTTTGGCGATGAAATTGCAGTGCCAGGACGAAAATCCTGAGCTCTGACACTCTTCCGCTGCATATTCGATCAGCCGCTCCTTGAGTGCCTCCCGTGCAGGGTGATTTTTTGCAGTCAGAAGTCGAGGGCCCGTTACAGGCGAGTAGGGCACTGCCGTAAGCAGCTTTGGATAGTATGGCAGGCCATGGCGCTGAAATGCGTCAGCCCAGGCCCAGTCAAACACAAATTCCCCATGTGAATTGGTTTTGATGTACGTGGGTGCAAAGGCGACCAGTTGGTCACTCTCGTACAAAGCCAGGTGGTAAGGCATCCAACCGATGTCAGGGCCGATGCACCCGGTCGCTTCCAGTCCGCCCAGGAAAGCATGAGAGAGAAACGGATTACCTGCATGATCCAGCCGCTCCCACTCGGGCGGCGTGATCGAGTTGAAATCTGTAACGATACGTGCGGAAAAACTCACCTAGTCCTGTTCATCCAGCCAACGCTCGGCATCCAGTGCCGCCATACAGCCGAACCCGGCTGAAGTTACGGCCTGGCGGTAAACGTGGTCGGCCACGTCGCCGGCAGCGAAAACGCCTTCAACGCTGGTCGCAGTGGCATAACCGGAGGTGCCGCTTTGAATATTGATGTAACCGCCATTCATGTCCAGTTGCCCGTCGAAAATGCCCGTATTGGGCGTGTGGCCTACCGCGATAAATATCCCGGCAAGCTCAACTTCGGTTTCCTGCTCTGACTTGACGTTCCTGATCCGCATCCCGGTCACACCGCTATCGTCTCCCAGCACTTCCTCCAGCACGTGATCCCACATGATGGTGACGTTGCCGTTTTTCTCACGATCGAAAATCCGGTCCTGCAGGATTTTTTCTGAACGAAGCTCATCACGCCTGTGAACCAGAACAACTTCCTGTGCGATGTTGGACAGGTAAAGCGCTTCTTCCACTGCTGTGTTGCCACCACCAATCACCGCCACTTTGCGTCCACGGTAGAAAAAACCATCGCAGGTTGCACAGGCTGAAACGCCTTTGCCCTTGTAAGCTTCCTCGGACGGCAGGCCCAGGTAACGGGCGCTGGCGCCGGTGGCGATCGCGATTGCATCGGCCGTGTACACGCCACTATCGCCCTCGAGGCGAAATGGCCGCTGGCTAAGGTCAGTGGTATGGATGTGGTCGAATATGATTTCTGCGTCGAAACGTTCGGTGTGTTCCAGCATGTTCTGCATGAGTTCCGGCCCCTGGAGCTCGGCGCGCCCCCCCGGCCAGTTCTCCACTTCGGTGGTCGTTGTCAACTGTCCGCCTTGCTCAATTCCGGTGATTACGACCGGTTTTAAATTGGCCCGCGCACCATAGATTGCTGCGGTATATCCGGCGGGACCCGATCCGATGATCAGGAATCGGCAGTGCTTGACTTCGCTCATGTATAATCGCTCCAGTTTGATAGCTTGAATATGGGGTCATTATGCGTTGAAATTCAACGCAGAATCTACACAATAAATCTGACAAGGAAGATCAGTTGCCGCAAGCGAAAAAGAAATCAAAGAGTGCCATTCCAGAAGGCAACCAGGTAGCACAACGGCTCAGCGAGAGTTTTTTCATATTGAGTTTTCTATTGGCTGTCTACCTGGTCGCCTGCCTGCTCAGTTATGACCCGACCGACCCGGGGCCATTCAATACGGTCGCTTCCGACCAGGTACAGAACATAGGCCGGGTTCTGGGCGCCTGGTTAGCCAATTTTTTCCTGTTCCTGACCGGTTATTTGGCTTATTCCTTACCGCTACTGCTGATTTTCACCGGCTGGCTGGTTTATGACCAGGCGGGCAAGCCGCTTGAAAAAGCAGGCCCGGTTGAATGGTTGGCGCGGCTGACCGGCTTGCTGTTGTTTGTGCTGTCCTCTACCGGCCTTGCACACCTGCACACACTGCCGCCCGCTGGCTCGATGCCGGCTGGTGGGGGTGGTGTGATTGGCTTGCAAATCGCCACACCATTGATACAGATAGCCGGCGCATTGGGTTCCACACTGTTTCTGCTGGCCATGTTCATGGTGGGCCTGACCCTGTTTACCGGCATTTCCTGGTTCAGGGTGATGGATCTGACCGGCCAATTCACATTGAACTCTGTTACCTGGTTGAGCGGCGCCATGGCAGGCCTGCGCGATTGGTTCGCCGGGCGGCGTGCCAAGGCCAAGCGCGGGGAAGTCAGGAAGGCCGACTCGGTGCGCCAGAAGAGCAAGCCCAAGCGCAAGATCGAACCCCAGATCGTAGCGCCGGAAGGCATGCCCAGCGACCGCGCCAAGCGGGAAAAACAGCAACCCCTGTTCAAGAACCTGCCGGCCGGTTCGCTGCCGCCGCTGGAATTACTGGATGATCCGCCGGAGCAGGCCGCAGGGTACAGCACTGAAGTGCTTGAAGCGCTGTCACGACAGGTAGAGCTTAAGCTGGCTGATTTTGGCGTCCAGGCCGATGTGGTGGAGGTTCACCCCGGCCCGGTGATTACGCGTTTTGAACTGCAGCCGGCTGCCGGCGTCAAGTCCGCACAAATCTCCAACCTGGCAAAAGATCTCGCCCGGGGATTGAGCGTGATCTCGGTACGGGTTGTGGAGGTCATTCCCGGCAAGACCACCATCGGGCTTGAAATACCCAATGCCGTGCGACACACGGTTTACCTGTCAGAGATTATGCGGTCCGAGATTTTCGACCGGTCGAGTTCGGCGTTGACGCTGGCGCTGGGTAAAAGTATTGGTGGAAATCCGGTAATCGCCGACATAACGAAAATGCCCCATGTACTGGTGGCAGGTACTACCGGTTCAGGTAAGTCAGTCGCGCTCAATGCCATGATCCTGAGCCTGCTTTACAAGTCCACGGCAGACGAAGTCCGGCTGATCATGATTGATCCGAAAATGCTCGAACTGTCTGTCTACGAGGGCATTCCCCACCTGTTGGCGCCGGTGGTCACCGACATGAAGGAAGCCGCCAACGCCTTGCGCTGGTGCGTGGCGGAAATGGAGCGCAGGTATCGCCTGATGGCCTCCATGGGCGTGCGCAACCTTTCCGGGTTCAACAAGAAAGTGAAAGACGCGGCGGACAAGGGCGAGCCCATCAAGGACCCGCTGTTCAAACCGCAATTACCTGATGTTCCCGAAGAAGCACCTGACCTCGAACCCTTTCCCTATATTGTCGTGGTGATCGATGAGTTTGCCGACCTGATGATGATTGTCGGCAAGAAAATCGAGGAATTGATTGCCCGCCTGGCGCAAAAAGCCCGCGCCGCGGGAATTCACCTGATCGTTGCCACGCAGCGGCCGTCGGTGGACGTTATCACCGGCCTGATCAAGGCCAACATTCCGGCCCGAATTGGCTTTCAGGTCTCATCCCGGGTCGATTCGCGGACCATTCTCGACCAGATGGGGGCCGAGCAACTGCTTGGACACGGCGATATGCTTTACCTGCCACCAGGCTCCGCCCTGCCGGAACGCATACACGGTGCGTTCGTTGGCGACAGTGAAGTGCATGCCATCGTGCGCTACCTGAGACAATTTGGGGAACCAGATTACGTCGCAGAAGTCTTAAACGAAACACAGATGACGACGGACGGGATGAACATCGGCGCCACCGGGATTCCTGAATCCGTCGGTGCTGAACAGGATGAGCTGTATGACCATGCCGTTGCCTTTGTCACCGAGTCCAGGCGGGCTTCAATCTCCAGTGTGCAGCGCCAACTCCGGATTGGGTATAACCGGGCAGCCAGGCTGGTCGAGGAAATGGAAGCGGCCGGCATCGTCAGCCCACCGGAACACAATGGCCAGAGAGAAGTTCTGGCGCCTGCGCCGCCAAGAGATTAATACTGAGATGATTCGAATAACGATAGCTTTGAGCTTTTTTCTGGGCAGTTTTCTCGGTTCCGGTATGGCACTGGCCCAGGAGGGTACCGCACGCGCCCAGTTGGAACGCTTTTCCGACGGGCTTGATACCCTGCACGCCCGGTTTGATCAACGTGTGCTCAGTGCAGACGGCGAGGTGCAAGACGGCAGTTCAGGCGAAGTCTGGCTGCGGCGCCCGGGGTTGTTCCGCTGGGAATACGGCGGCGACTTTCCCGAATGGGTCATTGCAGACGGCAAAAATATCTGGATCTATGACGAAGTGCTGGAGCAGGTAACCGTCAGGAACCAGTCCGACGCTGCCGTCAATTCACCGTTGACCCTGCTGACCGATCTTGCGCAACTGGATGCCCAATTCGAAGTCAGGGAATCAGGGCAGGCAGAACAGTTTCATTTGCTTGAGTTGCGCTCGCGCTCATCTGAAAGCGACTTCGAACGCGTATTGCTGGGGCTCGCTGATAATATTCTGCAATTGATGATCATGGAAGACGCGTTTGGCTTGCGCACAGAAATTCGATTTCAGCAGGTCGAGAGAAATCCCGAGCTCAATCCGGAGTTGTTTACTTTTGAGCCACCGGAATCTGCTGATGTCATCGGCGAAATTCAGCGGTAAACTACCCGGTTTAAACAAAAGAAAAATCCCATGCTTGATCCACAATTATTAAGAGCCGATCCGGAAGCGGCTGCCGCAGCACTTGCTCCACGCGGTTACGAATTTGACGTAACAGCCTGGCGCGACCTCGAAGCCCGGCGCAAAGAACTCCAGGTAAAAGTCCAGGAACTCCAGAACCAGAAGAACCAAAGCGCCAAATCCATCGGGCAGGCCAAGGCACGGGGAGAGGATATCCAGCCTTTGCTCGACGAGGTCAAGCATTTGGGGAAATTGCTGGGCCAGTCAGAAGCCCGGTTCAACGACGTCCGCAACGAACAACAGTCCTGGTTAATGGGCATACCAAACCTTGCCCTGGATGAGGTTCCCGTCGGTAAAGACGAAACCGAAAACGTTGAAATTCGCAAGTGGGGTGAGCCTGCACAATTCGATTTCGAGCCCCGTGGCCATGTCGAGTTGGGGGAGGGCAGTGGCCTGATCGATTTTCCGTCTGCTGCGAAGATCGCCGGTTCCCGCTTTGTCGTGTTGAAAAGCAGTCTGTCGCGGATGCACCGGGCCCTGGCTCAGTTCATGCTGGATGTGCATACCCAGGAGCATGGCTATACCGAGTTGTACCTGCCCTACCTGGTTAACGCCGAAACCATGACCGGCACCGGACAGCTACCCAAATTCGAAGAAGACGCTTTCGCAACCACCGATGACCCGCCGCGTTACCTGATACCCACGGCCGAAGTGCCGATGACCAACATGATGGCCGGTGACATCATAGATGCAGCGGATCTGCCTTTGAAATTTACCTCCCAGACCCCCTGTTTCAGACGGGAAGCGGGGTCCTATGGACGGGATACCCGCGGAATTATCCGTCAGCACCAGTTCGAAAAGGTGGAACTGGTGCAGATCACCCGTCCGGCGGAGTCACTCAAAGCGCTGGACGAACTGACCGGCCATGCCGAGTCCATCCTGCAGCGGCTGAGCATCCCTTACCGCGTGGTCATACTGTGTACCGGCGATATGGGGTTCTCCGCGGCCAAGACGCACGACATCGAGGCCTGGCTTCCGGGGCAGGACACTTACCGTGAAATCTCCTCTTGCAGCGTCTGTACGGACTTCCAGGCGCGCCGCATGAAAACCCGCTGGCGTAACCCCGAAACCGGCAAGCCGGAGCTTGTACACACGCTCAATGGCTCAGGTCTGGCAGTGGGCAGAACACTGATTGCCGTGATGGAAAACTATCAGCAGCAGGACGGCACCATACGGGTTCCGGAAGTCCTGCGGCCCTACATGGGTGGCCTCGAAGCGATTTAAGAAAAGCCCGCATCAAGCGGGCTTTTTTTGAAGCTCAAATTTGCTGCAACGTTCAGTCGTTACCGAACCCAAACCCCAGCAGCGCCAGCAGGTTATTGAACAGTACAAAAACGTTAGCCATCAGGTTGGTGGCCGCCATGATGTAGTTGGTCTCCCCATTGCGAACGATTTGCTGTGTTTGCCAGATAATCCAGCCGCAGGAAAGCAGGATGACCATCGTGGACAGAGCCAGCGCCAGGGCAGGGACCTGCAGGAAGTAATTCAGGATAAACGCACCCAGTATCGCCAGAGTGCCGACACCCAGGAATGCAAGCCAGCCGCTAAAATCACGCTTGGTGGTCATCGCGTAGGCCGACAGCGAGAAGAAAATTCCAGCCGTCAGACCAAAAGCTGAAGCCACCAGCTCGCCGCCATTGCTGTACTGGTAGAGTGCCGCATCAACGTTCGCTCCGGTCACTATCCCGAGAAGGCCGGCGAAGCCGAATGACAGCACCAGGCCCCAAACACTATTGCGTAACTTCGCTACGCCATAGGAGAAAGCAAAAATCCCGATCAGGAACGGAAAGAAACCGATGCGCCAGTGCATGGCCTGCGCGACCCAGGCCGTCGCTGCTCCAAAAACAAACAGCAGGCCGAGTAGGGCGTAGGTGTTACGCAGCGTCTTATTTACTACCGCGGTAGGCAGGCTCGATGCTGATGTTACGGTGTAGATGGAATTGTTCATGGGTTGCAACTGCTCCTTGGTGTCGCTTATCGCCTGCCGCGCAGGCATGAATTCAGTATCTCAGACAGAGATTTCAGGGCATCAGTTCCCTTCTTCAAGGCAGATACCTTAATCAATCGGCGAAGATATGTCATGTGTCTGTTGTCAGGGCTGGAGGAATCGGGAAAATTGAGGTATTCTTGCGCGCCTCAGGCAGACCAAAGTTTTGACACGGAGAGGTGGCAGAGCGGTTGAATGCACTGGTCTTGAAAACCAGCAAGGGTTTGTAGCCCTTCGTGGGTTCGAATCCCACCCTCTCCGCCATTTAACTAATAAATACAATAGTTTATATGGGACAATAGAATCCTTCCGATATTTCCACCTATACTACGAAATCGATCCGTTTCCGACATAGAGAGCGCCCAGGACAGGATAGATGCAACGGTGTCCCCTTGCACCGTTAGGCAGTGCCACAGCCCCGGTCCACGCCGGAGCTTCTTGGTTCATGACCGCTTTGGGCCTGCGACCTCAACCGGTCGATGTAACAGCTAACCTCTAATCAGAGGGAGGAGGATGTTCCCGCATCAGCAGTGAAAGTTACGTCACCCGCAAGACCGAGATTGGCGAGCCCTCCAAGGGCATTGGTATCCTGGACCCGGACGTTGGCGTCGAACAGAGAAGCCACTGTCCCTTACGACCACCCTGGAGAATTACATAATCTACTGGCACTCCAGCCCATCTATAGATGCCAACCTGACAAGCGGAATTGTGCCCGATCCAAATTCCTCACCACTTTCGTATTTGAGGGTGCTGCTGTAGGTGAGAGTTGCTGAATTGCATGAATGGAACTCAATGGTAAAGTTCCCCCAAGTGAAAACTCGTTTATCAGAAGGATCCCACGTGCCGAATTCCATGCCCTCGAGATAGTAGGCCGTCGACTCAATTCTGTCGACTATGATGTCTCCAGCGCCATGAATCCATATTGGGGATCCCATAGGGGAAAACGTGTACCAGTACACGGTTGCTCTGGTTGCGGAGTGAACGGAGATGGAGAAGCCGTGACCATCCTGATCAGGGTTGTACCAAAGGCCGCTAAAGGCGGCTGATACCTCAACCGAACTTGAGGCCTGGTTGAAGCTCGCCGTCACGCTACGCGCCTGGGACATACTGACGTTACAGGAACCGGTGCCAGAGCATGACCCACTCCAGCCACCAAAGGTCGAGCCACTCGAGGGGTTCGCCATGAGCGTAACGTTAGTGCCAGACGTAAAGCTTTTGCTGCATGTACTGCCGCAGTTGATGCCCGAGGGACTACTGGTCACCGTGCCACTGCCCGACCCGGACTTGGACACGGAAAGCGTGTAAACCGTGACGCTGCCACCGGATGTGCTCCAGGTGCCCGTGCAAACAGTGCCATAGATCTCCGCCCTGAAAGTGCCAGAGGCCTGTGAGGACGACTCAAAGCTGCCGGCAGTGGTAAATGTTTCGTCCGTGCTGATCTGAACGGTGATGCTGAATTCATTATTACTGATAGGCCAAGTAGACGCCCGCGAGATTGTAACGGTAAGATCTCCGTACGTGACAATGCCACAGGTATAATTTGAGAATTTATACTTGATTTGCTCGATCCCCGTGCCAGACCCATTCACCACCATTTCAAATGTGCCAAATTCAGCAATGCCCACCCATGTTCCCGGTGTTGCGGCAAACGCTGATGCCGTAAATAGGAAAACCGAAGTCATTGCTGCCACGAACAGCAGCCGGAATGTGTGCCTGATCGACATGACGCTCTCCTTCAAGCCATCCATGGCGGACACTTGCACATACATCTAATGCGAATTCACAATCCTCTGATTAGAATCTCTACCCCGAATCTGCACAGTCTGCCATGACCTAAGTCACTGATTTAATGAATAATTAATTCATCCAATCGATTGAATTAAACGAACAGACAGGAGCATGATGTGGGACCGCTGGCGGAAAGGCGATTCTTTAGAGTCGATTGCACAGCTCTTTGACCGTACCCATGGCTCGGTAGCCCGCATTCTTCGAAGGACAGGCGGGATACGACCACTGAAGAGAGTGCGGTAAAGTAAGCAGAAGTCGTGCAAAATGTCAGGGAACGCGAATGCCATTCCCTGACAATATCCAACCTTGAGTTATGGGTTCTTTCATCAGGCAAACATATATGCAAAAAAATTGAAGTAGTAAGCTATCCACAGATAAACAATCGCCGCCATGGCAAGGACGCTGTAACGAAGACGTGCGTTCAAACTACCGATAGCTGTTACCCATTGTCGAATCGAGAAGAAAATCACTGCCACACCTATCAGCATATTCACGTTCATAAGCAGCAGATTGATGTGCACAACAGGCGGAACACCATAGACGAATTCATCGGTGTTACCCGTAAGCGTTAGCACGAGATGGGCATTCAGACCTACCAGGGCGAGGGCATATAACCAACCGATGAATACATCACGCGCCGGAAGCCGCTTCCCGACTGGCGCGCGACGAAATACCCGGTAGCTGTACCCGATAACTGCCAAGAGCGCGACCATCACGGCAAAGGCCATCAACATACGGATATTGCCCGGCGCATCAAGCCCGTTTACCCGTTTGTAAGTGCCGAAGGGCGAGCCAATGAGTACATGGCTGACTTTTCCGCTCTCATTCCGTTCAAATACCATCGTGCGATCTGTGTAGCGTGCTGTGAACCGATCCGGGGCGCTTGCCCGCCAGCGATTGGTGTTTCTTCCGGTGACCAGCAACTCATCATCCTGTACTGAGATGGATAGACTATTCACTAGAATCGCCAGGCGCTCAAAAGTTGAAAAGTTGCTTCGCAAGGAAATGTATTCCCCGGCATAATCTTGCAGATTTGCCGCTATCGCTTCCGGTGCTGCGCGAAGATAGGTTACCGGGAAGAAATGGTCATTAAATGCGGCTATCAGGTTGCTGCGTGCACGGGAGCCAGGGTCGGAGTTGAACGAAACGAAAACTCCGAGTTCATGCCCGGGTATCAGGATCATATTACTGTGAAACTGATTGACGTCTCCACCGTGCCCGAATACAAGTTGATCATTTCGGTCAGACCGGTAAAAACCGTGCAAGATCGGCGCGATGCCATCATAGGGCGCAAACAATGGTGTCTGCATCTGCCGGCTAGTCGCTTCGTCCAGAATACGTGCTTCGCCGAATTCACCACCATTCAAGTGAGCCAGCATAAACCTGGTCATGTCATCAGCAGTGGTGCTCATTTGCCCCGCCGGGGCGCTGTGAAGAAACTCGAATGGAGTGGATATGAACCGGCCTGCCTTGTACTTGTAGCCGGTAGCATGGCGAGCGCTGAAGTCGGCGATAAGTGGGCTTTGTGTATTGGTTGAGTTCATCTGTAAGGGCTTCAGGATGTTCTCGTCCACATAATCCGCCCAGCTTTGCCCACTGACCCGTTCGATAATGTAACCGGCGAGCGATGCGCCATAATTGGAGTAGGAAAAATGTTCACCAGGCGGGCGTATCCGGGCAGGTACCTCTGCGGCAAGATACTCGCCCAGCGGTAATAGGTCTTCAGCCGTTCTGGCGCTCATACCCGTTCCCTTATCCTCGAACCCCGGCGTGTGTGTCAGCAGGTGCCTGATGCGAATCGGTTCCTCGAAGGTGGCAGGGATCTGAAAGTCTATATGGGTGCTAACGTCGTCCTCAAGATCCAGCGTGCCCTGCTCAACCAATTGCATGATGGCAGTCCAGACAAAGGTCTTCGATATGGACGCAATCCGAAACAGGGAACGGTCCGGATCAGCAGGCACCCGATTTTCCAGATCAGCCCAACCGTAACCACGCTTGAACAGAACCTCGCCACGATAGACAACCGACACCACTGCACCGGCCAGTTCGTGATCCTGCCGCTGCACATCGAAAGCTGTGTCGAAGAAAGCAGCAACATTCTCAGCAGTTATTTCAGGACCGGCAGGGTTTTGGTCAAGTTCTTCCGCAAGGGCTGGAACGGCTGACAGACCAAGGGCAAACACCACTGAGAGGCAGGTAACAAAGAACTTCACTGGATGGTTATTCACCTTATTTTCTCCCACTGATTAAAGATAGGGCTTCCAAGTGATTAGTTGATAATAACATTCGGTTGAAATACTGGTGCCTGGTACCATCGGTGATTGAGGTTTCCCGAGCGGACGAAAAGCCCGCCCATCACTATTCCAAACGTCGGCTAATGGCTGCGGTTTCAACCTGTTCTGGTGAACGTTCGATAGATCCATTCCTTTCGGGAAGTACTGCCTGAGCAAGCCAGCGAGCAGCTATTGAAGGTTACAGCTACCCAAAAATCTGCTAACCAGGAACAGGCTTTTGAATTAACAACGGCGTCGCCTGCAGGCGTTTTGTTCCCTGATAACGATTATTCACCCGATTAGAAAAGTGACCTTGGTTCTTTGTAGGAAATTCACCCGCTTTGCTGTTTAGCTGTCGACGAAATCGTAACCATGTCCTAGGATTAAGTCATCCCACAAACCAAAAGGGTTACTACCAGCAGAGGGGAAAACATGATCAGGATTATGGTCGTGGACGATCACGAACTCGTTCGCATTGGACTTCGCTACATTCTTGCAGATTATCCGGCAATCCATATTGCAGCGGAAGCGGGGGACGGGGAAACCGCCCTCAGATTGAACAGGGAAATCAAACCGGATGTTGTGCTGCTTGATGTCAGCTTGCCGGGATTGTCCGGTTTCGAGGTTACAGCCCGTTTGAAAAAGGCCCGCCCATGCCCCGGAATTATCATCCTGACCATTCATGAGCAGGCGCCATACCCGTCCCGATTACTCGATGCCGGCGCCTCTGGCTATCTGACCAAGGGCTGCCCGGTTCCCGAGTTGCTCCAGGCCATCAAGACCGTGGCCGCCGGAGGGCGGCATATCGGTTCGCGTATTGCACAAGAAATGGCGTTGCAGATGCTGCCCGGTGGCAAAAAATCACCTTTTGACGAATTGTCAGCCCGCGAGATGGAGGTCCTGCTGATGCTGGCCGACGGTCAGAAGATAGCGGATATCGCAGACACAATGCATCTGAGCCCCAAGACAATCGCAACCTACAAGTACCGGATTTACGACAAACTCAATACACGCAGCGATGTAGACATGACCCGCATGGCTTTGCGCTACGGGATTGTCTGAACCAGCCCCGCTAAGCGGGTGTATTCGTCTTGGGCTTCTCAGGCTGCGATGATTTCAGAGTATATATTCCATGCTGGTCTTTAACGGCTTCGACAGGCGGCTTGCCTGCTGATTTTTTCTCTGAAGTCTTTTGTGTTTTGGGCTTGTCTGCCTTTGTCTTCGCCTTCGGCTTATCGGCTTTTGCCTTGGGCTCGTCCTTGGGCTTGTCTTTGGGCTTGTCCTTAGACTTGTCCTTGGGCTTTGCGTCCTTTTTAGCGGATTTAGACGCAGTTTTCTCTACTGGCTTTTCCGTTGGTTTTTCTGACTTGGGTGGTGGACGCACAGGCTTACTCTGTTCAACCAGCGGGTGATCGTGTTTTTCGACCAGCGCCTTTTCAGCAGGCGGCTGCTTTGCTGGTGTCTGCTCGGCTGAATCTGACGGACGCCCGTCACGCGATTTCACGCCGGCTGTCTGGTAGGGAGAACGTCTGCGCCGGGGTTTGCGGGCTGGTGTTTCAGCCTGCTTTTCCTGCGGGGCATTCTGCTTCACGTCAGTTCCGCTGGCCTGTTTTTGCTGTTCGGCCTGATCGGGTGCCTGGTTGTCCTTACTCTGGGCCTGATTAGCCTGCTCTGATCTGGGCTTGGACTGCCGCCTGCGTGGAGCTTTTTTCCTCGGCGTTTTTTTGGACTGCCTGCCGTCTTTGCGGGGCTGCGCCTGGGATTGTGTCTTTTTCTTTTTGCTTCCACGGCGATTGCGTGATCTGCTGTCACCACCTTGACGTGAATCACTTCGGCGCTGCTGCTGAGCGCTTCTGGAAGTCGTCTTTTTGCCTGTCGTTTTTCTTGGCGCCGCCTTGCTGGGTTTCGCCTTAACCGGCTCTTCCTTTTCAGCCGAAGCAAACAATTTTGAAAACATCTGTCCGAAAAATCCGGGCTTGGCTTTCTTCTCTATGACTTTCTCTGGACGAGAAGGCGCTGGCCGGGATCGAATGACCCCGGACACGGCGGCTACCGGCCCGGCTGTTACTGATGAAGCCTGGGTTTCGGAACTCGCGACCAGTTCTGCCTTGGGTTGTTCGACACGGTTATAGCTCGGGTCGTCGCTAATCTCTGACTTGCGAACACGGTGAATTTCAAACTTGGGCCGTTCCATGTATTCATTCGACAGGATGAGGATCGGCATGTCCTGGCGCGCTTCAATTTCGGTCAGCGCCTTTCTTTTTTCATTCAACAGAAAGTTCGCAACCGTCGGCGGCGTCTGGACGATCACCTGTCCGGTGTATTCCTTCATTGACTCCTCTTCAACCAGCCGCAGGATGGATAGCGCCAGTGACTCGGTGCTGCGAATCGTGCCGTGACCCTCACAACGCGGGCAAGTTTCCTGGCTGGACTCACCCAGGGATGGCCGCAGGCGTTGCCTGGACATCTCCATCAGGCCAAACCGGGATATCCGGCCTGTCTGTACCCTGGCCTTGTCAATTTGCAATGCATGACGCAGCCGTTCTTCAACACTTCTCTGGTGCTTGCGATCCATCATGTCGATAAAGTCGATCACGATCAGTCCGCCCAGATCACGCAGGCGCAACTGCCGGGCGATTTCGTCCGCAGCTTCGAGGTTTGTCTTGTACGCCGTGTCTTCGATATCCGCCCCCTTGGTCGCGCGGGCCGAGTTGATATCTATTGAAAGCAGGGCTTCAGTATGGTCGATAACTACTGAACCGCCAGCGGGCAGGTGAACCGTTCGGGCAAATGCAGATTCAATCTGGCTTTCGATCTGGTAACGGTTAAACAGCGGTACGTCGTCTGTGTATAGCTTGAGTTTTCGCGAATTATGCGGCATCACCTGCTGCACGAATTCGCGGGCGTCGGCAAAGACCTTTTCGTTATCGATCAGGATTTCACCGATATCATTGCGAAGATGATCGCGTAAGGCACGGATAAACAGGTTGCTTTCCTGGTATATCAGGAACGGCGCCTTGTTTTCCGCCGCCGCCTTATCAATCGCGGTCCACAGTTGCAACAGGTAGTCGAGATCCCATTGCAGTTCTTCGGCCTCACGTCCGACGCCGGCGGTGCGGACGATAATGCCGACGTTGTCAGGGGCAATCACTTGCTGCAGTTGTTCACGCAGATCCTGGCGGTCTTCACCACTGATCCGGCGCGACACGCCACCCGCCTTGGGGTTGGTAGGCATCAACACCAGGTAGCGGCCAGCAAGAGAAATATAGGTCGTCAGAGCCGCGCCCTTATTGCCGCGTTCTTCTTTTTCGACCTGGATGATCAATTCCTGACCTTCTTTTACCGCATCGCGGATGGCCAGCTTGCCTTCCTTCTGTCTGGCGGACGGATGGTAAGAGTCCGGGCAAATTTCCTTGAAGGGCAAAAAACCATGCCGTTCTGAGCCAAAATCAACGAAACAGGCTTCAAGAGAGGGTTCGATGCGGGTGATTCGACCCTTGTAAACATTTGATTTCTTTTGTTCCTGGGCGGGAACTTCGATGTCCAGATCGATAAGTACCTGGCCGTCTGCAACGGCCACACGCAACTCTTCTGGCTGAGTCGCGTTGATCAGCATTCTCTTCATTTTTTTTCCTCAGGCATCCCGGCCTGAACAC
>Ga0265306_10000192_pt1 | contig 26996 bp, 22 predicted proteins | sample Helome_3_FD_192493 | JGI IMG/M metagenome (GOLD analysis project Ga0265306, IMG submission 192493) | Marine sediment microbial communities from subtidal zone of North Sea - Hel_20160420 (Illumina Assembly) | ecosystem: Environmental > Aquatic > Marine > Subtidal zone > Sediment ... | reverse complement strand
TCTGTAATTCTCAGAGCCACTGTGCGGGTGCGAATCAAGGCGCGTTTCGTAGGCAATGGTTGTTCCCTTGGCAAGAAACGCAACGCCGAGTCGCGCTCGCACAGCGGCTCCCAAAGGGCCGCGGCACGAGCACTGTGGGCTGTGTTGCAGTCCTTGGAAAGGGCCTGCCATTCCCTGCGGACTGCGCCTTACCCACAATGCTTGTGCCACGGCTGAGCATTACAGAATTATCCGCATGGCCCACTAGGGCCTGTTCACGCTACAAACACAGCAGCGACGGCGGCCATTTTTTCGCAGGACAAGGCGCAGTGAGCGCTTTGTACTCTCGCTGTAAATAAGCGAATTGAAACGCAGGCCTGCGGCAAAATGGCCCCGTCCCCTCGGGTTGCGCCCCAAAATGGGCCATGCGGTGTTGCTCGTCGTTCGTTTAGAGTCACTAAACGTCTCTCCTCGCGCCTTGCCTGGCCCATTTTGGGGCAGCAACGCTTGCGTGTTTGTAGTATGAACAGGCCCTAAGGACTAACGCGAAGCCCGAAAGATGTTGTTATTCCTTCCTGAACTTCTGAATGTAGTCCGCGTAGTTCCCGATGTAATCATCGATGTTTTCTAACAGCATGTCGCGGAACTTCCCGGTGAAATATCTTACCGCCTCTTCCCTGTCTTCTTCCATTTCCTCAACACCTTCTGCGGCTGAGGCAACTATATATGCAGTGAATCTGGTCGAGGCGTATAGGAGGGAGGCATTTACCTTGTCGTTTGATGCATCCTTACGCTGCTCGTTCGCAAGGTGAATAAACGCATCTGCCCTGACACGAAATTCCTTATCGGTCTGCTCGTTACTCATATCTCTCTTCTTTATTGATGACCGTTGATTTCGCAGCTGACGCCAGCAACTTGCGCGTCGCCTGACCGACTAAAGCCTCAACCCTTCCGGAGGCCTCCGGAGAGACCTCCGGACGAATACTGCTGCCGCAGGGCGGTCCATTCAAACAGCCGCATCTGCACCCGCCCGTTACAGCTGTTTGGCGGGTACACGCCTTCGGCATTCGGCGTGCCGGCGATCATGCCGGTCAGCCGTGCCATCACCTGGTCTGCGTGTCTGGCCGCATAGACCTGGAACTCGCCATGCGCCGCGGCCTTGCGCACATCCTCACGCAACATCAGATTACTGGCATTGGCTTCCGGAATGATCACCCCCTGCCTGCCTGTCAGACCACGTGCCTTGCAGATGTCGAAGAAACCCTCGATCTTTTCATTGACCCCGCCGATCGCCTGCACCTGCCCATGTTGATTGACCGATCCGGTAACTGCCAGCGACTGATCGATCGACAGATCACCGATCGCCGACAGCAGCGCGCATAGCTCACCCAACGAAGCACTGTCGCCCTCAACCTCTCCATAGGACTGTTCGAATACCACGCTCGCAGTAACTGACAAGGGCTGGTGGCGAGCATACCGGTTGGCCAGGTAGGCCGACAGGATCATGACACCCTTGCTATGGATGGCCCCGCTCAGGTCGGCCTCGCTCTGGATATCGATCACATCGCCACCGCCCATGCGAGCCGTGGCGCTTATGCGCGCCGGGCTGCCAAAGGCATGATCACCCGCCTGGATGACCACCAGACCGTTGACCTGGCCGAGCTGCCGACCCTGGGTATCGATCAACAGGGTGTCGCGCAGGATAGCCTCGTGCAAGCGGCTGCGGTATTGGTCAATGCGGCGGATCTGGGCATCTATTGCCTGTTGCACTTGGCCCGCGTCGATCCTCTGGGCGCCGGCCCGGGCGGCAAAATGATCGGCCTCCTGCAACAGTTCAGCGAGGCTGCCCAGGTGCAGCGACAGCTTTTCGCCATCGTGTGACCGGCGCGCTGCCCAGTCGATCAGACGGGCAACACCATCACGACTGACCGGAAGCAATGACTCACGCTGCTGCAAGGTGGCAATCAGCTGCGCATAGGCCATCTCCTGCCCATCGTCGCGTGGCATGTCCTCACTGAAATCCGCCACGACCTTGAACAGAGGGCCGAAGTCAGGGTCGTAGGCCTTGAGCAGGTAGTAAAACTGCCGATCCCCCACCAGGGCCACCTTGAGATCCAACGGAATCGGCTCGGGTTCCAGCGATACCGTACCCATCAGGCCGACCAGCCGCTCTACTGGCTCGATGCGGATCTCTTCACCATTTAGCGCCCGTTTGAGGGCGCCCCAGGCAAAGGGGTGCACCAGCAGCTTGTCGACGTCCAGGACGAGGTAACCCCCGTTGGCGCGATGCAGCGCGCCCGGCCTGATCAGCGTGAAGTCGGTCGACAGCGTCCCCATGTGGGCGACGTGCTCGATGCGCCCGACCAGATTCTGGTAATTGGGGTTGTCCTCGAACACCACCGGGGCACCCTCGGCATCGCTGTTGTCCACCAACAGATTGACCCGGTAGCGGGTGAAGCGTGGGTCCTCCGCCGTGGGGGGCTCGCCGTCACCCTCGGCACGAAACAACGCGCCGTTCTCAACCACATCGGCATCCACTGCCCCCAGATAATTGAGCACCGCCGGCAGACCCTCGTATTCAGGCTCCATTTCGTGCAGCAGCTGCCCGACAGTCAATTCGGTCACCTCGGCATCGAGTTCGCGTATCCGCTGCCGCAGCTCACGCCGCCACATCGGCACATGGCCCATCGCGGCGCGCAGCTCCTGCCTGAGCACGTCCATCACCCGCTGCAGGCGCTCCTTGACATCGTCGTCCAGGGCATCGAAGTCCGGCTGAATGAGCACCTTGCCATTCTTTGACGGTGCCAGGGTGTAACCGGTGGGGGTGGAGAGCAGGACGATGTCCTGCTTCGCGGCGCGATGGCCGATATCGGCGGCGACATCGTCTTCACGTTTCTTGAATTCGTCCTGGACCTCCTGCAGGCGACGGCGGTACTCGTCACCCTGAAAAGCGGCCGGCAGCGCAGTAAGCAGGTCCTCGACAAGGCGCCGCATGTCATCGCGCAGACGGGTGCCCTGCCCCGCCGGCAATCCCAGCGCATGCGGTCGATCGGGTTTATCGAAATCAGCCACATGGCACCAATCCGACGGGACCGGCTGAGTACCCGCACGCGAGGACAGCGCGTGGATAAGGAGGTGGTGCCGACCTACGCCGGCCGAACCCATCACGTACAGGTTGTAACCGCTGCGCGTGATACCGGTGCCAAATTCGATAGCCTCCAGCACCCGGTCCTGCCCCAGAGATTTTTCCTGCGGCTTCAGCTCGGCAGTATCGGCGAAGTTCAGCGATTCAGGCTCACATGCATGGACCAGACGATCCACCGCGAGCGGCACAAGATCCGGCGAGCCCGAAGGTTCAGGGCCCGCCGGCGATTCATCGTTCATAGATATTCGGGCAACTGCGCACGGATTCGATCAGGCGCCTCTCTGCTCAGGTCTTTCGAGATCTCGTCTCTGATCAGGCCGCGCAGGGCAACCGATTGGTGCTTGCGCAGCAGGCCCAGGAATCCGGGTGCCGCCATCACGTACAGCTTGGCGAAGGTCTTGCCGGTTCGCCCCTTCTCGAGATGTTTACACACCTCGGCCGCGAAACGGTTCGCAGCCTCATGCTTGGCCCCATTGGCCGTGTTGTAGCCGTGGCTCGAGCCACCACCATTACTGTCGCGACCACCACGGTCGCTCACCAAGTCACCTTCGTGCAGGCGGGCCTCGGGATTGCTCAGGGTCTCGATCTCATTCAGCGGACCGGCAGATTTCTCGGCAGTAAAAACGCGGGCACGACTTGCGTCCGCGACGACAACACAGATATTGCTCATACTGGCCTCCTCGTTTCCAGGATACGGCTGGCGCACACACACCGGCGGAAAACGCCAGACAGTCACTGACACTATCCTACATTTATCCGGCTAAGGGCAGCACCCTCGGCGGCGTGAATGGTTTCTGGGGCTTTATTGGTGATCGACAATTATCGGCTGACCCGGCGAAATAGCGCCAAAATCCTTAAAAACCGGCTCAAACGGCCATATAAATGCAAAAAAACGGACGGCTATGCGGCTCGCTGATATGACCTGGCTGGAGGCAGAGCGACTGCTGACACCTGAGGCCGTGGTCATGATCCCCTTGGGTGCGGCGGCGAAGGAACATGGCCCCCACTTGAGACTGGACAACGACTACCGCCTGGCCAATGCGCTCAGCGACCGCGTGATGAAACAGAGCCCGGTGATCGTCGCGCCAACGGTGCCCTACCACCACTATCCCGCATTCACCACGTACCCGGGATCGACCAGCCTCCGTTTCGATACCGCCCGCGATCTGATCGTAGAGATCGTTGGCAGCCTCGCGGCCTTCGGCCCCCGGCGTTTTTATGTGCTGAACACCGGTGTGTCGACCATGAAACCCCTGCAGGCCGCAGCCGATCTGCTGCATGAAGCGCAGATCGCACTCCGCTACACGGATATCCTGGCGGTGGCCGCCGGGGTCGAACGCAGTGTCACGCAACAGCTGCGCGGCAGCCACGCCGATGAGACAGAGACTTCGATGATGCTGTATCTGGCACCGGAGCGTGTCGACATGCATAAGGCGGTGAAGGATGACCAGCCATGTGTTGGAGAAGGTGGATTTTCACGGCTTCCGGGCGACAAGGGCGTCTACTCGGCCTCCGGGGTATGGGGCGACGCGACGCTGGCCGAGGTGGGTAAGGGAGAACGCCTTGTCGACGCGATCGTCGACGGGATCGTTCAGGACATCGAAAACCTGCGCCATCACCCGATTCAGTCGCGGTAGTTCAGTTATTCAGATACCCGGCTCAGGATCGGGAATTGGTAGAGGCCCCCTCAAGCTGCAGCCGTTTTCTCGTCGGCGATCTCGTCCATCACCCAGTCGAGGAAGGCCCGCATCTCGTCTGTAATTTTGCGCTGTTTCTGATAGACGAGGTAATAACCGAGCTGGTTTTCCATCGCGATGTCGATGGGGGTTACCAGGCGGCCATACAGCACCTCTCTTGCGACCAGCTGACGATCGGCCAGGGCGATACCCAGGTTCTCCATCGCGGCGCCCAGGGCCAGCGAGGTACTCGAAAAACTCAGGCGTTTGGCGCGCTTCTCGCAGGTGACCCCGAAGGTGGCGAGGAACTCATCCCACTCCGAGGGATGGGTCGAGACGTCGATCAGCGTATGGGCGCATAGCTCTTCGGGTTTCGTGATCCGCGGATTGACCTCGACGAAGCCCGGGCTGCAGACGGGTACCAGGACCACCTCACGCAGGAAGAAGACCTCGAGTCCGGGCCATTTCCCATCACCGAAATAGATCGCCATCTCGATATCCGACCAGGCGAAATCGATCGGCGAATTATTCGGGCTGAGGCGCAGTTCGATGTCCGGATGACGATTCTGGAATTCCCGCATCTTGGGCACCAGCCAGCGGGTAAGGAATGCCGGTGCAACACTGATATTCAACGCCCCGGAGTTTGAAGAGGCAAGCAGGCGCCGGGTCGCCAGATCTATTTCGTCGAGCGCATGCGAGATCGACTCCAGGTAACGTTGGCCCGCGATCGTCAGCTGCACCTGGCGTCGGGCACGCCGAAACAGGCTGACGCCCAGGTATTCCTCCAGCGACTTGACCTGGTGGCTGATCGCCGAAGGCGTGACAAAAAGCTCTTCGGCAGCCTCATTGAAGCTTCCACGCCGCGCCGCGGCCTCGAAGGCCGTAACCGATTTAAGCGGGGGCAGTCGTCTGCTCATCGGATTCCTGAAGCTGAATTTTTCTCATCTTTTCACGAAAAAGCATCATTTGTAGATAACAACATCATCTTCTAATATAACCCCCAACAGGCCAGTTTTTGCGACTTTTTACGAGATATTTTACTAATTTCGGTGTTGGCCACCTGAGTAAGTCTCTGCAGCGCACTTCCGACCTACCCTTTAGATGACTTTATTTTAGGTGAAAAAAATGCAACAGGAATACGATTTCGACATCCGGCTGAACAAATTTGGCAACCCCGACGTCGACTACTACATCGCAGAGGCGCACAAAATGCGCAACGAGGCCATCGGCACGGGCTTCCGGGCCTGCAAGGCCTGGCTGTTAAATTACCTCGACCGCGTCTCGTTTCGCGACCAGGCATACCGCCATCCACCGCGGCGGGTGGTTAATAGCGACTGGTGGACCTGATCTGCTGTCCCAACCGACACAAAGAGCCAGTCAGGTCTGAACAAAACTGATTGGCCGACAACAAAGGCTTAGGGGTGACCGTAAGCCTTTGTTTTTCAATCTCACCGAAGGGCGATTGGCCCGATCAAGCAACCACGCCTGATTCTGAATCCATCACATCCAGGCACTGCCGGTGTGCACGGTGCAGGCGCATCTTAGTAGCGCTGAGGCCGATTCCGAGCGTCGTCGAGATCTCTTCCAGCGGCAATTCCAACCAGTATCGCAAAGCAAGGATCTCTCTCGCCTTTGGGCTGACCCTGCCCAGGGCATCGGCCACGAACTGACGTCGATGATCCGCTTCGATTTCCATGGCCGCCTGCGCAGCTTCATGGATTTCGATCACGGCCAGAAGATACTCCACGTTGGTATATTGCTGTTTTTTCCGCAGAAAAGTGTAGCACTGATTGTCCGCGATCCGCGTCAGCCAGGTCTTCAGGCTCGCACGGCCCTCGAAACGGTTGGCAAAGCGATAGGCATTCAGAAAGGACTCCTGCAACACGTCCTCCGCATCCGCCGCATTGTGCAAATACCCAAGACAACGCCGGTAGAGGTAAGGCCGATAGGCATCCATCAGGGACTTAAACGCCTGCTGCCAACCAGGCCGCCGAACGACGACCGCTTCCAGCAGTTGCACCTCTTGAGCGTTGATCTTTTTTCTGTCGGCAGAAGCACTCATTGCTAATCCCCCATCCTCGTTTCCTGGAGGAAGAGCAATCTAGGCGGCTTGCCTTAACAAATAAAACTAATTATATTGCTTACAGTGACAAACTATTTTTGTTAGTAGTATGGATATCGAGCTCCTGCGCACATTCCTGGAGGTCAACCGAACACGACACTTCAGCCAGGCGGCGGAAGCGCTCCACCTCACCCAGGCGGCGGTGAGCGCGCGCATCAAGCAATTGGAGAGCCTGCTCGATGTATCGCTGTTCGATCGGAACCGGCGGGAGGTAAAACTCACCCCGGAGGGGCATCGGCTGCGCCGGCATGCCGAACGCCTACTTGCCGACTGGCGCAAGGCCCGCCAGGAGGTGACGGCCGGAGGGGCGAAACACCAGCTCTCGGTCAGCAGCAGTCCGCGGCTGTGGGATATCCTGCTGCACAGATGGCTGATCGATTTGCGCCGGAACGAGCCCGAGCTGGCCATCACCACATATTCGCTGGGTCCGGACGCGGTGATCCGGCAACTGCTGGATGGTGTGGTCGATCTCGCTTTCCTGCTCGATCCGCCGCAGCTCGATGTCCTCCAGGTGCGAGAGCTCGCCCCGCTGCGTCTGACGCTGGTTTCCAGCACGCCGGCCTCGAGCCCAGAGCATACGGTCAACGAGCAATTCATCATGATCGATTGGGGGCTGGCGCACGCGCTCGAGTTGCAGCGGGCGTTTCCGGACATGCCGGAACCGCACACCCGTCTCGCCACGGCCAGACTCGCACTCGAGTATCTGAGGACGCTCGGCGGAAGCGCGTATTTACCCATCGGCATGGTTGCTTCCCTGATAAGGCGCCGGCGCCTTTTCGCCGTTGCGGGCGCACCAAGATTCGAGCGCACACCCTTTGCCATCTACCCGGTACGCAGTGACCGCCAGGCGAGTATCGAACAGGCGCTCTCGGGATTCAGATCTTGAGCACTCGCAGAGAAACATGGCACACCGACCCTATAGCCAGTGCTTGCGTCGAAAGATGTATGCCAGACCGGTTGCCAGGAACGCCATCACGCCAAGCAGCGTGAAATAACCGTAAGCGGATTTCAGCTCAGGCATATTCTCGAAGTTCATCCCGTAGATACCGACCAGCAGGGTCAGCGGCACAAATATCACGGTGACAACCGTCAGCACCTTCATCACCTGGTTGAGGTTGTGACCGTTCAGACTGATGTAGCCCTCGATCAGGTCGTTGATGACATTCTGGTAGAGTTCTGCAAGGCTGTTGAAACGTTCGGCCTGTGTCGCGACATCCTCATACTCTTCGGCCCACTCGCCGGGCTGCTGTCGCTGCGCGTACGTGCTGAGACGCTGGGTGACCGACATGTGGTAATTGAGGATCCGCCGCATCTTGCGCAATGCCGTGTTGTAGCCGACGAGCTCCTGCATAAGTCCTTCGTCAAATTCGACGAACAGCACGTCTTCGACGATATCCAGGCGGTCCTCGAGGTCCAGCAGGACCTTGCCGTAACGATCCACCATTCGGCGCGCAAGACCGGCAACGATTTGGTGGGGGGACTCGAATTCGATCTCACCGTTCCGGATCTTCTCCCGCAGCATGAGCAGGTAATTCGATCTGGAATCATGGCGGGTGACAACAAAATCGCTGTCTGCAAACATCGCCACCTGCTGGGTGGCAAAATCCAGCGTATGCGAATCTGCATCCAATAATTTCAAAAGGAGAAATAGGCGCTTTCCATCTCCCTCGAATGCCGGTGGGTGCCGGACACGAAAGGCATCCTCCACGTCGGCTTCCGCCAGACCAAACTTCTGTTCGAGCATCTCCCTGTCGGAATCGCTTCCGACACCCTCGATATCGAGCCACAACAGACTGCCGGGCTGGGACTTCCAGACATCGAACAATTCCGCGCCACCGGTAAGGACCTCAGTCGTAGTTTTCAGTAACCAGGTATGCATGCGTTTTTCTCCCGCTAGATAGAGATTACGAAGCCTCGTTGTTATTCAACGCTCCCCGGAGTGCGGAAACCTCTTGCTCACCGAGCACGCTCTTCAGATGCAGGTCGCGCTGCGGGAACGGAATCTCGATCCCATGCTCATGGAACAGGTCCCAGATCACCAGCAGCACATCGCTGATCACGCTGCCGCGCCCCTGTTGCGGATCATTGATCCATACGCGCAGTTCGAGATTGACTGAACTGTCGCCGAACCCGGTCACGTTGATGCGCGGCTCCGGGTTTTTTTGCACCCGAGCGATCTGCGCCGCGCTCTCCAGACACAATTTCATGGCAAGGCGCAGGTCCGAGTCATAAGAGATGCCGACCGGGATGCGCAGCCGCACCAGGTTGTCTGAGAACGACCAGTTCTCCACCCGCTGGACGATGAGCTCTTCATTCGGAATCAGGTGCTCGATGGCATCACGGGTAATGACCGAGGTGTAGCGCAGGCCCAGGTGATTGACCCAACCATAGGTCGGGCCCAGGGAAATCACATCACCCGGCTTAATCGATCGGTCCATCAGCAGGATCAGGCCACTGACCAGGTTGGAAAAGATCTTCTGCAGACCAAAGCCCAGACCGACACCCAGCGCACCACTGAAGACCGCCAACGCGGTGAGATCGATACCGACCGCAGACAGGGCAACCAGGATCGCCAGGGTGACCAGCGAGATGCGGGTGAGTTTGGATACCAGCACCCGGGTCGTGGCGCTGGATCCCTGCGACCGGGCCATGCGGCGCTCGACCATGCCGGCGATGCCGTTGGCGAGCCAGAGTGCAAACCACAGGGAAAGACCTACCTTGACCACCGTCAGCGGAGAGAGGCGCAACTGGCCTACCTGCACCGCCCAGCTGTCGAGAATCTCCATGGTGGGATCGAGCAGACCGAATATATTCAGCGCCGCGAACGTCCAGGCGAGTGCTGCCAGCACGCGCGCCACCCCGGGGTTTTCGATCAGTGTCGAGGCCAGGTTTATCAGCACCCAGGCAGTCAGCAGGCTCGCGACTGTCACCAGCAGGCCCTGAGGCCAGCCGAACTGCGAGCTGATCTTGATCGCCAGCCATTGCAGCATCAGCCAGGCGATGGTGTTGCGATTCAGCGTCAGGGCCGACCAAACGCGGCGGAAGCTGGGTACCCGGGCGGTGCGTTCGGTCAGGGCGTCCAACAGTCGCTTGAGCAGTGGCGCTAAAATCCAGCGCGCAACCACGAACACCGCGACGATAACCGCGAACTGCAGCCAGAGTGCAGGCTGCATCAACAAGGCCTGCACCTGCTCCAGGAAACTGAGCGCCTTGGCAAGCAGAGCATCAATATTGATCGTGTTTTCCATTGCTAACCCCTGTTATCCCTCTTTAACCACTGGCGAGTTTATCCGCTGGCGAGCTGACCGGCTCATAGCAGAAACATCGTGGCCAGACCCAGAAAGCTCAGAAACCCAATAATGTCGGTCACCGTGGTCAAGATTACCGCACCCGACAGCGCAGGATCGATGCCCATACGGTTCAGCAGCAGCGGTATCCAGATGCCCGAGAGCGCCGCGGCAAAGAGATTAAGAATGGTCGCCACCGCAATGACCGCAGCGATACCGGCATCCCAAAACCAGAGGTAGGCGACAAACGCGACCACGATGGACCACACGATGCCATTAAGCCCGCCCACGCCGATCTCTTTCAACGTCAGCCAACGCACGTTCGACTTCGCGATCTGATCCAATGCCAGACCACGAATGGTCAGGGTAAGGGTCTGGCTGCCAGCAATACCGCCCATGCTTGCTACGACCGGCATCAACACCGCCAGGGCTACGAATTTCTCCAACACCTCTTCGAACTGACCGATCACCCAGGCCGCCAGGAATACGGTGATCAGATTGATACCGAGCCACACACCACGTCGCCTGGCACTCGGCACCACCGGTGCAAACAGATCCTCTTCTTCGTTCAGGCCGGCCTGCACCATCATCGAGTGCTCCGCCTCTTCGCGGATCAGTTCGACCACGCCGTCGATACTGATGCGCCCCAGCAGGACGTCTCGCTCATCCACCACCGCCACCGAGATCAGGTCACGGCGCTCGAAAAGTGCGACCACATCGTGTGCGCTGGCATCGGCCAGGACCTTGTCGACATCCCGGCGCATCAGGTTCCGAACCGGGGTCTCCGGCTGCGCGGTCAGCAACGTGGCGATATCAAGCTTGCCGAGATAGTGGCTCTCTTCGTCCACCACCATCAGTGCGTCCGTGTGCGACGGCAATGCTTCATGCCGCCTGATCCAGCGCAATACCACCGCCATAGTTACATCGTCGTGGACACCGAGTACCTCGCTGTCCATGAGGCGCCCGGCGGTACCCTCGGGGAAACTGCGGACCACTTCCAGGCGCTGACGGTTTTCTTCCTCCAGCCTGTTGACGATGGCATCACCAAGGTCTACGGGTAGCGCTTCGAGGACTTCGGCGAGATCCTCGACATGCATTTCCCCAGCCGCTGCAACCAGCTGCTCCTCGGGCATTTCCCCGATGATGCTGGCGCGCGCCTCTTCGCGCATGAAGCCGAGCACCTCGCCGTGGACTTCAGCGTCGATCAGTTCCCAGACGCGTTTGCGCTGTTCGGGTGGCAAGGATTCGAGGATATGGGCGAGGTCCGCGGCATGCAGCTCGTCGAGCGCCATACCCAACTCGCGTAGGTTCCCCAGCTCCAGGTCCAGCAGGGCGAGCTCGATCAGATCACTGCCGATTGATTCTATCGCTGATTCCATAGGTCACCTTGGGGCGCAGGCTCATTGCTCCTTTTGTGCTCCGGGATCATCAGGTTCGTGCGCCAAAACGGAGCGTTTTTCGATACTCACGCGACCAACCCGCCGGTCGTCGAGCGACAGCACAATCATGACGAACAGACCGTCTTCGACCCTGTCGCCCACCTCGGGCATACGCGCCAGGTGTCGCATGAATAGACCCGAAAGCGTGTTGGCATCCAGAGCATCCGGTGCCGCGTATCCTGTCACCCGCTCCAGGTCAGACAATGAGATAAGCCCGTCGGCCTCCCACAGGTTTTCACCCGCCTGTTTTATGTCCTGCTTCTCCCCGACATCGTCGGTCTCGTCATGGATCTCGCCGACGATCTCTTCCAGCAGGTCTTCCAGCGTGACGATGCCGTCCAGCGCCCCGTACTCGTCGACCACAAAAGCCATATGCGCGCGCCGCATCCGCATCAGGTCCAGCAGCTCGGCCACACGCTGGCTTTCCGGTACGATCAGGGATTCACGGGCAAACCGTGCCAGGTCCGTCCATGGCTCCAGCTCACCGTCCAGCATCGCCGCATGAAGATCCTTTACCAGTACGATGCCCTTGACCGCATCGTCCTTCGACCCATCGATCAGGGGAAAGCGGGAGTGCCCGGTATCGCGCATAACCTTGAGATTCTCGGCAGGCTCGGCGTTCAAGTCGAGCGCATGCATACTGCTCACCGGAATCATCACCCTTCCGACCTGCCGTTGATCGAACTCGAAAAGATTGTGCAGCATGTCTGCCTTGCCATGCTCCAATTCGCCATGCTCGCGCGAGGTGGCGACCAGTCCCTGGAGCTCGTCACCACTCAACACCTCGGCATGGGTGGCCTCTGCGACGTTAAAGCTCCGCAGGATCATCCGGGATGCACGGTTGAGCAACCAGTTGAGCGGATACACCGCGAGGTACGACCAGTGCAGCGGATACGCAACCGCCAGCGACATCGGCTCGGGCTTGCGGATGGCCAGGGTCTTGGGCACCTGTTCCCCGACCACGATATGCAGCGAGGAGAAAACCAGAAAACCGGTGATAAAGGCAATGGTATGCAACATCTGGGGTGGCAGCTCCGCCCAACCCAGGAGGGGTTCCAGCATCGCGGCAACCGTCGGCTCACCGACCCAGCCCAGCCCCAGCGAGGCCATGGTGATCCCCAGCTGGCAGGCCGCAAGGTAGGCCTCGAGGTTATGCTGGATGCGCACGGTAAGCCTGGCGGCGGCATTGCCCTGTGCGGCCAGCGCCTCAATGCGAAAGCCCCGCGCCTTGACCAGCGCGAACTCGGCGGCGACGAAAAAGGCATTGGCGGCCAGCAAAAAAACCACCGCCACCAGGCTGATCGTGATGTCCATGAGGGTGCACCCTTAGTACTACTCTGTGTTTAGACGGCCAGAGCCGATTTGGCGTCACATTGCTTACGACAGATAGTTACCGGATGTCGGGTCACACGATCTCGGGCTCTTCGACGATTTCAGGCAGACTGAACTGGTCGCCATCTTGCATGGCGCCCAGATGCTCTTCGAGCAACGACGTCTCTCGCGTCCGGCCGACGTGGAACACGGCCTCGCCTTCATACACAAGGGGAAGATTCGCCCGCCCGATGATGACACCGTCGAACGGGGAAATTATCGGGTCCTCGCCGTTACCGCCAGCGTCGCCTACAAAGGCCAGGACATCCTGTTTGGAGACCATATCCCCAAGGCGGACAGACATTCGCGCTATACCGCTGCTCGGTGCCCGCACCCAGGACGTCGAACGCACCACGGCGCTTGGTTTGGGCGGCTTTCGCTTGAGCATGATCATCCCCAGTTCGCGCATGACGTTCATCACTCCACGCAGTCCGATGCGGATTGAGAGTTCATCGAACCGCAGCGCCTCACCGGCCTCGTAAACCATGATCGGCACCTGAGCGGCAGCCCCGGAGTGGCGCAGCGACCCCTCCGGAGGCGCGGAGTGAATCAGCACCGGGGCGGCAAAGGCCTTGGCCAGCGGCGCCAGCTGCTTCAGGCTCAGATCCGCGCGGATCTGCGGGAAGTTGTCACGATGCACGGCCGCGGTATGCAGATCGATACCGAAGTCCGCCCGCCCGACGACCTCGCTCAAAAAGGCATACGCAAGGCGCCCGGCCAGTGATCCCTGTTCACGACCGGGAAAGCTGCGATTGAGATCACGCCGGTCTGGCAGGTAACGCGACTGGTTGTGAAAGCCGAAAACATTCACGATGGGCACGACCAGCAGCGTACCGCGCAACTTCCGCAAATGTGGCTGAAGCAGCAGGCGGCGGACTATTTCCACACCGTTGATTTCGTCACCATGGAGCGCGGCGCTGACGAACAGTGTTGGCCCGTCACGCCTGCCGTGCAGCACGTGCACCCGCATGTTTACCGGCGTTTCCGTATAAAGTCCCGGCAACGGGATATCAATGGCGGTCCTCTCGCCCGCCTTCACCCTGCTTCCCTGGATCTCAAAGTCCGGTCGAGCCATGGATCTATCCCTGACCCCGCGTTCTCGTCTTGTTCGGTTGACAGTTCTTTTCAATGAACTCGATGATCAAGCCTGCCACGTCCTTCTGGGTCGCGGCCTCGATACCCTCCAGACCGGGTGAAGAGTTGACCTCCATGACGACGGGTCCGTGATTCGACCGCAGGATGTCCACGCCGCACACGTTCAGGCCCATGATGCTGGCCGCACGCACCGCGGTCGAACGTTCTTCCGGGGTCAGCCGGACGACGGCCGCCGACCCGCCGCGGTGCAGGTTCGAGCGGAATTCACCCTCCTTGCCCTGGCGTTTCATAGCCGCGACCACTTTTCCTCCCACCACCAGGCAGCGGATATCCGCGCCGCCGGCCTCCTTGATGAACTCCTGAATCAGAATGTTTGCCTTCAGGCCCATGAAGGCCTCGATGACACTCTCGGCCGCCTTTTTGGTTTCTGCAAGCACTACACCGATACCCTGGGTACCTTCCAACAGTTTGATCACCGCGGGTGCTCCGCCGACCATGTCGAGCATGTCCTGGATATCGTCCGGTGAATGCGCAAATCCGGTCACCGGCAGACCGATACCCTTGCGTGCCAGCAGCTGTAGCGAACGCAGCTTGTCACGCGAGCGGGTGATCGCAACCGATTCGGCAAGCGGGTAAACGCCCAGCATCTCGAACTGCCTCAACACCGCCGTACCGTAGAAGGTAACCGAGGCGCCGATCCTCGGGATGACCGCATCGAAGCCAGTGAGCTCCTCACCCTTGTAGTGGATCGACGGCCGCATGGAAGTGATGTTCATGTAGCAACGCAGGACATCGAAAACATGGACTTCATGGCCCCGCGTCTCCGCCGCCTCGATCAGACGGCGGGTCGAGTACAGGTTCTTGTTACGGGAAAGGACGGCAATTTTCATAGTAGTTTCCTCTTAAAATTCTTGTTGCGTTTTTTGCCCGTCAGATATGACAACGACGGATTCACGACAAAGTCTCCGGCTTTCATCGTGGTACGACCAATCAGCATGCGGAAACGCATGGTGTCGCGGCTGGTAAGGGTCATCTCCACCGGCCCCTCCCAAGTCCCCAGGCGGAGGCGGGTGACAATCACATACCGCTGCTCGGTATTACCACCGGAATCGGTAACTGGCCTCTGATCGCTCACCCGGGCCTCGCAGTCGACCACGTGCGAATCGTCCCTCTGCACCGGGTGTACCTTGAACCGCACCCAGGGTCGACCGTCTTTTTCAAAAGCCTCGAGCTCGAAGGCATGCAGGCAGGACGTTCTCGCCCCGGTATCCACCTTGGCCTTGATCCGACCCAAGTCCAGGTCCGGCAGCTCGACCCATTCGCGCCAGCCCAAAATATTTTTCTGATCACTCATGTCAGCTCCTTCGCACAACATATCCCTGATCCGAACAACAACTTCGTTACCCCAGCCGCAGAACAGAATCCCGGGGCGCCGAACGACATGATGATGATAAAATTCATCGCGTGCCTATTAGACTCAACCAGCAGCACGCGGGTCACTTCGCCTTCAAGCGCTGCGGTGCGACACCAATCGCCGACGAATTCGGCGCGCAGTAGAATGGAGGGGTTGGCAGGTGACCGAATAGCCCCGTTCCCATTCCAACTCAATGCGCGATTATTACAGAGGTTGATATGGGCGGGGCAATAATCCCAGGCACCAGGATAAAGGATCGACTGAAATGGGCCTGAGGACCGTACAGCACCCAGTGAACCATCAAGGCACATGGCCGCATCGCCTGGTCTTGCACAAAGGTGAACTGATCGCCTTTTTGTCGTTGTTTCCGCTGCTGCTCTGGCACTTGGCCGCGCTTCCTGCCGCGACTACGATAACGCCGGAGTCGCTGAGCGTTCAGCGCGCCGAAATTGAACGTGCTGCCAACCTCCCGGACGACCAGAAAAACGCCGCGTTGGCAAAAATCGACGAATCACGCGCGCTCCTCGACGAGGCGGAACGGTTCGCCTCGCGCACCCAGGCAATGCTGAATCGCATCCGCGAAGCCCCGGAAAAGCTGAAGAAGCTGCGCCAGAGCATGGCCGTGGCGGAACTCAAACTCGACCCCGCCGCCCTAGACCTCTGGACCAACGAACAACTCGAGGTAGTCCTGAATGAGCGTCAATTAAGGCTCGTGGAGATGCAGGACAGCTTCGCCGACGCAGACCGGGTGCTGGGCACATACCTTGCCCTGGCCCGCACTGGGGGGAGCGAACTGGGCGCACTGGAGAAACGACTTGCGGGTTTGCAGTCACCGTCCGTCACCAATGGCGTTGCCGAGCCCCTGCAGACGGTTGAATCGGCCTGGCAGCTGGCGCGCCAACGTGAACTGGAGTCCCGCATAGACTGGAGCAGGACCCAGCAAAGCAATCTGACCCTGCTGACCGACCTCGCGCAGCGTGACCGCGACCTTGCCTCGGCGCAGGTCGAGGCGATGAAGACGCACGTCGCCCTGCTGCGGGACTATGTGCAGAAGCGGCGTCAGGCCGCTGCCGATACCGCGAGGCAGGTCGCACTGGAGGCGGTGTCCGATGCACCGGACGCGATCAGCGCCAAACAACGCGAGATCTCCAGAATGGCGGTGGAGCAGGCCGAGCTGGTAACGAAGGAAACCGAGTTCGAAAGCGAGAACGAGCGCCTGGTTAGGCTGGCCGAGGACATCAAACGCACCCACGAGCGCATGATGCAGGCCGTTGAGCTGGGCGGCTCAACCGCGGAGGTTTCGAATCTGCTGCAGAAACGTCGCGCCTTTGCCCCACCACCGAAAAACCTGGCCCGGCGCGCGCTCGAATATCAGGCGTTGTTGAGCAACGCTTCCCTTCGGCAGCTGGAACTCGACGAGTTGCTGCGCGATACGCGCGATGGCGAGCGCGAGATTGAAAAGATGCTCGGCACCGGGCAGGTCGAAGAACCCCAGCGCGAAGCCATGCGACAGGCGGCGCGAGAGGTGCAGTCAGCTTATCGCGAGGCCCTGCTGAGCCTGTGGAAAACCTACACCCGCTATATCAGCAAGCTATCCATACTCGACGCCAGTACGCTGAAGCTGCGGCAGGCATCCCAGGCCTATCGCGGGTTCATCGATGATCGACTGTTGTGGCTGCCCAGCACGGAGCTGATTCCGATCCACGAGGGGCGATTGTTGTTCGATGGCCTGCGCTGGTTCGGTCTGCCGGAAAACCTGTCCCACCTCCTGGCCGACGTACAGCTGGCGATCAGCAGACAGGGGCTGCTGTTTGCGACCTGGCTGACCGGCCTGCTTGCCCTGTTTGCACTGCGGCGGCGTGCACTGCATGAACTGCGCGCCGCGGCTGCGACCACACACAAGGTGCGAACAGACAGCTTCATGGCAACTTTCAAAAGCCTGGGGGCGACGCTGATTCTGATCCTGCCGCTGCCCTGGGCCTTTGTCGGCGCCGGCATGTTGCTCGGCCGCCTGTCAGGCGTGCATGAGTATTCTGCGATCATCGCCGTCGGCCTGCAGGGTGTCGGGCATACCCTGCTCCTGTTGCGCACACTGCGCCAGCTCTGCCGACCCCAGGGACTGGCACGGGCTCACCTCGCCTGGCATCCGGTATTGTGTGACCACCTTGGCAGGCAGGCAGCCTGGCTGACGCCACTGGCAACACCACTGGCCTTTTTTTCCACGGCCGGCACCGCTTCGGTACCGTCCGCATTCATCCACATCTCCGGCACCCTGCAGACGGAAGAACCCGGCGTACTGGCTCTGGGCAGGCTCTCAATAATCGTGCTGATGCTGCTGCTCGGCATCGCGATCTACCGCATCTGGCGCAAGAACGGCCCGGTCATCCAGGCTATGGCCGGGTCGACAGACCGCGCAAAGTGGGCCAGTTATCACATCCTTTGGTTCGTCCCATCGATAGGCATCCCGTTGGTTCTCGCGCTGGCCGCATCGGTCGGTTTCTATTACACCTCCGCTTTCCTCGGCGGCAAGGCCGGTGAGACCATCTGGTTCGTCGTGGCCCTGGTCCTGACCAAGGACCTGGTGCAGCGCAGCCTGCGCGTCGCCCAGCGGCGGCTGCGCTTTGAAGAGGCTGTACGCTATCGTGAGGAGGCCCTCGCACAGCGCAATGAACAGGCGGATACAACCAGCGACTCCCCGGCCAGTGACCTGCCGCTGGAAGAAGACAAAATCGATTACGGCGAGCTGGGTAGTCAGGTCCGCCAGCTGGTCAGACTCAGCTTCACGATCCTGCTGCTGATCGGACTCTGGCTGATCTGGCGCAATGTCATACCCGCGCTCAACTTTCTTGATGAGGTGTTGCTGCCGATCTCCACGACCAAGCTGGTCGACGGTATCAATACCGAAGTACCGCTGACCCTCGCGGATATGGTCGCCGGCCTGCTGCTGGGCGGGCTCGCATTGTTCGCGGCTCGCAACGTTCCGGCACTGCTCGAACTGAGTCTGCTGCAGCGACTGCCGCTGAGTCGCGCTTCACGCTATGCGATCACCACCCTGACGCAGTACATCGTGGCCATGGCCGGATTGATAATCAGCTTCAATGCGCTCGGGTTGCAGTGGTCGAGTATCCAGTGGCTCGTCGCCGCACTGTCGGTCGGCCTGGGCTTCGGCCTGCAGGAGATCGTGGCCAACTTCATCAGCGGCATCATCCTGCTGTTCGAACAGCCGATCCGTGTCGGTGACGTGGTTACGGTGGAGAACACCACCGGCACCGTATCGCGGATCCGGATTAGGGCGACCACGATCGTCAACTGGGAACGCCAGGAACTGATCATCCCGAATAAGTCGTTCATTACCGGGCAACTCATCAACTGGTCATTGTCAGACACCGTGAACCGGCTGTTCATTACGGTCGGGGTAGACTATGACACCGACACCCGAAAGGCGATGCAACTGATGACCGAAGTCGCCGCCGAGCATCCGAAGGTGCTGGACGACCCCCCGCCACGCATCACGTTTGAAGGATTCGGCGACAACGCGCTCACGCTGAATATGCGTGCCTACCTGGACGAACTAGATGCACGCATTCAGACGATCACCGAGCTGCATCAGGCAATTCTGGACAGGTTCCGCGAAGCCGGAATCGTTATCGCCTTCCCGCAGCGCGACCTGCATCTCGATTCCAGCCGGCCACTCGAACTGGTATTGCGCAAAGATGCGTTGAGGAACCCGCAGCGGACTTGAACGGGGCCGAGGTCGATGGTGGGTGGCTCCGCCGCCGCTCTCGTTCAGGTCCTTGTTTCCGGGCAGATCCGAAGCACCGCCCCTGATCGCACTTGCCCCTGCGCATGGCCGAAATGGGTCATCTGCCTCCGGTCGGCGGCTGCGTATCAACGAACAGCCCTTCAGCATCTGATTCAAACGGCTCGCTCAGGATGCCCTTTACCTTTCTGCGCAATTCATCAGACTCTGTGTCCGTATTGATGAAATCCATGTCGAACGCCCCGCGCGATGTCAGCCGAAAAACGGTTGCGCCGATCCCTTTGCGGCTGACGTTCGTATCATTTCCTATCATTCGAATCTTTGGGATCCACTCGGAAAACTCATAGTCCGCCTGCGTGCCTGAACGCCGCGGCTTATGCCCGTGGACAATTATTCCAATGTTCAGTTTTTCAAGGATATCGCCGATGAGCTTACCTCGTTTCCTGTAATAACGATTTGCATCCGCCACGTCATAGAGCAAATAGTTTGTTTTCTGACTTTCCTTCACGTAGGCATACTGCCGCATGCCGTTGATCGATATAAACGCTCTTTTATAATGATCGTGGTTAAACCTGTTGAGATCTTTTCCCGTTATATCCTTGAAGTGCAGCAATGTCTGCAGGAATTCGAGCGTTGGATAGCCATGCATAAGGAGGACGGGGCCGACGATATGGAACAGGTCCAGACTCTCGATGAAATCGTTCAGGATTTGCGTCTGGCCCAAACCCATGCCGTATTTTTCACCGGCCCGCATCCGTTGCCAGATTTCCTGCTCATGATTCCCCGCAATGAGCTTGACGTAACACCCTTTTCCAATAGCTTCCCGCCGAAGCGATTGCCAGTATTGGACGACTGAAAGGTCTGGATTCTTCTTGTCTAAATAATCACCTGTATGAAATATGCTGACCCCTTCCAGGTTGTCAACAAACTCGCCTTCATCATTTATGATTCCGGCGAAATGCAACGTGGTCTTGACTGAATCGACGTCGTTATCGGTATCCGAAAACACGATACATCGAACAAGGAAAGCCGGTCGCGTTACGAGTTCTTCAGGTTCATTCGACTGGACATCATCAACCTTATCTTCACTGGCCCCGAAGGGCCCAGTGATACTTCTCAGTAAACCCATAATCCAGAAAGCAAACCTTTTTATTGAGTATTCGTATCGACCCAGCCGGGTAGTCTGCATATTCTTTGTTTCAGGGTGTGGCATCTTTTAGGGCGCTGAAGTTGAAGAAAGCATAAACAAGCCGTTGTTTTTACGGATAGGCCCCCGACAACAGACGATGCGTGCAGACATGCTTGGGGCAGACGGAAAGCTGGCCACTTCTACAAGCTTACCGCGGGGACCTTACCTCCGCTAATCGCACTCAACAATCGATGGTAGTCGAAATCACGTTCAGTTTGGCGTTGCCGTTTCACATGGTCCGAAACTACTGCTGCTCCGGCACCTGGATGAATGTCGACCGGCGGAACCGCCACTTTTTCGACCATATCAGACGCGGCCTGCTCAAAAGGCTTCTGCCTTGCCTTCTCGACCGCTTTGTCGGCAGCCTTTTCCATTGTCTTTCACTGAACATCGCATTAGGGGACATTGATAGCTGCATGGCGCAGCGCAGAAATCTGACAGTTTCAAGCCTGTTGTGAATGTCCTCGGGCGCTCAATTCCACCGGTCTTTCCCAAGCACCATCAGAAACATCTGGACGACTGCGCGATCTGATGATTCGTCCGCTTGGTCTGTCGACGCGACACCCACCGACTGCAAGTTGCCCTCGCTGGCAGCGATAATCCGGGTACGATTTACAACATAGGCGACCGCGGCGGCCACGTCCTGATCCGTGATGTCTGCATCGCCGCGTGCTGGCATCCGACCGTGGCCGGCGATCGCGTGTTCGATCAGCGTATCCAGCGGTTGTTCGAGCCGTTCTTCCCAGTCGCCCGTATCGCCGAAAACTGGTGCATCCTTGCGGCCGCTCTCGTGACAGCGCATGCATTTATCGGTAAACACAACCCGGCCGTGGGCCAAATTGTAGGCGCGGGTGTCGCTTCCGTAACCCGGCGGTTCGGCACTGCACGGCAGCGAGAAACATTGCGCGGCAAGCACCAGCGCGGCTAATCCGAATTGTTGCGGTCTGCTTGGCATGGATTCCCCCAAGGTCGAGTTGCGACGGACCCGGATAAGATACCCCCGAGCACCGGATTGGGAAAGACAATAGTAGCCATTCAGTTATTCAAACCGGAATGCTGGCTAGATTCATGGCTCGCCCGCAACACGGGATGGGCCGTCCGGGACTGTTACGGCGACTTCCGCAATCGGAAAAACCCCGGTAATGTCCCCTATCGTTCTGCATCTTCGGCATCCTGGATGTTATCCGATGCTGAATGGTCCCGACTGCGCAGTAGGTGGGAAAACCATGTTCACCAAGGGTCGACCACGGCTATCGAGTCTCGGAAAGAGCAAAGCGCGCGAGGGCGATTGCGTGACGCATGCCGCACTGAAAAGCTGACCGAACAGAACAAGGCCATGACTATTGAGCTCGAGACTCTGCGTCTTCAGAGATAGCCTATTAACCCGGCCACCCAATATGCTGGATTCAGCTGCGATGTGCCTGCCTGCAGCAAGGCATCAAACGCCGCTGTAGCACTCCTAGATTAAGTTTTGAAAATGCAGCCTGAAGGCGGGCACATGGCAGCCTAACCTTTGACATTCAATCTGTTAGGGACTTCAAGAATGTCCCGCCTCTGTGTTGTGGCTCTTGCCGAGGGGCGTAGCTATGGTTTGAGGGGGGCGGCGCAAATGCTTTGCCCATCACGCCCTGATTCCCAAACCATTCGTGCAATCGGCAGTTTAATTTCCCCTCCGATCAAACAAACGGATGGCGCAACACAATGGTCTCTTCGCGATCCGGGCCGGTGCTGATGATGTCGATCGGTGTCTCGCAGAGTTCTTCAACCTTGCGCAGGTAAGCACGTGCCGTCGCGGGCAGTTCGTCGCGCGTCTTGGCGCCGACAGTCGAGTCCTTCCAGCCCCGCATCTCGATGAACACCGGTTCGCACTGCTCGAAACGATCCGCGCCGACCGGCGGCGTATCGACTTCCTTGCCATCGAGACGGTAGGCGACACAGATCTTTACCGTGTCCAGGCCATCGAGCACGTCGAGCTTGGTGATGCACATCCCGGTGACGCTGTTGATCTGCAGCGAACGGCGCAGTGCCACGGCATCCAACCAGCCGCAACGACGCTTTCGACCGGTGGTCGCACCAAACTCGTGCCCCCTCTCGCCGAGGTGGTCGCCGTCATCGTCGAACAACTCGGTCGGGAACGGACCGGCGCCAACGCGCGTCGTATAGGCCTTGACGATCCCCAGCACGTAATCGATGTCGCGTGGACCAACGCCGCTGCCAGTCGCGGCACCGCCGGCGGTGGTGTTGGACGAGGTGACGTAAGGATAGGTACCGTGGTCGATATCGAGCAGGGCGCCCTGGGCGCCCTCGAACATCACGCTGCGGCCTTCGCGGCGCATCGAGTGCAGCGTGCCGGGTACGTCTTCGATCAGCGGCCGCATCTGCTCGGCCTGGCCGAGCGCCTCGTCCAGCACCGCCTCGTAGTCCACGGTGTCGAATTTGAACAGGTGCTCGAGCGAGAAATTGTGATAGTCCATCACCTCGCGCAGCCGCTCCTTGAAGTGTTCCGTATCTAGCATCTCACCGAGGCGGATGCCACGACGCGAGACCTTGTCTTCGTAGCAGGGACCGATACCGCGACCGGTGGTGCCGATCGCCTTCTTGCCACGTGCGGCCTCGCGTGCCTGATCGAGTGCGATGTGATACGGCAGGATGACCGGGCATGATTCACTGATGCCCATACGAACGCGCGCATCGACACCACCCTCTGCGAGCATATCCAGCTCTTCCAGCAATGCACTGGGGGACAATACCACCCCGTTACCGATCAGGCAGCGCACCTCGTCTCGCAGGATGCCTGAGGGGATCAGGTGAAGGACCGTTTTATTACCCTTGATGACCAGAGTGTGGCCGGCGTTGTGCCCGCCCTGAAAACGCACCACCGCATCGGCCTTGTCGGTCAGCAGATCGACAATCTTGCCTTTGCCCTCGTCGCCCCATTGGGTGCCAATGACAACTACGTTCCTGCCCATTGGTTAATCTCTTCTCGGTTGGAGGCTAGAGCGGAACGACGTCCCACCCCTCGGCCTGTTTCTGTAACTTGTGCGAGCAACCCATCTGTGCCGCATCACCCGACTGCCCGGGCAGCGCGGGAATCACGACCGTGCCACCTGCGCGCAGTTCCGCGATTTTTTCCTGCAGCCCGGGGGCGAACCCACCTGGCGCCAGCACGGCGCCGCCGAACGGTTGGGCAACATGACTTCCCAGACGCATCAGGGTCTTCAGATCTGCACTAAAACCCGTTGCGGGGCGCGCCCGCCCGAAGACCTCGCCGATCTTGTCATAACGCCCGCCGCGCGCGACCTCCTGGCCCTCGCCGGGCACGAAGGCCGCAAAGACCACGCCTGTCTGGTAGTGGTAGGCGCGCAATTCCGCCAGGTCGAAATGAACCGGCAGGTCGGGCAGATGCTGATGCAGCTGTGCCGCCACCGCCTCGACGTAATCGATCGCCTCGGCGACTGCGGCCGGCGCACCCGCCAAAACCTCGCGTGCGCGCGGCAACACCTCGGCATCACCATTGAGCTCGGCCAGTGCGGTCAGCATGACACGCATTCCGGCTTTCAGGCCAAAGCCATCGACCAGGGCCTCGATCTCGGTTGTGGCCTTGCGCTGCAGCGCCTCGAACAGATCCGCCTCCTGGCCTCCATTGAGACCTGCAGCCGCGGCCAGGGCACGATAGATACCGACATGACCAAGATCGAGGTAGACGTCTTCCATGCCCGAGACGCGCAGGGTCTCCATCATCAGGCAGACGATCTCTACATCGCTCTCCACACCGGCATGGCCGTAAAGCTCTGCGCCGATCTGCAGCGGACTGCGTGAGCCGGAGAAGCCGTCGCCCAGGGTGCGCAATACGCTGCCGATATAGCACAGCCGGGTCGGTGCCTCATGCCGCAGACGGTGCGCATCAATACGCGCGGCCTGCGGCGTGATATCGGCACGTACCCCCAGCTGCCGACCGCTGACCTGATCGGTCAGGGTGAACGTCTTCAGGTCCAGGTCTGCACCTGTCCCAGTGAGCAATGATTCGAGAAACTCGATAAACGGGGTGATGACCATCTGGTAGCCCCAACCGGCGTAACAGTCGAGCAGGGAGCGGCGCAAGGCCTCGAGCGAACGCGCCTGCGCAGGCAGCAGTTCGTCGATGCCTTCAGGCAACAACCAGGTGTTGTTTTGGTTCATCGGTTAACGTACCAGGTATAACAGGACCAGGCCCGCCAGCATGGTCAACAGGCCGCCGCTGCGCAGCGCCTTGTCGTCCATCTCGCCGACCATTTGCATCATTTTGCGGAAACCGCGTGGATTGGCAAATGGCAGGATGCCCTCTATCACCAGCATCAGGGCCAGCGCTGCCCAAAGGTCCTGCCACATTGCTTCGTCCAAAAAAAAGCCGGGGAAACCCGGCCTTACGTACTCGGTTCGACCACCGGCGGCGGCCAGATAAGGACCGGCACCACCTCATCTGCGAAATTTTCCCAGATCGGCACCGGATTGTCCATTTAAGAGCCGAAATGTGTCTGTCCCGGGGGAAGGAAAAGGGCCGGGGTCAGCCCCCGGTCCCTTGCGCTCGATCGAGGCGGCGGATGCCTACCGCTATTGACCTTCTGACTTGAAGAAGCGGAAGAACTCCGAATCAGGATCCAGCACCATCATGCTGTCACCGCCGGAGAACACATCGCGGTAAGCGGTGAGGCTACGCCAGAAGCTGTAGAAATCGGCGTTCTGCTCAAATGCCTTGGCGTAGATATCGGCCGCACTCGCATCACCCTCACCGCGCAGCAGTTCGGCCTGACGGTAGGCGTCCGCAACGATTTCGATCCGCTGGCGATCGGCATCGGCCTGGATCCTTTCGGCGGCCTCGGCGCCCTGCGCGCGCAGCTCCGCCGCCACCCGCTGGCGCTCGGTGCGCATGCGCTCGTAGATGTTTTCGCTGATATCGTCGGCAAAGTCGATCTGCTTGATACGCACATCCACAATCTCAACACCCAGGTCTGCTGCCTGCTCATTGGCGTTCTTTGCCAGGGTCGTCATGATCTCGGCGCGCTCGCCGGAGACGACCTCCTGAACCGTACGCTTGCCGAACTCGTCACGCAGCGCGGCATTGATACGCGCTGACAATAATCGCGATGCCGTATCTGCACTGCCGCGGGTCGAGCGGTAGAACTGGGCCACATCCGAGATCCGCCACTTGACGAATGAGTTCACCACCACGAACTTCTTCTCGATCGTGAGGAAACGCTCGGAGTCGGAATCCAGGCCCTGGATACGTTTGTCGAACTTCACCACATCCTGGATGACCGGCACCTTGAAATGCAGCCCCGGCGCGAAATCGGCATCGACGATTTCACCCAGCCGCAACAACAGGGCCAGTTGTGCTTCCTGCACGACAAACAGGGATGCGCTGCCGACGAATGCCAGTGCGCCGACGAGGACCAGGGCAAGTATGCCTTTTCCGGAATTCATTAGCGTTCCCTCCTTGAGCGATCAGAGCCGCGACGATCGTTGAACGAGGAACTCGGCCGGTCGCCTGTCGGCGGCAGGGCGATTCTTGGCGAATCAGGCGCCTTGAAATCCTCCGCGCGTGTACTCGGCTGGATCATGCGATCCAGTGGCAGGTAGGTCAGGTTGCTGCCCTCTTTCACATCCAGCAGCACCTTGCCGGTATTGCTGAGCACATTCTGCATGGTCTCCAGGTACAGGCGTTCGCGCGTGACCCGGGGCGCTTTTTCATACTCGCGCAACAGGGCCAGGAAACGCTGTGATTCACCGTCGGCTTCGGCCGTTACGCGGGCCTTGTAGCCCTTGGCATGTTCGACCAGGCGTGCGGCCTCACCGCGTGCACGCGGGACGACATCGTTGGCATATGTCTGGGCCTGGTTCTGCAGACGCTCCTTGTCCTCACGCGCACGGATGGCATCTGCGAAGGCCTCGGCGACCTGCTCAGGTGCCTCGGCGCGCTGGATGTTGACGTTGGTCACGATCAGGCCCGTGCGGTACAGGTCGAGCAGTTGCTGTGTACCCTGCTGTGCTGCAACGGCGATCGCGCTGCGATTCTCGGTGATGATATCGTCCAGACGGCTCTTGCCGATCACCTCACGCAGGCTGGACTCCATCGCACCGTGGATGGTGCCGCCCGGGTCTGCATCCTGGAACAGGAAGTCGGCCGCATCCTGGATACGGAACTGCACCTCCAGCGTGATATCGGTGATGTTCTCGTCCTTGGTCAGCATCTGGGCACGATGCTGAAACTTGTTGACCTGGTCGACATTGACCACATCGACGGTGTCGATGAACGGCAGTTTCAGGTGTGGCCCCGGTGCAGTAACGATGTGGTAGGCCCCGAAGCGCTTGATCACGCCCCGCTCAGCCGGCTGGATGATGTAAAAGGACTCCATCGCCAGGACAGCGACAACCACCAGGGCGATGATGATGACCACGCCCTTCTTGCTGGCACCGCTTGGGCCGCTTGGGCCGCCGCTCCCGTCATCACCGCCACCGCCACGGCGGCGCTTGCCGCCGAAA
>Ga0265306_10000191_pt1 | contig 27020 bp, 27 predicted proteins | sample Helome_3_FD_192493 | JGI IMG/M metagenome (GOLD analysis project Ga0265306, IMG submission 192493) | Marine sediment microbial communities from subtidal zone of North Sea - Hel_20160420 (Illumina Assembly) | ecosystem: Environmental > Aquatic > Marine > Subtidal zone > Sediment ... | reverse complement strand
TCATTATGTTTCCCATAATCGCATGAAGGCGCTATCAGGCCAAGCCGCTGTGCCCTACTTGTAGACGAGATCGGGCAGCCAGGTGGCCAGCGCCGGCCAGGCGGCCAGGACGAGGATGAGCAGCAGCGCATATGCACCGAACTGGTGGCGGCGGGCGCGCATCAACCAGGCAACCGGCGGGAAGAGGCGGAAGCGCTCGGCCGGGCGCCAGTCGATGGGCAGGCCGGCTTTCCAGGGCCGGGTCTTGCGTCGCGTTGTGTGCAGCATCCTGGTCTGCGATGTCAGCTTGTCAAAGTCATTCCACTCGTTTTCAAACAGGCCGAAAACGCTGAACATGGAATTGCCCAAAAAAAGGGGCTTCACAAGCCCCTTTTTTGTTTGCGCAGTTCAGGCCGCCAGATTCAACGGCGGACTACCGGGGGGAGCGAGATATTGGGTGCGATCCAGTACTGCAAAAGCGTCGTGCCGTACATGGTTGAGGCGCATTTCTTCACGCAGCATATCTTCAGTGACGATACCCTTATCCATACATTCCTTGAGCAGGCCAAAGAAGAAATGCTCCTGGTTTTTGTCCGGGTGTTCCTTGTATTTACCCAGCAGCGCATATTCACCGAACAGGTGGCGGCGGGCACGCATCAACCAGGCAACCGGCGGGAACAGCCGGAAACGTTCGGCCGGGCGCCAGTCGATGGGCAGGCCGGCTTTCCAGGGCTGGGTCTTGCGGCGCGTTACGTGCAGCATTTTTGTCCTGGGCGTCAGTTTGTCGAAATCGTTCCACTCGTTTTCAAACAGGCTGATGGTGTCGCGGTCCTCCATGCGCAGGCAGATCCACGGCATGTAGTCGCGCTTGAAATCAAACATCGCATTGAATTGCTCTTCCACCTTCCAGTGGCTGAGCTTTTCGCAATCGAGCAGCATCACACTGCTGGCGAGACAGCGGTCGATGATGCCCTTGGTGCCGGAGCGTGGCCGGCACATGATGGCCTTGTCCTGCATATCACGCGACAGAAGTTCCCAGATGTCGGCGATTGCAAAGATGTCCGGATCGATGACTACCGCGCGGCCCTTGTAGCCCATCAGCTCGGGTGGCATGAAACGCGTTGGCGTGAACGACTGCAGATCCTCGTTGAGCCAGGTGCGTTTCACGCCATCACGCAGATAAAGCTGGCCTTCACGCGCCTTGAAGAAAGGATAGTCGTTGGTGTTCATAATACGCACATCAAATTTATCGTTGTGCTGTGAATTGCGGCGTAGCGCATATTCGGCAACCAGCGCGCCGACAATCTGCTTGTGATTGGTCTGGATAAAAACGCAGTAGTCCATTAGATGTAGACCCCGTCAGGATAAATTAACCAGATTATAGCCGAATACCCCATGTTACTCAAAGGGTTATGGGAAATCCCCGGTTACGGGCCCGGGGCTTTTTTGATCAGGCACTTGCGGCCTGATCCGGGGATAGTCCACCGCTCTTGTAAGCAAACAGGGAGTCCAGACGTTCCGCCACCATACGATTCATCGCTTCGATCTGGGCATCGTCGAAGTAATCCCGGTAGCCGCCTACCTTGGCCTTGCGGACTTTGTACGAGTTCGGATTGCTGCGGTCCCTGGCCACCATGCGGCTGCCACTGAGCCAGAAAGTCCGCTTGGTTTCCATATTGCGCATATTCTCGACCGAAGCAAATCGAACCGCCTCATCGACTTGTTCCGGGGACCCGGGGGTATCGAGAAAGTCGGCGATTCTGGCCAGTACGTCCGCTGTATTGGCGCGCATGTCCTCATAGTGGACGATCAGTAGCTCTTTGATTTTATTCTGTTCTTTTGCCCAGAGATTCAAATAGTCGATAATTTTCGGCAAGCCGGAAGCGGGTGACATAACGAAATCATAAATATCTACATCGCTGCCGTGCTCCGGGTACTCGTTCAGTGCTTTCTTCCCGGGACGCATCCGGTATTTCCACTGGAAGAATTGTGAAACGGCCACATCCAGCGGGTTGCGTACCAGCAACAGGACTTTTTTGTCGTAGAAATCAGCCTTGGAATCCCGGTTGCCGGTGTAGTCCTTGATGTAGTTATCGTGGGTGAAAAACAGGCTGGGTATGGCGGCGTTTTTTCGGTGCAGGTTATCGAAGCCGATCAAATGCCTTTCCCCAAGACCGTGTTTTACCTGGTAGAGGCGCGATAGCATCACGCGCAGCCAGGTACGGCCACTCTTGCCGAAAGAGACAATGACGCAGTCCGCAAGCTTGAGTTTGCGATACTCTTCTCTGCCGCGCAGCCAGCGGTCTACCCTGATTTTTTTCTCTTTCGGCAGAAAGAACAGCAGGCCAAGGACCAGAAACCTGGTGACTTTCTTGAGGACGGTGTGCATGGATGAAAATCCTGAAACTCGCGGCGAATCTGAAAAAACACGGTGATTCTACCATGATCGATGTTGGCCGACATCTGCGGCGGGACCGGTTACCCGTATGGCTTGATCAGCCCGGATGGCCTGGTATCAGGGCGAAACGGCAACCAGTGCATGATCTGTCGTGGCGGGCGGAAATCCCGGAAATCTGCATGCTGCGGGTAAGTCTGACCCGGTGTACAGCCTCATCTGTCGGGCGCTGCTGTCGTCCCGGTTTTGTGCGCCGAGATCACGTTTGCCAGGGTCTCGGCGACGATACGGTTACCCTTTACCGTAAAATGTACATTGATCGGGTGGTAGAGCAGTTCCTCTTCCTTGAGTGACTTGCCAGCGGCCTGCAGGGCCGGTGTAAGGTCCACGAAAATGTAACCAAGTTCCGTAGCCTTGTCCTGCAGGAACTTTCGTTGGGTCCGGCTGAACCACGGCATGAGTTCAGTCAGAGATGGATCTTCAAATTCGACAAAGTCGGCATAACCTGTATAGGCGGACGGCGAATACGCCACGACAGGGGTATATCCATGTTGGCGTGCCAGGGCCACGAATTCTGACAAGGCGTCATTGAACGCAGAAAAATCAATATCGCCCTTTTCCAGCTTTCGCGCAAAGCGCACTTCGCTTTCATCGGCATTCTGCAGATTGAAGTCCACGGTCTTGCCCGGGAACTGCAAGCGGTAATGGAAATTGACTCTTTCCGGTGCATCGCCTCCGCTTGCACGAAGAATTGCGTTCTTTACGCCTTCGTAGGCTTTATCCGTAACTGCTGCTGTGAAGTTCAGCGCATAACTGTCACGGATGAGCGGATAATCAAGCAGGGAATCCAGATCGATTTCGCGGGTACTCCGGTCAGCAGCTTCCCGGTAAAGCACGCGTCCCTCCTGCGCTGCCGCAATATGCTCCTGGTAACGTACGGAATCCCTTAGATCATTACCCTCATAAATATTCATAATCACATAGTCAGGCTTCCTGGTCAGGCCGAAGTGCTTGAGGATCTGTAGATAGTCATAAGGCCCGATTCCGCCTCGGCCGAGGTTGTAAACAGGCATCCCGGTAATCTCCCCGACCTGGCTGATCCAGGTTGCCTGAGGGCTCAATACGACACACCAGGTGAAAGAGTCACCAATAGCGATCACGTCAATTTTCGCCCGATCATAGGGGTCGCGCCGTGGATTGCAGAAACCCTGATCATCCATGAGGGTGAAGCCCTTTTCATCCTTGCCGTGAAAGTCATACCAGATCTTGCTGTGTGGCTTGAAAAGCTTCAGCGTCGGTCCGCCGTCATCCCGTCCGATCACCCGCATCTGGGATTCGTTCCAGAGAGAACGCCGTTGTGAAATCTCAAGACGAGGTTCTTTATGAAAGCGTTTCAGGAGGGTAAGAGGAATCAATTCCGGATAGGCGCGAAGGGCAATTTCGAATCCGCTAAAAAAGATGGCGAGGAAAACGAGCAACCCGACGATTTTTTTAAGGGCCCGTATCATAGGCTGGTACCAGCAGGCTGAAGGTAGTGGTAATTACCGCATTGGCACACGATCAATGCTAATCCCGGGACAGGTGCAATGCGGAAGTGGCGCGGTGAGGCTTGCTCTGTTCCGCTGGATATCATCTTAAAGAGGCTGCTTGTTTTGCTGTAGTCAACTGCCAGATGGCCGGAAGTCATGCAGGTTCCAGCAGATTGATTTATCTGCAGTTACGCACCAGCATGACGCGGTACTATAGGCAGCGCTGAAATCGATGTCAAGCGAGGTACCCATCTGCCTGAGTGTGGAGAAAAGTGTCTTTATTGAGGGTGATTCTTCTGTTCCGGAACGAGATCATCGCAGATTCGGGCGGCAATGAGTTGTCCCGCCAGGCGATGGCCGTCTTCATTCCAGTGGCCGCTGCAAGGGCTCGAATTGGGAAAGCCGTGTACGCATTTGTTGTTTGTTTCAGCCCATTCTCGAAGATGCGGCGCAAGCATCAGGAAGGGGATTCGTTGTTTCCTCGCCAGTGTTTCAATACGCCTGTCAGGATAGTACAGATCTTTGACACCAAGTGCCTCTTCAAAATTCTCCCGCGTCCTTGAGTTGGGATTGACTTGAATACCGCTGCTCAGGGTTGTTATCAATAACTGTGTACCCTGTAACTCAACCTCCGAATGCAGCAGGCGCAGGAGCTTTTCTGTCACAGCCCAGGCATCAATCCAGGCCGGGGCGTCCGGTTCCTTGTACACAACACTGTCCAGCCCCAGTTCCTGGCCCTCTATCTCTGATGCCGGGGCGAGCAGTTTCTTTTCCTGGCGGTGGCGACGGGACTTTCGGGCTTTTACCACCAGCTGCATAACATGGGAGTGCGGAAGTATTTTGTACATCAGTTGGCCCAATGCACTGGTTCGCAGGCGGGAGCTGGATTTCTCCATAAAAGAGTTATCCAAAACCAGTTCCTGATCCCTGAGGACAAAATAGGGGCGCCCGCCTCTTTGTAACTCTTTCGAATTGTTGCGAATGTCGTTTCCAGTGACAACAGCGAGAAGCACGATATCCGGTTCGTACTTCCAGCCTTTGTGTCTGAGTGTGAGTAACTCCTGTGCCGTTCCATATCCGGAAACACCAAAATTTATGGTCTCTACCGTTTTTCCGTGTATGGCTTCGCAAGTCTGGAGTTCGCGTTCAAGTACTGACCAGAAGGCTTTTTCCATCGGGACTTGCATGGCTTCGGCATACGAATCCCCAAGGACGGCAATACGCAGCGTATCGGGCGGTTTGGCAACGATGTGTTCCCTGTCCCGAAGGCCGTCAGAGTTGATCTGGATATAGGCCTGACCCTCCTTTGTGTGCCATCCTTCGGCGCCGGGAAGCAGGGAATCGCCCAGTTCCGCAGTGAACCGCGAGAAGGTGGGGTAAGAGAACCCTACCAGACGCAATCCGATTTCTGCCAATAGCAGCGCGGCAAGTATCGACATGAGGAATAGCATTCCGTTCGAGATCCATGTGTTGAATGTTGATCGCGGTTTCATGCTATATGCGGCGTAAATCAGTTCCGGTCATGATCAGACACTATCATAATCGCTCGCTACCAGTGTCGCCCCAAGTCAGCGGTTTTGCGTTTCTCAGGGCCGTGTAGTCAGTCAGGAGACTGGCCCAAGCGAAAATTCCTCTGACTCTTGTTGTGATAATCTTGGTTGAAGAGTGATTGGGCGGCTGTGGTGATCTCTCATGGCGGCGGTTGCGTAGCAGTCAGGCCACCGTATGATAGCCTGGATTATTCTGACTGTTCGCAATTGATACCAGGTTACTGCAATGTGTGGCATCGCCGGATTTCTGCAAACCGTCCCTGATCCACGGGCAATTATCTCCGCCATGGTGGATACCCTCCACCACCGGGGGCCGGATGCGGGCGGTGTGTGGTGTGATCGGGATGCCGGTGTCGCGCTGGGACATCGGCGATTGTCGATTCTCGACCTGTCGCGGGCCGGTAGCCAGCCGATGCACTCGGCATCCGGACGTTTCGTCATTTCCTATAACGGGGAAATCTATAATTTCAGAGAACTGTTCAGGGAGCTCGATCAACTCGGCTATCCTTTCAAAGGTCACTCGGACACTGAGGTTATGCTGGCAGCGATTGAGCAATGGAGTATCGACGAGGCCCTGCGCCGGGTAAACGGGATGTTTGCATTCGGAGTCTGGGACAGATCCGAGCGGATGCTGGTGCTGGCCCGGGACCGAGTGGGCAAGAAACCTCTCTACTACGGCTGGAGCAGCGGTGCACTGCTCTTCGGGTCCGAGCTGAAGTCACTGCTTGCCCATCCGGACTTCGACAGTCGCATTGATCGGGATGCCCTGGGTCAGTACGTTCGATACGGCTGGGTCCCCGAGCCACTGTCGATCTATGCATCTGTGCGTAAACTGTCGCCCGGTAGCCTGATCCGCATTTCTGCCGGCACCGCTCCTTGGGCCGCGGAACCGGAGGTTTACTGGCATGCCGGCCGGGTCTGTGAAAACGCCCGGCTCAATGCGTTCTCTGGTAGCTATGAGGAGGCGGTTGATCAGCTGGACGGATTGCTGGGTCAGGCGGTTCGCGAGCGCATGGTTGCCGATGTGGATCTTGGTGCATTGCTGTCCGGGGGGGTTGATTCGACAACCGTCGTTGCCCTGATGCAGCGCCTGTCTGACAGGCCGGTGAAAACATTTTCAATCGGATTCTCGGAACCCAAATTCAACGAAGCCGGCTATGCAGCGTCGATAGCCCGGCACCTGGGCACCGATCACCATGAGCTTTATGTAACCCCCCGGCAGTGCCTGGACGTTGTGGATCGACTGCCCGACGTTTACGACGAGCCATTCGCGGATATTTCGCAGGTGCCTACGCTGCTGGTTTCGCAGATGGCCCGGCAGTGGGTCACGGTTGTGTTGACGGGTGACGGCGGCGATGAACTTTTTGGCGGTTATAACCACTACTTTGAGGCGCTGGCGCAGTGGAGACGAATGCAGAAGATTCCGCAGGCTGCGCGAGGACTGACGCGCCGCGTATCAAAACAGCTTGCTTTGGCTAACTGGCGCTGGGTCGAGCGGTCCTTCTCCCCTGATAAAAAACTGCCGTCCTGGAAACGATTCGGCGCCAAGCTGGAGAAGCGCGCGCGAGGATGGAATGCCGGCAGCCCCCAGCAGCTGCTGCTGGATAGATTCGCTCGTTACGAATCGCCCTCGGAGCTTGTGCCCGGTTGCCGCGACGCCGCGATCGATCTGGCTGATCCGGGAAACTGGATATCCGTGGGTGATCCACTGCTGGAGATGCGGCACCTGGATTACATCGGGTACTTGCCGGGCGATATTCTCGTTAAAGTTGATCGCGCGAGCATGTCTGTCAGTCTGGAAGCGCGCTGCCCGATTCTGGATACGCGTGTTACCGAATTTGCCTGGAGTCTGCCGGCTGAGTATCTGGTCGATGCCCGGGGTGGTAAAAGAATACTGCGGGAAGTTATGGCCAGGTATGTGCCTGAACGATTGACCGATCGCCCGAAACGAGGTTTCGGTGCCCCGGTAGAAGACTGGTTGCGTGGTCCGTTGAGGGACTGGGCGGAGGCGCTTCTGGACACTGCACGTCTGCAGAATCAGGGGCTGTTTCAGGGCCGGGTGGTTGAGAAGATCTGGAGCCAGCACCTGGTTGGCTGGCGCAACCATTCCAATCTGCTCTGGGCGTTATTGATGTTTCAGGCGTGGCTGGATTCCGGCACCGGTGGCATCGCCGAGAATACCCAGGACTTGTAGTTCCCGCCGGTTTGTTAGGGACCTTGTCGCAACCGTTACAGAACGTGTTGCCGAGCGTGGCCAGACAAGGAGCCGATCCCGGTTTTTGCCCCAAAGTGAAGGTTGACCGGCCGGGAAATCAGTGGTCTTCCGTGATGGGTGCTGGATCAAGTACAGCCGCCTGCTCGGAATGCTGGTGCGCCGGATGGATACCATGCCGGCGAATTTTCTTGACCGAGTTCTTGAGTCTTACCAGGTCTCGAAGTGCTTTCATGCTGATAAACAGCCAAGCCAGCAACCGCGACGTCATTCTACCAGCTAGAGCTGATCTGCTTCACATCCTAGCAGGGGCGAACGCCAATAGCGCTATTCCCCACCCGGGTTAATAGAATTGGTATATTGTATGTTTCGAGGTATTCATCAACGGCTTCCTTGTTGCCGGTCCAGCGGTAGTAATCATCGATTATCAGGATGCCTTTGGGTACCAGAAGCGGTAACAGGTGCTCCATTTCCTGTTTGGTCGATTCATACCAGTCCGTATCAAGCCGGAGTATGGAAATTGAATTCGGAAGTGTTCCGGGTAATGTATCTTCCACCTTGCCTTCGACAAAGATGAATTTACTCGGATCGTAGGGTATCTCGGAAAGGTTATGCTTGACGTCGTCGATAGAAGCATGGCACCAGTCCGATGAATCTTCCCCCGTTTGCGTCTTTTCAAATTCACTGGGTACGTCAATTACCCCGGTTCCCGGCATCGGTCGGTCTCTTTCGGTAGGCTTCGGCATGCCGGTAAAGGTGTCATACAGATAAAAGGCGCGATTCTTTGCCCCTAACTGGATCAACGTAAGAGCGGCTGCCATTATGGCTCCTCCGCGCCAGACGCCGCATTCGACGATAGCGCCGGGTATGGCGAATCGCTCTATATATCTGATGGACTGTATAAATGCATACAGCTTTTCCGGATTCAGCAGGGTGTAATCCCGGGTTCTCAGAACTGTATCCTTTGCCTGCGCATCTAGCTTTTTGATCCTCCTCTGGAATTTCCTCTCCCGCCGAAGCAGCCTGCGCTTGTTGCGCAACGGGCTGGCGAGTGACTGAAAAAACGATCGTAGCATTAGGTTCCCTTTACCAAATTCCGCATAAGCTGATGGATTCGTTCTGCATCAGTATAGAGAGTCCAGATGGCAAATTCCAAATATCGTATGAAGATAAGATTGCGTTCATTGAGACAGCATGACTTCTACCAGAATAAGGATATCGGAACGCTGCGCCCATTAATCTGGCAAGGATGTGTCGAGATCATGATCCGTGTCGGCGTGCTGTTAGAGCAAGTAATCAACCGAGGGGACAGAGCAGGCACCGAGTATGGTCTGAGAAATGTCGTCGGCGAACCCATCAAACTCTAATTCCGTCCTCTTAGGCTCTTTGGCATCTGAGGTGCGCACAATTTTCTGTAACTGGCTGACAGGGATAGCCAGGCCATGACGCCCGATTCTGCAGGGATCATCAAATCCGGTTCCCAATTTCCTGGCATGACCAGGAAGTGGCCGAAACTGGCGCTGATTGCCGACTGTTGAGGAAATTCCGCAGCTGTAAAAAGAATAATCATATCTCACCTGGAACGGATTTGGGAGAATTCGCAACGAGATTCGCGTCATGCTGGTTCAGGCGCATAGGTGGCCCGGCGAGGTTGCTTTCCTGCTCCAGGTACCCCGGCTGGTGCTTATAATTACACTCCTTCCAGGCAAGGACAGGAGAAGATTATCTTGTCAACATCAGTGTTCGACTTTAATCTTCCGCAGTACGTGAAAGTCGAAGTAGCTGTAAAGGGCGCTGACGGCGATGCGCCATTTCGTCAGGTCGGCAGTGCCGTCATCGCGCTGTCCCGGGCGTGTGCGGCCGATGCGAGCCCTTTTCCTGCTTATGTAGCCCAATAGAATTCTGGATAGGATACAAGATTGCGCTATTCTGCGTTAAATGTCATACAGACCTTCTTGTTTAATCGCCGCTCATCGTTCAAAAGGGTGGGACGCCCATTCGGCCGTTCCTGCGTTAATTTGAAGCGTATCTTTCCTGATATGTGGCAAACATGCTGGGGCTGATTCTATTCGTGGACATCCTCAAAATGCGGCATCTCCCTGTTGCAGAAAAACTGATATTTATTATTGTATTATGCCGTTTATTATGCAGGAATACAGGGTCTTACCGGCGCCCTCGAAAGCCGGATGTGTACAACCAGAAGTCTGATTGAGGCTACCAATGAGTTGCCATATCCCCTTCAACAAGCCTTTCATCATCGGCAAAGAACTCTACTATATGGCTCAATCTGTGCTGGGCGGTCACACGGCAGGGGATGGGGTCTACTCTAAGCGGTGCCAACAATTCATGCAGGAGCGATTTTCTGTAAAGCAGGTTTTGCTGACCACATCCTGTACTTCAGCACTGGAAATGGCGGCCATCCTCTGCGATGTGAAGCCTGGCGACGAGGTGATCCTGCCCTCGTATACCTTTGTCTCGACAGCCAACGCCTTTTTTATGCGCGGGGCCCGGTTAAAATTTGTCGATATCCGTCCTGACACGCTAAATCTTGATGAATCCTTGCTCGATGATGCGATCACGGAGAAAACAGTTGCGATTGCGCCTGTGCACTATGCAGGGGTCGCCTGCGAGATGGACGCAATCACAAAAACAGCGCGTGCCCATGATATATATGTCATAGAAGATGCGGCGCAGGGCGTAAACGCCCGATACAGGGGCAGATACCTTGGGACAATAGGGGACATGGGCGCATTCAGTTTTCACGAGACCAAGAATTTTATTTGTGGCGAAGGTGGCGCGTTTGTGACCAACTCTCCAGCCTTTGCGCAGCGGGCAGAAATTGCGAGGGAAAAAGGTACAAACCGTTCGCAGTTTTTCCGTGGTGAAATCGACAAGTACACATGGGTGGACATCGGCTCTTCCTATTTACCTTCTGACATGCTGGCGGCGTTCCTGTATGCGCAACTGGAACATATGGACGAGATCACAATGAAAAGGAAGAAGATATATGAAGACTATCTTGAAGCACTCGAGCCGCTAGCCTCACGCGGTCTGCTGGTCTTGCCAACAATACCGACCCAATGTGAGCCGAACTATCATATGTTTTATATTATTGTCAGCGATAATAATACCAGAAGCGAACTGATAGCATATTTGGAAACATGTAATATTAACGCAGTCTTTCATTACGTTCCGTTACACACATCTCCGGTCGGAACAAAGATGGGCTATCGCGACGGTATGTTGCCGGTTACGGAAGATCTTAGTGCCCGTTTGCTTCGTCTGCCATTTTATTATGAATTGACTGACAGTGAAGTGGAGCGGGTTGCTGACGCCATATACACATTCTTTTCGGTAGCGAATCCATTCAAATAAGATGCTGTAATTCCGAAAGGCAGGTAGTCTTTTTCCGGTGGCCGCTTGCACAAGCAGGTGTCAACTCTCAAGGACAGCCAATCCGATACCAGTCAACCCATATCTATTACCGTTATATAGCATAAATCGCTGCCCCTTATGATCAAAGACATGCGGATATTCTACTGACTCGGAATCCCAGCCTTCAGACGACACATCAATTCCGGCCAACTCATCCATTCGTTCAAAGTGAATCCCATCCGTGGATTCCGCATAGCCAATGCGATAGGCGGCTCCTCTATAGGAGTACCACATCTTGTAGATCTCATCCTCTTTTATCACCGATGGCTTGGACATTGCGTACTCACCGGGGCGCCTAAATTCCACCGAGATTTCCCCTGTCGGCCTCCAGTGGATACCATCTTCTGACTCGGCATACTTCAATAAATGATCCATATCCTGCTGCCGATCTCCCCACTTTAGATTCGATCCGTACCACATTCTCCATCTACCACTTTCATTCATTACGAAAGGGTAGGAGATTGTAAAAGGGTCTTCATTATTTCGATCCATCACCGGCGCCTTTGAGAAACGCTGAAAGCTCTTCCCGTCATCACTGACAAGTAGTCCGATGCTGTTTCGCCACGGGACTGTCACCCCCAGATTCCATCCAAGGTAATACAAGAGCTTTCTGTTGCCATCCCGTGCGATACAGCCCATGGAGGTTCCGCTGTCATCAAACGCCCCTGTTTCGCCGGGTGATACAACTGGACTAGGGGATATCTCCAGCACTTTAGCCGGTGCATTGATATGGATCACGATGTATCCAATGCTTGATCTGTTGTCCTTGTCCCTACAGCTGAAATATACCCGGAAATGACCGTCTCCCAGGCTGTCTGCCACCGGGTTCGCGGCATGTGATTGCATCCATGGAAACTGGTTTGATGGGCAGAATATATTTCCCAGCTTTTTCCATCGCATGCAGTCACCTATATCTTCAATCTGTTGCTCGGAACTCTTGATTTTTCCGCAGGTGCCCCTTTATATACAGCATAGGGTTCTGTGTCCTTGTTTATCAGAGATGCTGCCCCTACCAGCGTGTAGTCTGCAAGACTCACGTGATCATGGACAGTGGCATTTACCCCAATAAAGCAATTATCTCCTATATCGACGCCTCCCGATATCACGACATGTGATGTAATGAATACATTATTACCAATCGCCGCGTGGTGACCAATATGATTACCGCTCCACAGGGTTACATTATTACCAATTCTGGCGAATGGCTGTATTGTATTGTTCTCCAGCACGAGGCAATTCTCGTTCCCTGACAAGTCCGCGAATACTGTAGCGTGGCTGCTGATATAGCTGACTATTTTGTAGCCCTTGGTTTTTGCCTCAATATATTTCATGGTCCGCAGATCGTTCATCTGCGCATAGCTGACTGCGACAAAAAAATCATACTGCTTGGGGGGGAAGCGTTCCTCTACGAATTCGAAGTCTGTATTGGGCAGGTCAAGGAATGTGTCCGCTTTCCTGTATTTTCCGTCAACAGTGAAACCTGCGACCTGGTGCTCGCTATCATTGGTGAAGTAATAATGAGCCAGTTCAGCAATATCGCCATTTCCGAAAATAACAATATCCGACATTTGTCTTACTCCTGCTTGGTTACCAGCATCGTAAATTCATACAAACCGTAGTCATGCAGCAGCGCGACACGATCAGAATAGTTGCGTTTGCAGTGATCGAAAAGAAAGCAAGGGTCTGCATAATACAGATAGTCCTTCATGTACTCACTGTCTGAGTATTTCGTTAGACTGTTAAAAGAAAACCCTTTTTTGCTTGCCTTGTTAATGTGATCGAGTGTTTGCAGGATATGAGCAAGCCACTCTTCATCTGAATGTTGCATTCTTACATTAAATATACCACTACTGACTGTATAGTCGGCACAACTCAACTCACTGGCAGAATGAATATGGAGAAAATCGGTGTGCTGGTTTGAACGGTAACGTCGGCGTGCGTGCGCAATCATTTCGCTGGAGACATCATAACCCAGATAACGGTACCGCCCGGATCTGGTCGTCTCAAGATAATCGATGAGGCTACCGTACCCGCATCCAAGATCATTCAATACAAACTGCCCGTTTTCCTGAATTATTCGCGCAAGCTGCTGGAAGCGCGTGAATTGCGATGCCTCACCGTTCCAGTCAACCCCCGCGGGCGTCGCTCCGTACGCAGATATTTTGTCAGTATAGTAACGGTCAATGTCTCTTATAAGTTGACTCATCCGCTATTCACCTCTTCAGATTGAGAATGTAGCCCAGCTATGCTCATATCAACAACTACGAGCAAAGCAGAGCATCACAAGCGTGCGCGAGCTAGACCGTATATCCATGAATATGAAGACTGATGGATCCGATGAATTATAGATGGTGGGGGCAGTTTTCTCATTGTGTTTAAGGCTTTGTGGAAAATCAGTATCAATCTGACTTAGAATCATGGGTCGCCGAGAGCCTTGTAACCAATACACATGTCATGTCACCCGCAATATGGCTAAACATCGAAAACTCCATTTTTATACGCTTTTGGGGTTGATCCCACTGGTGTTGTTCTTCATCGGCCTGGTTGGCTTGAGTAGCTACGTCGCCCTCCAGTATCGAGCAGATATTGATATGCACATAAAAGGTGACTGGCCAATCGAAGGGGATAGTTTAATCGGATTTGTTACGGCCAAACAGGCGCTAACGACGCGTATTCATACAAAGAAAGATCTGACGTTCAATGTATTTACAGATGCGAGAGGGATAAGGGTCAACGCAGACAGCAAGCAAACGCCGGATAAGGTCAACATCTTGACGATAGGTGGCTCATTTTCCTGGGGTTATGGCATGGAAAATGAAGAGACATATACTGAAATACTGCGGCGTAAACTGAATGTATCCGTCGCAAACCTTTCCTTTGGTAGCTATGGCACAGTCCAGTCTCTACAGCTGTTGCAGCGAAATTCCGATTTACAGCCAAAAATAATTGTATACGGCTTCATAAATGACCACCTTCGACGCAACTTGTCTCCATGCGCTCCCAGCTTGGCCCCGTTTTGCTTACCAGTGGCGTATATTGATTTCGGGGCTAACGGCACGCCATATATTCACGGCCCGCGAATGGAATATTCATCGGAGGCCGGTCGTAGATCTTTCGAGATAATTACTTCTGGTGAATTCGGGGTAAAGAATGTCTTATGGGGTGCGAAGGCAATCTTTTCAAATCTAAAAAACCGGTTCGTGTTCAATTATGCCGATAGTAAGGAGTTGCGCCAGGAGGGCATGTTATATTTGATGAGCAAAATGACACTAGAGGCAAAACGACTCGGCGCATTGCTGGTCGTCGTTTATATTCCGGAATTGGAGAGAGTGTACACAAGCCCACCCCCATCCGAACTTATTGACGCACTGAATCCGGATATTTTGTTCATTGACATGTCGCGCACCGTAACCCGGTATTATGAAGATGAGCGCAACCCCTCACTGAGGTTTGAGAGGGATTCTCATCCCAATCATCTGGCGCATGAATTGATAGCAGACGAGATCCTCAACGCCCTGGAGAACAGGGCAGTATATTGATACTGGAAGGACTCAACTTTGGCTGCCAATCGCCAGGCCCACGGCGATAAAGATAATTCCAAGGGACTTTTGCCAGGTAAGAGGCTCGTTGAAAAAAACAGCACTTAACAAGAGCACCAATACGAAGGACAGACTCATAAAAGGATAGGCATAACTCAGATCCAGCTTGGTCATTGCCGCCATCCAGGCCAGACCCGCGCATAAAGTGGCCACGTATACCGAGACAATCCATGGATTTATCAGGAGCTTTAGCAGAAACAGCATCCGATCCGAAAGTGCAATGGGAAAATCACCCGCTTCCAGCACTTGCCATTTCACAACCACCTGGGCATAGACGGTGAGCAATACTGTTGTCAATACCAGGAGGTGATTCATTTGAACGGTTTCCCTTCAGTGTAAAGTACCATTGCGCGTGTGCTTCCTCGAGTCAATTTCTGAAGCCAATAAAACGGATACATTACTATTTCATTCAAAACCAGCCCAAGCAGCCATGGAAAGGTCGTTTTAAAAGGCACTGTCCTTATGCCGGATGCTATGGTTTTTTGCTGCATGGTCATTGCCTGTTTTTTTTCTTCTGCACGTTTGACCAGTAGCTCGGACAGGGGAATAAGCAGATTCGATACAGGAAAGGTAAGTCCTGCAATATGACAAACCTCAAAACCTGATTTTTCCATTTGCTTTCTTAAAAGATCACGGGTGTAGCGCCGGAAATGACCTGCAATTTCATCTTCAATGCCCCAATACTGTTTCCCTGCCGGCACCAGGAGAACCATAACCCCGCTATCGCTGAGTTCTCTCCTGCATTTCTCAAAGTAGCGGGCCTCGTCCTTTTCATTCAGGTGTTCAAGGACCATACAGGACACGATCATGTCCGCCTTTCTGCTAATTTCCTCATCAAGCCAGTTCGCCAGTCGAATTTCGAACTGGCCGTTCTCAATGAATTCTCCATTGATGTCCTCCACGTGTGCAGGGGACGCGGGATTAAGATCAAATGCGATTCCAGACCAGCCATGCTCAAGTAACAAACGCGAAAGCTCTCCCCGGCCGGATCCGACTTCCACAAAAAAGCCCGGCCGCAGTCGCCGTAGCCTCTCCTTGAAATACATGTGCTGAAGGATAGTTCCGGGAGGTCTAATCATTCTTGTCTGCGGTACTACCGGTTGTTTCCTGAACTATGTACAGAGGCCGCCCCTTGACCTGATCGAAAATTCGCCCGATATATAACCCGATGATTCCGCTGCTCACAAGTATCATTCCGCCTATAATCAATATCAGCACTACGAGGCTTGTCCAGCCCGGCAGTATCGCCCCACTGAAATACCGATATACAAAATAGGCCGCGAACATTACGCCGGCTGCTGATGTGATAAATCCGATGTAGATAATCCAGTGAAGCAATATAGTTGTTTGGAAAAAGAGACCACTAAGTGCATGCATAAGCAGCTGGGATAGCTTGTATGCACTTTTTCCACTATGCCTCCGGGCATGTTCATATTCAATGTGGGCGCTGGGAAATCCCAGCCAGTAAAGAATAAACAGGTAGTGCCGCTCCCTGTCTTCAAATCTAAGATATGCATTGATAACGCGGCGTGAAATAATCGAAAAGCTCCCGTATTCGCCCTCTATATTTTGTCTTGTAAAGGCGTTCAGCAGCATAAAATACAGGTGCGCTGTTGCCTTCTTCAGCCAGGAATGTTGTTTTTCCTTGCGTTTGGCGTATACGATATCATTTCCTTCGGTGGCCTTCTGATATAGTCGGTGTATATCTTCAGGGGGGTCCTGAAGGTCACAGTCCATCACAACGCCCCATTGCCCGGTTGTGTGCTCCAGGCCCGCTGTAATTGCAGCGTGTTGACCGAAATTGCGGCTCATCTTGATGCCGCGGACCGCGGGGTCCTGTTTTGCCAGCTGCGTAATAATTTCCCAGGTCTGACCTGGCCCGCAATCATCTATGAGTATCAGCTCGTAGCTGCGATCCATGCGTGACAACTCATCCCGTATCCGGTTAGCCAGCTCCGGAAGGGCTGCATCGCACCCGTAAACGGGAACAACGATGCTGATATCAATACTACTGCCTGTTTCAGTCATCAGACAGTACTGGACGGTGTGTAATGTAGTAAATAAACGCCATCAGGAAATGAAATCCACCTGCCATGGGGGATCCAGATCTATCCCTGACCAGCGCGGTAAAGGCGCTGATCCTGGGGCTGGTAATATTCATTCAGGCTGGTGCACACACGCGTGTACCAGCCCAATAGTTGCTGTGTCCGCGGTTTTTGCTTTTTAATAACGTCAGTATCCAGTGCGCGCACATAATCGATCTGTTGTTTAAAGAATGAGCGGGTAAACTGGTGGTTAATCGCCAACCGGTCCTGGCCCGAGGTGTTTTTTCCCGCGGCGTGCCAAAGTGTTGAATCGAACACGATCATTGACCCTGATGGGCACTCAACTGGCACCGTGGTGCGCTCCATGTACCCGGCATCAAGTTGCTCAGTCCTTTGGTGGCTCCCTGGGACTACCAGGGTGCCGCCGGAGTTCTTGGTAAAATCCGAGATGCTCACCAATACGTTTACCGATGCGAGGTATCCGTTCAGTAATCGCCGGAAATCCATGTGGAACCGGTTCTGGAATAATTCAGGGGTGGTTTGTTTAGAATATGATGGCAGGATAAAGCCATTTTGCAGATGTAGCACAGCGGTACTGGAAACTGTATTGTCTACCACAGAGAGTATTTCCGGTATCTCGAGAAACCGGATAAATGAAGGATCGTATTTCATCATGAGTCGGAGCACACCGATCTCACCGGCCGCCTCGAGTCTCTCTTTCCCGATATCGGCAATGATAGCGTCCTGGACACGGTACATTGCCTCAGCGGTATCCTTGATGGATTGCTCATCAAGCAGGTCGGTAACAACCGCATAGCCGACGCATGACAGGGACATAAGAGTAAAGTCCAGCCAATCCTGGTCATCTTTGCAGCTTGTCGAATACGATGAAAGCCTGTTGTCCATGATCTGAAACCGTTCAGCTCCGCTGTGAAGCTATGGTGCCCTTTCAAGGGATATTCTGCGCGCTAAGTTATGCAGGGCTATACTATCAGAATTGCGGTTTAACAAAACTAACAATGGCTGGTCAGTAATAAAAATGTACAATACCGCAAGTCTCTCTTTTCAGTGCATAGCTGGCTTCTCGTATGCTACATCTTGCTGACATCGCCAGAAATCTCGAATTGCATGATGATGGTATCTGGTATTCAAGAACCCGGTCTGAGGTTTCCTACCCGACAGAGGGAAATCAGGCATGCTTTGCGATTGAAGAAAATTCGTTCTGGTTCGAACATCGCAACACCTGCATTATAGAGGCCGCCCGCCAATTCCCTCCGGCTGGCCCGATCCTGGATATTGGTGGTGGAAATGGATATGTTTCCATGGGCCTGATGCAAGCGGGAATTGAAGCTATTCTTGTCGAGCCGGGTATGGTTGGAGCGACGAATGCCCGTAAGCGGGGAATTGAAAGCGTAATCTGCTCGACTCTTGAGGATGCGGGCTTTGTCAAAGCCGCATTACCCGCCGCTGGAATGTTTGATGTTCTGGAACATATTGAGGCTGATGCCGAAGCATTGAAGGATGTGCGGGAGATAATCCGGCCGCGGGGACGTATTTACCTTACGGTGCCCGCATATAACTTTCTTTATTCCCATGAAGATCATGAGGCCGGACATTACCGGAGATATAGCGCCACCACGCTCACGAAGCTTCTGGGATCAGCGGGTTTCAGTGTGGAGTACTTCACCTATATTTTTTCTTTTCTGCCGATTCCGGTCTATCTGTTCAGGACGCTTCCAACCAGGTTCGGATACCGCAAGCAAGTAACGCGGGACAGCGCACAACAAGATCACGCAACCCCATCCCGGCTAGCTGGCCGCCTGATGAGTATGGCGTTCGATTTGGAAATTCGCAGGATACGGAAAAAGAAGACAATCCCTTTTGGTGGTTCCTGTCTTATCGTTGGCCGCGCGGAATAATCCATGCGAAAAATAGGCATCATCCAGCCCAGTTATATCCCCTGGCGCGGTTATTTTGACTTCATACATGAAGTCGATGCATTCGTTTTTCTCGATGATGTGCAGTATACAGAGCGGGATTGGCGCAACCGGAACCGCATTAAGACGCGAGATGGCAAGACATTGTGGTTGACAGTACCTACCTTGGGCGGGCGCAATCAGCTTATCAAGGATGTCTTGTTAGACAACTCACAACACTGGCAACGAAAACATCTCGCTGCATTGCAGCACAATTACAGCAGGGCGCCGTTTTTTAATCGTTATTTTGAGGGGCTGGAGAATATCTACAATCTCTCATTTGAGAAACTGTCAGAACTAGATATCGCGCTTACAAAGCAAATCTCCAGCTGGCTTGGAATTGGCACAGAATTTATGATCTCATCAGTGCTGGATGTCAGCGGCTCCAAGGATGACAGATTGTTGCAGCTGGTGGAAAAACTAAATGGAGATACCTATCTTTCAGGGCCTGCCGCGAGGGCATACCTTCGTCCGGATTGCTGGGAGAATGCAGGTATCAAACTGAATTACAAAGACTATTCCGGATTCCCGGAGTATCCGCAAATCTCGCAGCCCTTTGAGGCACAGGTTACGATACTGGATTTAATATTCATGAAAGGCCCGGACGCGATGGATTACATTTGGGGCAAGTATCGAACCCGGAACGGTGGGCACTGACCAGCGCTTGAGATTATATGTGTGCATTGGCAATACTGCTGCTATCTCGAAAGAAACCGGGAAATATTCATGAATTAAGCGATGCCCGTAAAATCACCTTAGGAATCCATGTTCAGTTGTACGTCGGGGCGGATCTCATACAGGACGTAGTCTGTGTTATCGTAGACCTTCCCGAAACCCTTCGGAACAGGTGTATCCTTCCTTACCACGGCATAATAGTCAGTATAGTGGCGGAACAGTTGCAGCGCGGTGGGCGAAAGCTTTCCGGCAAGCACCGCCTCGTTATTTGCAAGGCGTTCCCTGCGCGATAAATGCTGGCGGCGCAGCCGACTGACAGACCACGAGGAAATGTAAAACTGCCGCTGTGCCATAAGCGAGTAATCGTTCCATCCGCTCAGGCGTTCTGTATTATCTCCGGTCTGGTCGGTGAAAATCAAAGAAGCTTCAGGGGTGAGTTGACGTGTTTTTGCCCAGATGTCGTAAAGGGTAAGCGGAACAACTTGAAGATTTTTCTTGCCAAGCCGAAGGTCCCCATTGGCGAGCGCGACCAGAGAGAGCGAGGCTACTGCCAGGACGCTGACGAGGTGGATCCAGCCAGGCGCGATTCCTGGCTGCTTTGAATGGGATCGGGGGACGCTTGCGGTATATTGCAAGGCCAATACGGCAGCAGGGCCCAGCGCTAAAATCCATAGCAGCGTCATGTGCCACTCACCGGGATCATGTTTTAAGTAATACGGGAGTATCAGCAGTGCGCCTATTAGGATAAACCGCAGCGCTGTCTTTGGGGTTTCTTTCTTTGTGATCAGGTATCCGGCAATGAGTACCAACATAGCTGTGGGTGTCGATGTAAACAGAAAGGAGAATAGAAAATTCAAGGCGACCGCAAGAAGCGATGCGAAAAAAAGCGGGCGGTCTTTCAACTTGAACGTGCCAGCTACGATTAGCACCAACCCAATGTCCTTTAACAGAGTGGGAAGGACTTTGTGAAATTCCCCCCAGCCTTTATTTATGAATCGTTGCCAGGATTCGGGGCCAAGTATCCATTCGTGGGAAAGAAGGTTGCCAAAATTCTGCACCATATAGAAAACATAATAGGCAATCACACATGTGAAAACAGCCAGCCAGACAAAGTGAACATGGCTCGCGCGCCTGATGATGAAATAAAGAAGCTTCAGGCCGGTATAGGCGCCAAGCACTACCAGCGACACAACTTTGCTGATTACCGAAGCTGCTACAGCCAGCGCTAGCGCGAAGCCCAATCTTAAGGGGTAATCGCCAGCTCTTGTTACTGCATAAAGCACCGACATTGTAAGAGGCGCCATAAAGACGGCCGGAGGGCTGTCGACGATCCAGGATGGGTAACGTGCAGCTGCAATAAGCACTGCGGTTATAAGGACAGTGTCTTTCCCGGAGAGCGCCTCATAACCGAGGTGTGATCGGTAGAGAACGAGCGCATTAAGCATATAAGCGACAGAAAGGATATAGAATGTACCCAGGCTGGCCTGAATGAATAAATAGATATCAAAGCCCGGAAATATATCGAGTGCGAGGGCATAGAATGTGTGGAGATTGTTAAAGTAGCTAAATACATCACCTTCTGCGCCAAGGTTGTAGAAGGGGAAGAGGCTCACTTTGAGTGAGTGATATAAACCTGCATAGGTGGTTACATCACCGAGGCCTATTGCGCCAGTGTATACTGCTGTGGTCGGTTTCCAGATAAAGGCAAGATGCGCTCCGAATGCGAATGCAAGTATAGTAATGAATCCCAGGCGGAGCTTCGATATTAGCGGCCAAATCCGGGTGCATCTATAGTAGTATCCGAGTGTCCCGGCGACGGCAATTGCTGCAACAAGCCTGCCTGTGATTCCCAGGCAGCAAAGCAGTGATAAGCCCAAGCAAGAAAAAAGGCCTGCTGGAAAACCCAGAATATTTATGTCGTCAACGCTGAGTTTCACAAATTGGCGTAAAAGGGTCAGCAGGGTGCCGCCGGTCGCTATTACAACGCAAAACAGGAAAGCACCGTATACGGTATGTAACAATACAGGCCAGATATAGCCCAGTGCTGGCAGGTTGGGGAGATGCGAATTGACCGCACCGGTAATTCCCGTCATCGCAAACAGGAGCCGGACGCAAAAAATGACGGCAACAACATAAAATATGATTAGGATGCGCCTATCCATGTCGCTTACAAGACCAAATCCGAATTCCGAGAAAACATTAACAGTCTGCGACAGTTTCTTTGAAGAAGGTTGACAGTCATTACAATAGCTCGACTAAGTTAAAGTCCAGCTATCTGCTACTAGCCGCGTTATTTGGCTAGCGTAACAATTGAGTCGAAGATTATGCAATCTATTTGTCTATATTATGCATTCACAAATTATGGTCGTCCTACTAAGACGGGCCGGAATAGGCAACGAGTTTAGGCATATGTTGCCAGGGACTGATTGATCAAGGCCATCTATTTGGCGTTCTTATAGAGGACGATTGAGACTCGCTGGTTTATAGAGAGAATTCGTGAGGGTCTGCAGGCTATAGATCTTTGTGTGTTAGGAAATATAACCTCCTCCATCCTTCTAACAATCCGGCGAACTATATTGAAATATATGGAAAGCAGGCGCCCGATGAGAATGCGCTACACAGGCATATTTGCTTCGCCCTTCCTGCCAATACAAAGGGCATTTCAGTTATGCAGACTAATGAATATGCCTAATGGATTCGAGTTTTAAGCCCTTGTTATAATCCATGATGACAGGTCGCGATCAATTATTCTGGCTAGCAGTTGGACGTCCTCTCGAAAGTAGTCAACGAGTTCTTCTCGCAGATCATTATCCATCGGGGGTCTAGGGACAGTCTTGGTGTTGAGATAGCGTATTATCTTTCTCAAGTGGCTTGTCTTGATGCCTAGAATTTTTCCGGAAAAAAAATCTGATGGACGCTCTACGAAATTAGCGATCCCGCGGCTGCGATAGGATGTGTTTGGATTTACCACCTTGAATTCAGGCGGGGAGGCAGGCGAGACTCCCAGAAAATTGCAGACTTCCTCATAGATCCTGCCTGTATCTGATATGAAATCCTCGAAGCAGCAGATATAGATCTGATTTTTAGGGAAGATTGCTAGCGCGCGTTCAACCTGTTTGCCGAGCTGACAAGTGTAGCGGTATTGCAAAATCGCTGGTTCTCTGCAGTTCCGAGGTATTGAATGCCCGTTGGCTCTTTCATGTTGCATGTGCCACGCGTCAGCGAAATTCGGGAGATCTTCATCGGTGGTCACAAGCATCTGCGCATGAAGGGAGTAGGCAAGATCCACAGGGTTTCGGAGCATGATGATGATTTTCGCAGACGGGTCAAAAGCTTTGATATTAATGAGTGCCTGATTGGAAAACAGGTACCAGACAGATGCTTCTCCGACCGCTTTCTGTACTGGTTTGGCCGGATCAAACATTGCGAGATACTCGTCAAGTGAGCTGACGGATTTCATGCGCGGAAGGTCGTCGGCAAAATAATGAGGTTCTTTCGGTTTCGAAATGAATACCTCGGGATTCTTTCTTAGGTATTCAGATAACGCAGATGTACCGGCTTTGGGCGCCCCTACTATAAAAAAATTAGGATTCACCATAGATCGTCGAGTCCATTCAACATTTAAGTGTTGTTTTAAACCGCATGCTTTATGGATTGCCAGGGTTGAAGTCAGGGTCTCCGAGGCAGCCGTGCAATCGCGACCAGATGGGGGCGTTTGCGGTGTGATACAAATCTATCCTTGATTTTCCTTTTCAGTGCCTTCCATTTGTCTTTGAGTGGATGCATGCTGTGGTCAGTATGAAAGCTGGTGCTGAAGTTGGCGGTAAAAGTCTGTAGAACTTCGAAGCCGCTATTGTTCAGATAGCTGCTGAGGCTGTCTTGCGACCAGCTTCGGACATGTTGCCAGCGGTTGAACAATTGGTTGCTCACCGGGCACAGTATCATCGCTTCTTCGAGTTGCTCTTCGTTCGGTGTTGTAAAGATGGCGATACCATCGGGTTCCAGCAAAGATCTGACATTTTCCAGTAACACATCCAGTTGCTCGTCATAAAGGTGCTCAATCACCTCAATGACCGTGACCGCGTTGAAGCGAAGTTTGGTATCGCTAAGTCGTTCCGGAGTATATGCCCCGAGGAACAAGGGGTTGCCTTCGAATTTCCGGTTGACAGTTGCTATTGTGTCTTCCGAGAAATCGAGTCCTTCCACCCGAAATCCGGCAAGCATCAGTTTGTCAGCCAGGTAGCCAGGTCCGCACCCGTAGTCAAGCACCTGGTCGCCTTTCCTCATGAACGGGCGGATCTGGCGTACGATCTCTGAACTTCTCTTGTAGGTAAAGTAACGCTCCGGATACTGCGATTCATAGTCCCAGAAATTCTTGACCATCTCGGGTGTCCATATGAGATGTTCGTGTTGCTTCATGTGGGTAAAATCTAGGATCCGGGAAGGGGATAAGTGCACTAAAAACCGATTCGTTTAAAAAACCGCTTGTTTCGATGCGAGTTTTTACGACGTTGCCTGACTCTGCGACGTAGTTCCTCCCATATCGAAAGATAGCTGAATTCAGCTTTATCACTGGACTGCCGTGCCGCTTCTGGACCAGATTCGATGCGTTTGGTCTCCCACTTTACCTCGCTATAGTCACTCTGCAGCGGAGGGTTGGAAAAAGGCTCTATATCGGATGTCTTTTGAGCATGTACAAAAATCATGGTTGGGCGGCAGTTTACCAGCTGGATCCGTTTCCCCACCACCGACGGGTCATTCGCATGAAAGCATAGAGTGTGCCTACTCCTTTCAACGCTGAGCAACGGTGATTCAATAAGCGCCACTTCCAGTGTTTCGAAGCCATTTGAGGGATCGAACACCCTGTAAAAAAACTCCGGGCTGAATTGATAGAAACCGTGGCCGCAGAGATTGTTTGCGGTAGTCATTAGAAAGATATTACCATTTCGCTTGACGAGGCCCATGTAATTGCTAAGAACCTGTTTAATATCAAAAATGTGCTCTATGGAACCACCGTCAATCAGTGTATCAAAAGCGCCCCTAAGTTCATCGGGTATGGGTTGATTCAGGTCGTGGACGATATCAGCGTCCTGGTATGCAGAATAGTCCATCGATCGGACCGAGCTGGCACAGAGGAACGATTTGAGGAAGCCTTCGGCAAAGCTGTCTTCAGCGATATTCGCAAATGCGGTTAATCCAAGCTGGGATGCGAGTCCAGGCACTTCTTGGCTGGGGATAGTGAGCGATTGTCGTCCGATAGTTAAAGTGTCAGAGAACACGGTTCCTTGTGTTTTCGCCCGAGCAAGCAGGCGAGCGAAACTTGTATTTATGCCCATTTCTAATCCGTGACGAATATCTTGAGTATACGGGTAGCCGAAATATAGAATACCAGATTTTTCTGGGCGGCTCCTGATCCAGTCAAATACATCGGTTGATAACATGGGTCAGACAACCCGCCAAAGCGTGCCTTATTCTATTAATGGTTCACGTAGGCGATAATTCTCACGAGCACTGGGGACTTGGGCCTGGAGGGGCCTCTCGAATCCGATGAAACTGGCAATCTATATCCGTTCAGTCAAAACGGCCCGGGGTGCGGAACGGGTATCGGCGAATATTGCCAGGGGGCTGGTCGATCGAGGGCATACAGTTGATTTCCTGGTAGAGGACGATCAGGGCTGGCTGGCCGATGAATTGAGAAGTCATGAAGGTCTGCAGCTTATCAACCTGCGTGCCTCCGGGGAATCCTTGATTCAAAAGCTTTTCCGTTTGCTGAGTGCCTTGCAGAACCTGTTTTTGCTGCCTTTTGATCTGGCGCGGGGGCGCGGGAATGCGATGGTGGCGACAGCACGTGTGCTCGTGCGCGATAAGCCGCCAATTTACGCCTTGCAACATTATCTGCGGCAGCAGCGGCCCGATGCCATACTCTCTTTTCTGAATTACCCGAATCTTGCGCTGCTGCTTTCGGCAAGGCTGGGCAAACGGGGCGCGCGCGTATACGTGAGTGTTCGCAACCAGATTTCCATGTCATCCAGGCACGGCAAGTCAAAATGGGCGCGTTCCGTACCAGGTGTGATGCGCCGTTTCTTTCCGATTGCCGACGGTGTTGTCGCTCCTTCGCTGGGTGTCGCCCGGGATGTCGTTCAGGTGGCGCGAATAAAAGATTCAAAAGTTGCTGTGATTCACAACCCCGTATTCCGTCCCGAGATACTGGAGCTCGCCCGGCAACCGGCTGGACATGAGTGGCTGGATGCGGCGGGAAAACCGGTCATTGTAGCGGCTGGAAAAATGAAACCACAGAAAGATTTCAGTACCCTCTTGCGGGCGTTTGCGAACTTGCGCCAGCGCCTGGATGCCCGGTTGATTATTCTTGGTGAAGGCCGGCAGTACGACATGCTGCAGTCACTGGCCAGGGAGCTCGACGTTCAGGAGCATGTCGACATGCCCGGTCAGGTGAAGAATCCCTATGCTTATTTCAGTCGTGCATCGTTATTCGTATTGTCATCGGCATGGGAAGGGTTACCGAATGTGTTAATCGAGGCGCTTGCCTGCGGGGCGCCGGTTGTCTCAACCGATTGTCCAAGCGGTCCGGCGGAGATCCTGGATAATGGCCGTTATGGCAGGCTGGTGCCGGTCGGTGATGCTGACCGGCTGGCGCAGGCCATGGAGGAAAGCCTGACCGCACCCTTGTCGCGGCAGGATTGTGTCCAGCGAGCGCGTGAATTTTCTTTCGAGAGATCGGTGACGGCCTATGAAAAGTTACTGGGCGCATCCGGGCCGCCAGGCGCGCTCATTCAAGCAGGGCCATAACCCGTTCCGTTATCCGCTGCAGCTCGTCGTCCGGCCGGATCCCGGTCTGCGAAAACTCCGCGCCCAGCCGCACTGCGCCCGGTTCCCACGGCTCCGGCGCAGAAGTCACCGCAGCAGCGCATTGACGAACTGGATAAGTTGGCGGCGGGAGGCTACATCACGCCTGCGGAATACAAGGCCAAGAAGCAGAAGATTCTCGACAGCATGTGAGCCCATGTGCGGTTGCCTGACTCTGTGGGTGACCGATGGTCACCCACAGAGTCGTACTACACCGGGTTATCGCGCGCAACCAGGCTGTCACCACCGATATTGGCGACCCTTGTCAGCCAGAACAGCCCTTTCGGTCCATATGCCTGGTTGACCATTCGAACGAGAAGCGGTCGGGATGGCACGCGTTCTTTATCTATTTGCATTTTTCATCGCAGTGCTGCTTTCGCATGGGTGTGCAGGCAGTGGCGGAGCGACCCTGAAGATCGACCTCCAGCATCTGGTGGGACGGCAAAACATGCCGGAAGAACTGACCTGTATGCTGCGCGATCCCGGATACGATTGGGTCCCGATCCGCGATCCGCATAACCAGCATGGGGTGAAGACCGTGCTGCAGGATGACGAGTACAGGATGCGGTTTGAGTATCTGCAGACCAGACAGGTCCGCATCGAAGTGTTGCATGCGAGGGGCATGCAGGTGTGCGCTGTTCCAGTAACGCAATTGACCGGTTATTCGAAGTTATAGCCCAGTCGCAACAGGTGCAGGTCAAGCCCGTCGTTCGGCGACTTGATATTTGCATTGGAGATGTGCTGAAAGCGGTAGGACAGCT
>Ga0265306_10000189_pt1 | contig 27069 bp, 28 predicted proteins | sample Helome_3_FD_192493 | JGI IMG/M metagenome (GOLD analysis project Ga0265306, IMG submission 192493) | Marine sediment microbial communities from subtidal zone of North Sea - Hel_20160420 (Illumina Assembly) | ecosystem: Environmental > Aquatic > Marine > Subtidal zone > Sediment ... | reverse complement strand
CCTGGGTAACCGCTGAACTTAGCGTATCAAAGGCTACCGAAGCAGGATCACTACCCATTTTTTGTTTCACCAAAGGGACATCCACACGATCTGCCCAAACCTGAAGCTGATCTATTGCGGCTGCTCTAAAAGTATCGGCTGCTCCTATCACAACTTGCAATCCTTGCTTTTTAAACTGATAGGCGAGTTTTCCAATTGTTGTTGTTTTACCTACACCATTTACACCAACCACCATAATAACATATGGTTTTTTGCTTTTAGGCACACTAAATTCTTCCTCTTCACCCACATGAGTTTCTGATAAAAGGCCTGCAATTTCTTCTCGGAGAATTCCGTTCAGTTCGTCGGTACCCATGTATTTATCTCTGGAAACCCTTGCTTCTATTCTTTCAATGATTTTGAGCGTGGTAGCCACTCCTACGTCAGAGGTCACTAAAACTTCTTCCAGGTTATCCAAAACATCATCATCTACTTTAGACTTGCCGGCTACAGCCTTGCTAAGTTTGGATAAAAAACTGGTTTTAGTTTTCTCCAAACTTTTATCCAGTGTTTCTTTTTTCTGTGAGGTAAATATTTTTTTAAATAAGCTCATTGCACCTTTAAAAGTCGTTGAGCAAATATATGAAATTAAAAAAGCCGCTCTCAATAGAAAGCGGCCACGAACTCAATTTTAGTTAATTTGTTACTTCTTATTCAACCATTCATTCACCAATTCTGGTGGAATAACTGATTCTACAAAAGTATAGGCACCTGTTTTAGGTGATTTTACCATTTTTATAGCTTTGGTAAGTCTTTTAGAACTGGATTGTAAACTCGCTACCGTCTTCTTTGCCATGCTTTCTTATTTTATCTCTTTATGAACAGTCATTTTCTTAAGAATAGGATTGAATTTTTTAACCGCCAACCTGTCCGGGCTATTCTTCTTGTTCTTGGTTGTAATATATCTGGATGTACCGGGCATACCTGAGTTTTTATGCTCTGTGCACTCTAATATTACCTGAACTCTGTTTCCTTTTTTTGCCATCGTAATCTATATATTAAAGGATTATTTAATCAATCCTTTTGCTCTAGCCTCTTTTAAAACAGCAGAAATGCCTTTTTTGTTTATTGATTTAAGAGCCCTTGTAGAAACCTTCAAAGTGATCCATCTATCTTCTTCCGGAATATAAAAACGTTTTTTAGAAAGATTTACATCAAATCTTCTCCTTGTTTTATTGATAGAGAAGGATACATTATTTCCAAACATAGCTCTCTTCCCGGTAAGTTCACAAACTTTTGACATTACGCTACTTTTTACTTGATTTTAAACAGGGTGCAAATTTAATTCATTTTTGTGTGATGGACAAAATTCTCTTCTAGAATTTTAAAATTTCTTTTTGCAGCATCTGGAAAGCCTTATGTACTGCTTTTTGGACTATTCTAGTACGGTGATTCCCCATTGTAAATTTTTCTACCAAAACATCATTTGGGGTGGCAATTGCAATATATACCGTACCTATGGGAGCATCCGAATCACCTTTTAAAGGACCCGCATTGCCCGTTGTTGCGACGGTAAAGTCTGCCTTCAACAATTCCCTGATATTTTTAGCCATTGCTTTTGCAACTTCTGCACTTACTACTGAATTCTTTTTTATCAACTCTTCAGGCACTTTAAGAACCTCTATTTTGACCTGCGTGGCATAACTTACCACACTGCCTAAAAAATAAGCTGAGGCACCCGGAATGGCAGTAATTTGCTCGGCAATTTTGCCTCCGGTAAAACTTTCGGCCGTGGCCAGGGTCATTTTCTTTGACGTAAGCAATTTAGCAACTCCTGATTCTATAGATCCATCCTCTTCTTCCCCGTAAATAATATCCCCGATTATGGAATACAATTTTGCCGATTCCCTTTGGACTGCCTCCTCTATGAGTTTCTTGTCCGGCCCTTTGGCCGTTAATCGCAACCGCACTTTGCCCAAATTAGGAAGGTAGGCCAATTTAACAAAGGACGGTAAATTTTCCTCCCAATCCTCGATTCTCGCTGATATCGCACTTTCCCCCAGGCCATAGGTCATAATCGTCTTATGGTAAATGTGCGGACGATGAAAAGTAGCCGCAATCTTTGGGATAACTGCATTGTTTATAAGATTTTTCATCTCAAAAGGCACCCCAGGAAGTGAAATAAAAGTGGCTTTCTCATTAGACATCCACATTCCCGGAGCAGTACCATATGCATTGTGTAATACCTGAGCTTTGGAGGGCACCAAAGCCTGGTGCCTATTGATATCGGATATCGGAGTAGCAATATAATTTTTAAATAACTCCTCTATGTGGGCTAATACCTGCTTGTTCTCAACCAGTTTATCATCTAAATACTCACAAAGGGTGCGTTTTGTTATATCGTCCTTGGTTGGCCCTAAACCACCGGTAATGATTATAATTTTGGCTCTCTTTTCGGCCTCCGAAAGTGCCTTAAGTATATGAGGTCTATCGTCCTGAACAGAAGTAATCTGGAATACTGAAACTCCAATCTTATTTAATTCACTGGCAATAAAGGCAGAATTGGTATCAACTATTTGTCCTATTAGAATTTCATCGCCAATGGTAATAATTTCTGCTAACATCAGAAATTAAAGTCCTTTTTAAGTTCAGAAATTACCTGATGTATATCTTTTTTTAGTAGCGGAAACTTTTTCTCGATTTCTTCTTTATTTTCAGAACTTTTACCCAATGTTTCAATATCAAGAGCAACAGCTCTGCTTTGTTCCATTCCCAATAAATCTACATTGGGTTTTATTTTATGCGCCAGTTTATATACGTTTTCGTAATCGCCACTTTCAATCGCATTTTCGAGATCCTCAAGATCCTGTGGTACTTCATCAAGGAATACAGAAATAACAGAGTTGATGAAATCCTCATCCCCTTCAGCCATCTCATTAATTTTATCCAAACTGTATATCATTTACTTAATTTTTACTGTGAGTAATTCTTCACCTTCTAGCGTAGCTGAAAGGTAATCATTTGCACTTATTTTACCAACCCCGGCGGGAGTTCCGGTGAAAATAATATCTCCTTTTTTAAGCATAAAGTATTTGGAGACATATGAGATTAGGGAATCTATGCTCCATAGCATTAAGGCTGTATTGCCGTTTTGAACGATTTCCCCATTTCTGCAAAGTGAAAAATTTAGTTCGTTCAAATTTTCAAATTTATTCTTATCAACCCATTTTCCTATTACAGCTGAACCATCAAATCCTTTTGAAATTTCCCAGGGAAGACCTTTTTCTTTTAATTTGGATTGCAGGTCCCTGGCTGTAAAATCTATACCAAGCCCAATCTCATCATAATAGGTGTGTGCAAACTTCTCATTAATATGTTTACCCACTTTTTTAATTTTTACCAAAACTTCTATTTCATAATGAATTTCGCTTGAAAAATCCGGAATATAAAAATCCTGTTCTTTCGGAAGAATTGCAGAATCTGGTTTGATAAATACTACCGGATCTTTGGGCCGTTCATTATCCAATTCCTCTATATGATCTACATAATTGCGACCAATACAAATGATTTTCATCTACTAATTCCTAATTATTTTAGCTTAATTTATTATTAAGCTGACTTAGTTTTATCTGAGTGAGTACCTTTTTTGTATACAACGGAAAATCTGCATTAAGGATCCATCCAAAATAACCAGGCTCCTGTTCCAGTACGTCCAGCACTTTTTTGCCTTTGTGCTTTCCAAAGGAAAAAATTTCCTCATCGTCTTCATCAAAACTGATAAAGCCGGCAAAATCGGCAAATTTTCTATGGGTAGAGAATTCTGCCAGTTTCTTTACGTTGTTTTCCAATTCCGGATAACGCTCCAACTGTGAAAGTAAAACTTGATACGTTGCATTGGTATCGGCCTCGGCACTATGCGCATCCGTTAAATCCTTATCACAATAAAATTTATAGGCAGCGGCAAGGGTGCGTTTTTCCATCTTATGAAAGATGGTCTGTACATCTATAGAAGCCATGTTTTTAAGATCAAAATCTATATCGGCCCGTAACATTTCCTCCGCCAATAAAGGGATATCAAAGCGGTCAGAATTAAAACCTCCCAGATCACAGTCCTTTATCATGGCATAAATCTCCCTGGAAAGTTCTTTAAACGTAGGCTCATTGGCAACTTTTTCATTAGAAATTCCGTGAATTGCAACCACCTCATCAGAAATGGTCATTTCAGGATTAACCAGCCAGGTCCTGCTCTCTTTATTACCATTAGGATAAACTTTCAGAATAGAAATTTCAACAATTCGGTCCCTGGCCACATTGGTCCCTGTGGTTTCTAAATCAAAAAAACAAATAGGTTTACTGAGTTTTAGTTCCATTTGTGGGGTTTTCAGCAAAGATAGTTTATAAAACAAAGTTAAAACGGACTCAAACACCCCGGCTTTGCAAAATTTTAGCTAAAGCTCGGCCAATTATGATATCAACTACAAGAATTGAAAGTGCATCGATTGAATTTAAAATCTAACTATTTAAACTCAATATCCTCAAAATATTATTAAATCTCCCTATCCATATCCCAGGCTTCAAGATAGTCTGCAACGGTTTTAACGAACATGCCGCCTAATGCCCCATTTACAACCCGATGATCATAACTGTGTGACAGAAACATTTTGCTTCGGATACCGATAAAATCGCCTTCTTCAGTTTCTATAACCGCAGGCATTTTTCGAATAGCTCCCAAGGCCAATATACCCACCTGTGGTTGGTTAATGATGGGGGTTCCGAAGACACTTCCAAAAGATCCCACGTTAGTGACTGTATAGGTACCGTCTTTTATTTCATCTGGTTTTAGTGCATTGTTTCTTGCCCTGCCGGCAAGGTCATTAACTACTTTGGCCATTCCAACTAAATTCAGCTGATCTGCATTTTTTATTACAGGTACTATCAGATTTCCATCGGATAATGCAGCAGCCATTCCAATATTGATATTCTTTTTCCTTATCACGGTTTCCCCTTCAACCGAGATGTTAACCATGGGATACTTTTTTAAGGCTTTGGCAACAGCCTCCATAAAAATTGGTGTAAATGTTAACTTTTCTCCTTCACTTTTCAAGAATTCATCCTTAACCTTATTCCTCCATGCCACCACCTTGGTAACATCTACTTCAATAAAACTTTGAACGTGAGCTGAAGTAGAGATACTCTCCATCATATGATGAGCAATGAGTTTACCCATCCTTGTCATTGGAATTAGCTCATCTTCGCCATTAGACTGTACTCTTGTAACCTGATGTGGTTCTGTGCTAACAGCTGTTTCCTGTTTTACAGGTTCAGGGGTCTTAACAGGTGTTACAAGTGGTTTTGAAACCGGAGTGATTTCAGGTTTGCCATTTTTAATATAGGCCAGAATATCATTTTTGGTAACCCTTCCTTCTTTCCCCGTACCTTCTATTTCATCTAGTTCGGCTGCGGTTATGCCCTCTTCTCTCGCAATATTTTTAACAAGGGGAGAATAGAAGCGGGTGGTATCAGCTACATTTTGAGCAGTACTACCAACAAGTTCCTGAACATTTGCCACGTTTTCTTCTAAAACCACAACTTCCTCAGGAAGAACTTCAGTAATTTCTTCTTTTTGTTCTGTATCCATAGTGCCTTTGGAATCTGATCCACCTTCCATTTCTATTACAGCTACGGTCTGTCCAACTTTTATGATATCGTCTATATTAAAAAGTTTTTCCAGCAACACACCCTCAACTTCACTGGGTACTTCAGAGTCCACCTTATCTGTAGCAATTTCAAAAACCGCCTCATCCATTTCTATTGTATCACCAACCTCCTTTAACCAAGCTGTTAAAGTAGCTTCAGCAACACTCTCACCCATTTGCGGCAATTTCAATTCAAACTTTGCCATATTATTATTTAAAGTGCTTTTTTGATTAAATATTTTGCAAAAATACTAAAAAAACGTCCTTATTTTTAAATTTATTGTATCAATTATCTTCATGTAGCCTTTAAAGAACCTTCAAATGGAATTCTGTTAAGAATGCTTCTTCCCAAAGTAACTTCATCTGCATATTCCAATTCATCACCTACCGATATGCCTCTCGCAATTGTTGAGATTTTTATATCAAAAGGTTTTAATTGTTTATAAATATAGAAGTTAGTAGTATCACCTTCCATAGTAGAACTCAGAGCAAAAATCAGTTCCTTTATCTCATTTTGACTAACTTTTGAGATCAGGGAGGAAATGGTTAAATCCTGCGGACCAATACCCTCCATAGGAGATATTTTGCCACCAAGCACATGGTATAAACCTGTATATTGACCCGTGTTTTCAATAGCCATTACATCCCGAATATCCTCAACTACACAAACTACATCCTGCTCCCTTTTAGAATTTGCACAGATTTGACATAGAGCAACATCTGAGATATTATGACAATTTGAGCAAAATTTAATTTCCTCTCTGAGCGCCAGGAGCGAACGAGATAAATCTGAAGTTTGTTCCCCGGGCTGGTTTAAAAGGTGAAGTACTAACCGCAAAGCAGTACGTTTACCAATTCCCGGTAACTGAGACATATGGTAAACCGCATTCTCCAAGAGTTTAGATGAAAATTCCATAAAGGCAAAATTACATAATGTTTTAAGTTTTTGTACTTTGCGCTAGTAATTTATTTTTATGACAGCATCGCATATTCTGCTTCTTATTGGCGGTTATTTCTTCTTGCTATTGCTAATCTCTTACTTCACTGGAAAAAACGATTCCAATGCTGATTTTTTTAAAGCAGGAAAACAATCGCCCTGGTATTTGGTAGCTTTTGGGATGATCGGCGCTTCATTATCTGGTGTGACCTTTATATCAGTCCCGGGCTGGGTGGAAAGTTCCCAATTCAGTTATATGCAGGTTGTTTTTGGGTATTTAGTTGGTTATTTTGTTGTTGCCTTTATTCTTATGCCCATCTATTACCGCTCAAATGTCACCTCTATTTATGAATACCTCAAGGAGCGATTTGGAAATGTGAGCTATAAAATTGGGGCCTTGTCTTTCTTTATCTCCAGGGTATTGGGAGCCTCCTTCCGCCTTTTTTTAGTAGCCATTGTGCTACAGCAGTTTGTCTTTGACGCCTGGAATTTTCCATTTGAACTTACCGTGGTTTTATCTATCCTATTAATATGGATATATACTTTTCGGGGGGGGATTAAAACAATAGTTTGGACAGATACTCTTCAGACGTTGTTTATGCTATTGTCTGTAGGCTTATCTATATACTTTATTAATTCAAAATTAGGCTGGAGCTTTACAGAGTTTATTACTTCTGAAGAATTAAAAGAGTACAGCCAGGTGCTGTTTACCGATGATTTTTATGCCAAAAACCACTTTCTAAAATCCTTTCTGGGAGGCATGTTCATCACTATCTGCATGACCGGACTCGATCAGGATATGATGCAGAAGAACTTAACCTGTAAGAATTTAAAGGACGCGCAAAAGAATATGGTTTCCTTCAGCCTGATACTTATTGTGGTGAATTTTGTTTTTCTTCTTTTGGGGGCTTTGCTTTTTATTTTTGCCGCTAAATTTGATATTGCAACACCACTAATGGATGGCGAACCAAAATCTGATCTTCTTTTCCCTGAAATAGCATTAAACAGTGGTTTGGGCATTACCGTGGCGATCACTTTTATGCTTGGACTGATAGCGGCGGCCTATAGTAGTGCAGATAGTGCCCTTACTTCGTTGACCACCTCGTTTTGTGTAGATTTTCTCGGAATTGAACAGAAACCGGCAAAAAATCAAAAAACAATAAGGAAAAAAACACATGTCGGGATGAGTGTACTCCTGATTCTAATAGTTATACTATTCAAATATGTTTTAGAAAGGAATGTTATAGACGGCCTGTTGACGGTTGCTACCTATACATATGGACCGCTATTGGGACTGTTTGCCTTTGGTATTTTTACATCTTTTAAGGTATATGATCAATACGTTTGGGTTGTCGCAATTACTTCCGTGCTTCTTGTTATTGGTATTGCAAACATACCCCCTGCCTATCTGGGAGGATATGCCGTTGGCTATGAACTCTTGCCCATTAATGGATTAATAACATTTATTGGATTGTACTTTTTAAGAAAAAAGAACTAGCTTTTTTTAAATAAAATAGGTTAACCCATCTTAAAATTAATATTGATTCGTAGCTAACAAGACCAAAGTACACGCTTCTTCCACTAAAATTTCATTGTTTCGAAGGATTGTATAAAACTCCGGGTTTTCTGTCCCGGGATTAAAAATCACTCGTTTGGGTTTAAGCTGAATAATTTGTTCGTAATACTCCTTTTGTCGTTTTTCATTAAGATATAAGGTAATGGTATGAATATTTTGAAATTCTTCAAGGCCTGTACTGATCTGCACACCTGCTACATTACCATTCTTAGGACCAAAAGCTGCGGTTTCAATTTGTTTTGCCCGCAATTTGTTAATGGCCAAATTACTGTAGCGATTCGGGTTTAAGGAAGCTCCAAAAACTAGTGTAGTTTTCATAAAATAATTTTTGTTGCGTTAAAGTGTGTTAATGACTGTAACTTTTCAAATAATAATTCGTCTTTTGATAGTACCCACAAAATCAATTCGTTGCTGGTGCTATATTTTTATAGTTAATGGTTAGTGTTTAATATAGCTCATCAACGAAAGAAACCCCGGCAATTCTGTCGGGGTTTTATTATTTCATTACATTAGGCTAATTGAAAGCTTCTTCCACACGTTCTATAACAAAAATATTGCTTCAATTTAATTAAATCCGGTTCAAAAAGTTTTTAAAACAACGAATATTTGAGTCACTAATATATGTTAAAATCTTTATTGAAGGTAACATTAACAATTTGTTATCGTCATGTATGTATCCTCAACCAATCAAAATCATAAAGTTAATGAACAAGATAATATTACTTTATGTGCTTCTATTAGGTGGAGTATCCCTTGCAAAAGCTGCAATATTTGATTCAGATGTTGTGTTTGGAAGTATTAGTGGCAGAGTACTTGACAATATTCGAAAACAACCGGTGGCATACGCGGCGATAGTAATTAAGTTAGCTTCTGATAATACTACAATTGCGGGAGGAATCACCAATAAAGATGGTACTTTTCAAATAAAAAAACTACCAGATGGGTCCTTCATTGTGGAGGTACAATTTATAGGCTATAAAACACATATACAGGAGATTACTTTATCTAAAGACAGGCAGAACATTGATCTTGGTAATATTATCCTTGAAGAAGAAGCCGAAGAACTTTCGGGCGTGGAAGTTGTAGCCGAACTAACCACTATAGAACAGCGCATAGATCGGAAGGTGGTTAACGTAGGTAAAGACCTTATTACCGCCGGAGCCACGGCTTCGGATATTATGAATAATATACCTTCTGTGAATATAGACCAACAAACCGGAGAACTTAGTTTGAGGGGTAATCCAAATGTAAGGGTTATGATAGATGGCAAATTGTCTAATGTGCCCGTGGCACAATTGCTAAGACAGATCCCTTCTACTTCCATTAAGTCTATTGAATTGATTACCAATCCGTCGGCAAAATATGTTCCGGATGGAATGGGTGGAATCATAAATATCATACTTCACAAGAATTCAAATATTGGATTTAACGGAAGTTTAAACACGGGGCTTACAGTTGGTCAGGAAGCAAAGTTCAACAGTTCAATTGACCTTAACTATAGGTATGGTAAGTTCAATATTTATGGAAATTTCGGAAACAATATAGGTAAATATGTAAACAATGGATTTATTTATAGAGTCGATGAAAATTCCGAACAATTATTCAATTGGCTGGATAATCGTAAATCCAATTTGTATAAAATTGGTGTTGATTTTTATCTCAACGATAAGAACACGATTTCGTTTTTTACAAATCAGAGCCATTTTGACGGCAAATCTAACGGGGAGACAGAAGTTACTTATTTTGATGATCCGCTGCTGAATACTAATCAAACTTTTGCTAATAAGAATGATAACCTAAGCCAGCAATACAATTTTGACTATAAACTTGAATTTGAAAAAGAAGGTCATAATATTGAGTTGGAAGTAGACTTTAATAGATTTACGGATGAAGAGAACGCCGAATTTAAATCAACAGGAAATACCTTATTCCCTGATTATCAAGATTTTGTAGACACTAAAAGGGATCAGACTATAGTAAATCTCGATTATATAAATCCATTGGATTCTATTTCCAGACTCGAGGCGGGCTTAGAAGTAAGAATATTTGAAACCAATGTGGATTATTCCTCTACCGGACTTTCGTTTGCACCAGATGGGACTCTCATTCCTACCCCGGATACCAACTTTGTTTATGGCATGGACATATATGCGGCATATGCCAATTTCGGACAGAATTACGCCAAATGGGGCTATCAGGTGGGGCTACGTTTGGAAGATGCTGAGGTTAAGGCAGACACAAACCAGCTGAGAGCCTTCACTGATAAATATACTGAGCTATATCCTTCCGGTTATGTCACCTACAGTCCAACTGAAAAAAATCAGTTTCAAGCAAGTTATAGCAGACGGGTAGACCGACCGGGATTAACACAGGTAAATCCTATTCGCGAATGGTCAACACCTTTACTGTCTTCGTACGGCAACCCAACTCTTGTTCCTCAGTTCACAAATTCATACGAGCTAAATTATACAAGACGAATGAAAAATGGAAGTATCACAACAGGGGTCTTCTATAGAAGTATTAAGGATGAAATTAACAGGGCTGTTTATATAGACAGACTGGATCTGAACAAACTTATATTAACCTATGATAACTTCGATGATACCTCTGCATATGGCATTGAGATCTCAAGTAATTATAAACTAACTAAATGGTGGAGTTTTAATGCTAGTTTAGATCTGTATTCACAAACTCAGAGAGGAATTACTGAGAGCTTGCAACCCGTTAATAATACGGCTACCAGAGACGATATCGTTACACAGGAAATAGAAGTGGAAAATACAGCCTGGAACTTAAGAATGAACAACAGTTTCAAAGCCACCAAAAACCTTACTTTTCAGTTATTTGGATTCTACAGAGGACAAAACCGAAACATTCAATTTAATGTAGACCCCATGTATTATGTGAATCTGGGTGCTCGTTACGATTTCGCGAAGGGCAAAGGTACTTTTAGTGTTAATTTCAATGACGTTTTTAACACTATGCGATTTGCAGTAACAGGTGATCAGCCTTATGAACAGATAGGAGAGTTCAAATGGGAGAGTCAAACGGTTTTTGCAGGAGTTTCCTACAGATTTGGAAGTGGAAAAAACAAAGCTGCTAAACGAAAAAAAAGAGATAGTAATACAAAGCAAAGTGGTGGTGGTATTCTATAAATATTAATTGATAAAATATACAGAGTATTGGTTGGTTAACTCTTGTAGTATTTGTCAATTAAATAACCCCCGGCTATTTAGTCGGGGGTTTTAAATTTAGGAGGATTCATCAAATATTCCGGTGGGCAATCCATCCAGGCTTTTAACATTCTTCAGACCCATATATTCATTTAGTCCAATCTTACCCTTATTTTCTGCCCAGATATTGAGCATGTTTCGTTCCCCTTTATAATCCATCAGTGGTACACCCATCCCACAAGAAGCCTGGATGAGTTTTATTTTCATTTGAATTAATTGCCTGCTACCCGCTATTTCAGGAAACTGTCCAATATGCTCATTCCAAAAAGCATCCCGCTTGTGGAATGTCTTTGCTTCGCCATAAAGACGTAAAATCATTGGTTTTCCTTCAAATGCGCAAAACATAATAGTCATCCTATTGTCGTATTGTAAATGGGCAGCGGTTTCGTTCCCGCTGCCCGTAAGGTTTAACCAAAGAATATTGTTGTTATCTATAATTCTAAAAGAATCCATTCCTTTAGGAGATAGGTTAATAGATCCATCTTTCATGGCAGTGGCCACAAAAAAGAGTTTTTGTTTAGATATAAAATCTATGTGTGCTGAGTTCAGACTTTCAAAACGCTTCCCCATCCAAATTTGATTTAAGTTTTTACCATCGGATTATGGCACTACCCCAGGTAAATCCGCTCCCAAAGGCAGCCAATACTACCAGATCTCCTTCTTTTATTTTACCCTGCTCCCATACTTCGGTGAGGGCAATGGGAATAGAAGCTGCCGTGGTATTCCCATATTTCATAATATTATTGTAAACCTGGTCATCCCCTAACCTGAGCTTTTGCTGAATAAACTGGGAAATTCGCAAATTAGCCTGGTGGGGAATTAGCATATCAATGTCTGTTGGTTCAAGACTATTAGCCTTTAACCCTTCCATAATTACCTCACTAAAACGAACTACGGCATTCTTAAAAACGAATTGCCCGTTCATATAAGGAAAGTAGGATTCGTCATCTGGATCATTATCTTTTAAAATATCCAGGACCCATCTTTTTCCCATTCCCGGAGCAATTAAGGAAAGTTCTTCGGCGTGGGCACCTTCTGAATGTAAATGTGTAGACAAAATTCCTTTAGAATTATCCTCCTCTCTGGCCAGAACAACGGCACCGGCACCATCTCCAAAAATTACCGATACACCCCTACCCCTTGTAGTCATATCAAGGCCGCCAGAATGTAATTCAGAACCTATAACCAAAACGTTCTTATACATCCCGCTCTTGATATACTGATCTGCCAGAGAAATTCCATAAACAAAGCCGGAACATTGATTTCTTATATCTATTGCTCCAACAGTTTTTATTCCCAGATCTCGTTGTGCCAATACACCTGGCCCGGGGAAGTAATAATCAGGGCTCAAGGTTGCAAATACTATAAAATCTATCTCATCCTTATCTATCCCAGCTCTTTCAATTGCTATTCTCGCCGCTTTAACACCCATGCTGGAAGTTGTGTCTTCACCTTTTACAACATGTCGCCGTTCCTTTATACCCGTTCGTTCCTGGATCCATTCGTCATTGGTATCCATCAATTTAGAGAGCTCATCATTAGTCACTACATTTTCAGGTACAAAATAACCCAGCCCAATAATTTTTGAATTGTACATTACTTGCTTTGCGTGTTAGTTAATCTGAAAAGAATTGCCTGAACATCCGGGAACAGTCGTGCAAGAAAAATCATTTCTAAAATCTAAGATAACTAAAATATAATTGATGATTTCAGATAGCTACTGCACTAATTTAAATATTTTCGACATGAATTTACTTCAACATTTGCCTTAAGATCATGCAAGAGATTAAACAAGCCGAAAAAGGTTCTGTTAATATATAGATAATGCCTGAAACCTCCGTTTCCATTCATTTTTCGTATATGTTTGTCTTTAGAATACCGCTCTCCAAGAGTGGCAATTTTTGACCAAAATTCCTCATTGCCAAAATCAAAGAATTCTTAGTGGAAAAGGGTTGTAAAAAGACCTAGCATTTCCTTTGGAAGGCTTTTTTGTGAGGGCCGTAGCAGTCATAACTTTTTATATTTATGTTTATTTTTTTTATGTTTTTTATAAACATTCTGGAAAGCTATTTCTATATAAGTCTTTACAAAAAAAGTGTGCTTTCGAGCGAAAACACACTTTTAAACAACCTAACCAATTAATAAACAATCTGATTACAAAATCAAAAAACTTTTTCACAGCAATTGTTTTCGCAATCACAGGTCAAAGATACATAATGTTTAATAATTAATAATATATATTAAACATAAAATTTGTTAAAGTTTGGTTTAACATTTTCTCCTTGAAGTTAAAGTGTCAGTTTGTCACCTGTGCACACTATGGTACTTTTTTTGACATGAGTAAATAGTAATTTAAAAACAATTAAATATGGCTACTGGTAAGATTAATGTTTCAGTTGAAAACATTTTCCCTTTAATTAAAAAATTTCTTTATAGCGATCACGAGATATTTTTACGCGAATTAATTTCAAATGCAACGGATGCCACACTCAAACTAAAACACCTTAGCTCAATTGGCGAGGCCAAAGTAGAGTATGAAAATCCGATGATTGAAGTGAAGATAGATAAGAAGGGTAAAAAACTTCATTTCATTGACAATGGGATTGGTATGAGTGAAGAAGAAGTTAAAAAGTACATTAATGATATTGCCTTTTCAGGTGCTGAAGAATTTCTTGATAAATATAAGGATGCAGACAAAGACTCAGGAATCATCGGACATTTTGGCTTAGGCTTTTATTCTTCATTTATGGTTGCGGACAAGGTAGAGATTATCACAAAAAGTTATACCGATGAACCTGCAGTGCATTGGAGCTGTGATGGATCGCCAAAATTCAGTTTGAAAAAATCGGACAAAAAAGAACACGGTACAGAAATAATTTTAAGTATCGCAGATGATTCGACTGAATTTTTGGAGGAGAACAGAATAGCTGAATTATTACGCAAGTACAATAAATTCATGCCTATTCCAATTAAATTTGGAACAAAAACAGAGACCCTTCCAAAGCCTGAGGATGCTAAAGAAGAAGATCCGGCACCAACACAAGAAGTTGATAACATAGTAAATAATCCGAACCCTGCGTGGACTAAGAAACCGGCAGATCTAAAAGATGAGGATTACAAGAATTTTTATAGGGAATTGTATCCAATGCAATTTGAAGAACCGCTATTCCATATTCATTTAAATGTGGATTACCCCTTTAATCTAACGGGTATACTCTATTTCCCAAAACTAACTAATGACTTGAGCATTCAGAAGGACAGAATTCAGCTTTATCAAAACCAGGTTTTTGTAACTGATAACGTTGAAGGAATAGTTCCAGAATTCCTAACTATGCTGCGAGGTGTAATTGATTCCCCGGACATTCCCCTTAATGTTTCCAGATCATACCTGCAGGCAGATGGAGCTGTCAAAAAGATTTCCTCATACATTACAAGAAAAGTTGCCGATAAGCTAACATCTTTATTCAAAAATAACCGCGAGGATTTTGAGAAAAAATGGAATGATATTAAGATAGTCATTGAATACGGAATGTTGTCTGAAGAAAAGTTCTTTGAAAAAGCTGACAAATTTGCGCTATACCCAACAGTTGATGGCACTTATTTCACATTTGAAGAATTGAAAGAAAAAATTAAAGCCCTTCAAACAGATAAAGATGATAAATTGGTAGTACTCTATGCTTCAGATAGGGAGGCACAGCATAGCTATATTGACGCAGCCAAAGCTAAAGGCTTTGAAGTATTGCTCCTTGATTCGCCTATAATATCACATTTGATGCAAAAATTAGAGACTTCAAATGAGAAATTGTCTTTTGCCAGGGTTGATGCCGATCATTTAGATAATCTGATCAAAAAAGAAGATACTCAAATAAGTAAATTATCTGATGAAGAGAAGGAAAAGCTGAAGGCTAATATTGAAAGCGTAACTACGGATAAAGGTTATACGATTCAATTGGAAGCCATGGATAGTAATGCTTCTCCTTTTATTATCACAGAACCTGAGTTTATGAGGCGTATGAAGGAAATGCAGCAAACCGGAGGTGGTGGTATGTTTGGCATGGGTAATATGCCCGAAATGTATAATTTAATAGTTAATATAAATCATCCACTGGTAACTGAGATTCTGGGTACAAAGACAGCCAAAAAAAGAGACCGATTAATAAATCAGTCCCTGGATCTTGCCAGATTGTCAAAAGGCCTGCTCAAGGGAGAAGAGCTTACTAAGTTTATAAGCCGAAGTTACGAGATGATTAAATAGATAATTCTGCAAAGATTATCAGTAACTGAAGAAATTCATGTGTAATGAATGCTTCACGGGTGCGCTTAGATTATCTATAGGATAATTTAGGACGCCCTGTGAAGTTTTTTATTTTACTTTTATTTCATTTATTATTTATGAATTATTCCTGGCATTTTCTGCTAATGTCCATAATGTATATCCTGGCAGGGATAATGCATTTTATAAAACCAAAAGCCTACCTCCGCATTATGCCAAGGTATCTTCCTTTTCACAGACTTTTGGTGGTTTTTAGTGGAATTGCAGAAATAATACTAGGGATAAGTTTATTGATAGGTCCACTAAAAGATCTGGCCATTTACGGTATTATATTAATGTTGGCCATTTTTCTTTCTGTCCACTTTTATATGTTATCCGAAAAAAAAGCGTCGGCAGGAATCCCTGCTTGGATTCTCATCCTAAGAATCCCACTGCAGTTTGGACTTATGTATTGGGCATATTCCTATTTATAGAGTTATACACTATTTTAAACCGATAATATTTTTCTGAATGCTCAGTTTATGGCATATCTATTTTCCAAATGTTTTTTCAACAGTATAATCTGTACATAAATAAAGAATGTAAGTCCTGTTAGACTATAAACCAACGTATTCGGCAGTTGTAAATTTGCCAGCGTATTAAAAAATCTGATTTCGACCGGAGCAACCTCATCAATGCGAGGTATCCAACTGACGTTAAGGTCTAAATTCCCAAAAATTGCATAAGCTAGTAGAAAAAGAGCAATACTGCCTAAAACTAACCAGCTTGTTTTCGAAATCAATGGTTTATAACGAGTTGCCATGCTTTTTTCATTTTGAGCTACTATTTTTGACATAATACTTTGAGTAAAATCATCAGAAGGTGTCTCGAGCCCTGTATTTTTTACAACTTTTTTTACAAAATCATCAAGCTGTTTATCTTTATTTTCTTCCATAGCTATGTATAATTTCTTGTTCTAAATTATTTTCCAATATTTTTGCTAAACGCTTTCTTCCCCTATACAAACGAACTTTAACTGTATTAGGAGATGTTTCCATAACCTTCGATATTTCATTCATTGAAAGCGTTTCAAAATAATACAAAGTAATCAAAACCGAATCATCGGCAGGTAATTGCTGAATTGCACTTTTTATTATTTCCGCTCTTTCCTTTTCTTCCATACTATCCAAAACATTATCTATTGATGCAATATTATACTCCTCAGAAATATCGATTTTGGTAGTCTCCACCTGTCTTTTATTTTTTTTCAAAGAGTCCAAACTTCCATAATAAGCAATCTTATATAACCAGGTAGAAAACTTGGAATCACCCTTAAAATCTTTTAGTGCATTATAGGCTTTAAGAAAAGTATCCTGGGCTATTTCTTCGGCGTCCTCCCGGTTTTTTAGAATTTTTAATGCCAGCGTAAAAACCATATGCTTATACCTATCTACCAATTCGGCATAGGCATTGCTTTCCCCTCTTATAACCCTATTAATAAGGTACTCGTCTGGTTTCTGGCTCATTTGTTATATAAGACGCACTTAATTGTATCCTGGTTACAGAAAATAATAAAAAAATATCCTATCCTGTAACCATTATGGAAATTTGTTCGTCATACCCTATGAATAAATTGTTTAATCCATTAAAAACTAAATAAAATGGGAGGAGAAATTATTATAGTTGCACTCGTATTCGGGGCAATCTTTGGAGTTTTTTATTTGTATTTTTCGACACGCAATAAAGAACGACTTGCACTGATCGAAAAAGGTGCAGATGCAAGTATTTTTGTTAAAGGAAAGCGTGGACACGCTGCCCCTTTCTGGAAGATACTGATACTTAATTTGTCATTATTACTCATAGGTATAGGATTGGCCATATTTATTGCCTCTGTTTTTGTAAACGCTATGGGTATGGATGAAGAGGTTGCATATCCAGCAACGATTTTCTTAATGGCTGGTCTTGGGCTTTTTGCCGGTTTTACCCTTACAAAAAAATTGGACAAGGAGGAATAAACGAGTTACTCCATATTCTTGGAAATAAAGCCATCGCAAAGCTATGCGATGGTTTTTTAAGTTGCTGGTCCAACAATTTGGTTAAAAGCTATATATTATTGAACTTTAAGGTTCTTAATCATAGTTAAATGGATGATGATGTTATTTCTTTAGTGCACGCCTTAGGAGTATTTCAAGGTTTAATTTTAGGAGTAATACTTCTATTCATTAACAGAAAGAATAAATCAACTTTTTTTCTCGGTTTATTTCTTATTGGATTTGCCATCGAATTTTTGCCCATAATTTTGAAGGATTTTAAAATCCTTGAAAATCATCCTGGACTTCTTTTGCTCCCGATTAGTTTTTCCTGGATTTTATTTCCGCTCTTCTTTCTCTATGTACAAAAGATCTCCGTATTTGCCCATGAGAGAGTGACTTATAGAATATTGTATCCTGGAATATTTTCTATTCTATTACTATTTCTTCTGTTTTTATTACCCGAATCAACAAAAGAATACCTGCGCGGGACCTATCTTTTCGAAATATTTTTTGTTTTAGGACTTTCATATTCCTTATATATTGTAGTGAGAATAAACAAATATGTGCGTAAACACACAGAAGAAGTTAAAAATCAATTTGCAACCGTTAAAAACAGACAACTACAATGGACCAGATTTTTTATAGTTTTTTGTTTTGTGCTTGTAGGCATACACATTGGCACCTTGTTTATAAAGGTAGCCCCAGTCTTAGAGTTACTGATTTCCTGTGCCAGCTTAATCCTTGTTTTCTCGATTGCAATAAGTGGAATTATTCAATATAATGTGTTTTCCGCGGTGCAGCATGCGAACTTACCGGTTAAAGCCACAATGCAGAAAGAAGATTCAGAAGAGAAAGTGTTGGATTTAATTAACAGGATAGATGAATATGTGATTGATACAGGTATTTATGTAAAACAGGACCTATCTGTAGTTGATATTTCCACTGCCCTCGAATTACATCCAAAAGATGTCTCTTTTGCAATTAATAAACACTATAATAAGAATTTTAATACTTACATTAATGAATTTAGGATAAAAAAAGCAAAGGAATTACTGCGTACCGATATTCTTAATAATCTAAGTATAGAAGGGATTAGCCGAGAAGTTGGCTTTCATAGTAAGGCATCTTTTTATTCGGCTTTTAAAAAGGCAACCGGTACCACGCCAATGAATTACCACATTGAAACTTCCAAAAACTAGCTCCTAGAACACTCTCAAAGTTTACTTTTTGATCTCTAAATTCGGTTGCCTCCTTTTTTTAGTATATAATTCTGAAATCAATACTCCTTCAGATTGAAATTTTAAAGTTAAAACAAGTCTTTTGCCAATCTTTGCATACTGAATTCATCAACTGTGCATTAATGCTCAATGTTTAAGTAGTTAAGGAAGTGTATTACTATATGTTGAATTTAGGTAGTTCCCTATAGGGCCAATAAATTGGCCCTATTTTTTTGATTTATTCATGCCAGATGCTAAAAATAAATGTAAATGAATTTAATAGAACTTAGTCCGGAAGGAAACTTTGAAAGTTGGGAAATCACAAGATTGAATGAATTGAGATCTGAACAATTCGTCGAAACATTGGGCCATTCCCCTATATATGAAAATGAAGAATTCAGGTTATACAATATTACTTTAAAACCAAAGGAAAGGCTCCCTTTTCGAAAAATCACCAATGATTTTAGCTACACTTTTATGACAGACGGTTTTGCAGTTTTTCATCGAGGAGATGGAAAGATAAAATTCGGACAATTCAAAAAAGGTGATGTATACTATTATAGTGTAGAAAGGCAGGGAGAACTTATTATTGATTTTGAAAATATGAGTCTTGGCGATTTAAAATTTATGGCATTTGAACTTAAGCCAAAGTCCTAGCTTTTGCTCTTCTAATTTAGACCACCTACAACCCTATAATCTGTTGCTAGTCTGGTAATCCTATAAAGATATCAAACGCGTTGATTTGTATTTAATACATAGGCTTGTTATCTTCAATGCATGCACGTATTATCTACTAATATTGGAAATTTAACCCAAATTACGTGGAAAGGGAAAGAACTCCATACAGGTATTTTTAAATACCCTACAAATTCAGCTTTGTTGCTGGAAAAAGAAACGGTAGCAAATGATTCTATTGCAGACCGTAAAGTTCACGGCGGAATTGACAAGGCTTGTTATCTCTTTTCCACAAAGCACTATCCTTATTGGGAAAAGCGCTATCCGAATTTAGATTGGGATTGGGGAATGTTTGGAGAGAACCTTAGCGTTAGTGAGATGGATGAAACCCAAATTAGAATAGGCGATATTTATAAAATTGGCTCGGCAATAGTACAGATATCACAGCCAAGGGAGCCTTGTTTTAAATTAGGCATCCGGTTTGGGACTCAGCAAATTTTGAAAGATTTTATTGACTATGGCTACTCCGGAATGTATGTCAGAGTACTTGAAGAAGGTGAAGTCTCTCCGGAAGATAAACTAATTCTTATTAAACCTTCGGATAATATATTAACTGTCTATCAATTTTTTCAATTGCTTTATGCACAGAAAAAAGATAAAAAACTCATAAAACTAGCAATAGAAAATATGGCTCTACCGGAAAATAAAAGAGTTCGCCTAAAAAAATACTTATAAAAAAAGGGGCTAAAAAAGCCCCTTTTAAAACTAAACTAAACAATTTACTAATTAACTACAATGTCTTCATAGTAGGTATTTTTACCTTCTTTTACTACAACAGTATAGTGGTCTTCATGGGCCGATTCAAAGTTAAAGGCTTTTGTGATTATTGTTTCGTTCTCAATTACCTCCTTATATAAAGTGCGGTTATCACTATCAAAAACTTTAATTTGAATATCTCTGCCTTCCAAATTCAGTAAGTTAAGAAAGACAATTGCGCCTTTTTTTCTAAAAACAGGCTTGGTATTTTCAATTCTCTTTAGAAAGGACTTGCTGTTTTTTGTGTCTAATTCTACAATTAAGCCTTTAGACGGACCTTCAGTCATCAAGCTTGATTTAGGTTCTTTTGCCAAGCCCACTACTGTAGCAAACATAAAGGCAATCATTGCGGTAAATTTCAAATTTGTTTTCATAACATTTCGTTTTAGAGTTAATGAATAATTTACAGTACAAACTTACCACCAAAGAATTTCAGTAAATACAACCAGCTTTTCCAATTTATATCCTATTTTAACCGCATAATAACCCTATTTTAAATATTAGGTTAATATTCCACATATAATGGTTAATTCTGCAACAATTGATTGTAACAGGCACCCATCAGGTTTTGAAAGAGTTTACTGAAAATGGATTCCCGGGTACTTATATCAGAATACGTGAAGAAGGTCAGGTATCAGCTGAAGATAAACTAACCCTTATGGAACATTCTGATGGTTGAATAAATCTACATCAGTTCTAAGAATTACTATATACAAAGAAAAAAGATGTAAAAATCTTAAGACTCGTAATTGAAAAGCTTGCGCTACCCCAATATTAATTAGAACGCTTAAATAGCTAACTAAAAAAAGGGGCCAATTAGGCCCCTTTTTTAACAAAACTAAACAACATATTAATTAACTGCAATGTCTTCATAGTAGGTATTTTCACCATCCTTTACGACCACAGTGTAGCGATCTTTATGGGCGGTTTCAAAATTAAAAGCCTTTGTTACAATGCTTTCGTTCTCAATTACTTCACTAAATAAAGTGCGGTTTTCGCTGTCAAATACTTTAATTTGTACATCTTCCCCATCAAGGTTAAGTAAGTTAAGAAAGAGCCTTGATCCTTTTTTTCTAAATACCGGTTTGGTATTCTCAATTCTTTTCAGAATTTTTACCTCCTGATTCTCAACACTTATAGGGTAGATCAGCGTCCTTAAGGAATCATCTACTTCTAAGTAATAAAAACCACTCTCAAGTTCATTCAGATCAAACTTCTTCGAATAAGAGGTTTCTGAAACTTTCTCAGAAAATATGATATTCTGATCTTCGTCAATTATCTTAAGAAAGGTCTTGTTGTGTTGTTCGTCTAATTCTACAATTAAGCTTTTGGATTGACCATTTGTTATTAAGCTTAGTTTAGGTTCTCTTGCCATGCCAACTACTGTAGTAAACATTAAGGCAATCATTGCGGTAAATTTCAAATTTAATTTCATAACATTTCGTTTTAGAGTTAATGAATAATTTACAGGGCAAACTTACCTCCAAGAGATATCATGAACTACAACCAGATTTTCAAATATATATCCTATTTTAACTCAAGTTTATGCATAACAATGTATTTAGGTTAATATTCTACATATTTTAGGTAATTTTGCAACAATCTCAAAAAAAAGGGTTGAGTAATTTTACATTATCAATCATCAAAAAAAATGAAAAAGTTAAAACCGGCTTTTGAAGCCATTGTCCCAAATTTCGGGCATTCATTTACCTATCAAAAATTTGATTCTACTAAGAACAACAAAGACAATTTATGGCATTATCATCCTGAAATAGAACTAGTATATGTTAACGGAGGAGCCGGAAAACGCCAGATTGGAAGTCATGTTTCCTGTTATACAGAAGGCGACTTAATCTTAATTGGAAGTAATTTACCTCATTGTGGGTTTACGGATAAGTTTACAGGGAATAAAAGTGAAATTGTAATACAAATGAAGGAAGACTTTTTGGGCAACTCTTTTTTTGATATTCCCGAGATGAAGGAAACCCGGACTTTATTTGAAATAGCGAGGGGTGGAGTTGCTTTTTATGGTGAAACCAAAAATATTGTTGGTGAAAAACTGGAAAATCTTGAAAATGAATCAGATTTTGGACAGTTATTGTCCATTTTGTCCATTTTGAACGAGCTCGGAAATGCTCAGGATTTTAAAGTATTGAATGGGGGAGGATTTTCGTTTAAAACAGATATTGAGGATAACGACCGAATAAATATCGTTTTTAATCATGTAAGAAATAATTTCAAAGAAGAGATAACCCTTGCTGAAATTGCAGATAAGGCGAGAATGACTGTACCTTCCTTTTGTAGGTACTTCAAAAAAATTACCAACAAAACCTTTATTCAATTTGTAAATGAGTATCGCCTGGTTCACGCATCAAAATTGCTTGCTGAACAGCCTATGAGTATTACCGACATTTGCTTTGAAAGTGGTTTTAATAATTTTTCTCATTTTAACAAATCATTTAAGGCATTTACCAGTCAAAGTCCATCGGAATTTCGAAACAGGTTAAAACAGGTGGTCCAATAAATGAAAAAACTTTGACGATAGTTGAAACTACAACTTCCAGATAGTGATATTACCTATTTCTCCAATTTTCTGGATCATGAGAAGGCCAGCGTCTATTTTAGATTGCTTAAATCTTCCGTTCCCTGGCGTCAGGATGAAATAAGAGTTTATAGTAAGTTATATCCTCAGCCCAGGTTAACAGCACTATATGGAAACAATAATCGATCTTATTCCTATTCAGGAATTGTCATGAATCCTCTGCCATTTAGTGAACCATTATTAGATATTAGGAAAAAAATATCAGGGTTGACAAATGTTGAATTTACGAGCTGTCTTTTAAATCTGTACAGAGATGGTAAAGATAGTAATGGGTGGCATTCAGATGATGAAAAGGAATTGGGAAGGAATCCTGTAATTGCATCAGTTTCACTCGGGCAGGAGCGTTATTTCCATTTTAGACACAGGAAATTAAAGGAATTAAAACATAAAATCCTACTTGAGCACGGAAGCCTGCTTCTTATGAGCGGACAAACGCAACATTACTGGCATCATCAAATAGCCAAAACCAACAGGCCAATTGGAGAAAGAATTAACCTCACTTTCAGAGTTATCGCATAAAAAAATCGACCTAAATAAGTCGATTTTTTTATACCTTTTGCTTTAACGTTGCATACTATCTTTAACACTTTGGTAGACTATGCCAATTTCCTCATATACAACCTTAATACAATAACTTTAAATAGAAATAAAAAGACATAAAGTATCGCTAAATTTCCCATTTATTAGACAAATTGCATTCTAATCAGTTTATTTTTAACCGTTTAACTAAAAATATCATTTAACACTCTGGCCAAACGCAAACCTCCTTTTTGTAATTGTTTCTCCGCCATGTTCCAATATTTATAACTATAAGAGTAACCCAACTTTTCACCTTTCTCAACTGAATTGTATATTTCATTGGCCAATTCCTGCGATTCCCCTACCCAATCCAGAATCGTCCCTTTTTCTATTTCCTTTATTTGTTCTTTTCCAAGAGGTGGTAAATCTTTTGAAAGTTCAGTATAACTCATTCCATAATCATTAATCATATTTGAATCCCAAACCCGATGCAGATTGCTTCCTTTTCCAAACCACTGGAGCTGGATGTCATTTCCACCTTTATCTTCTTTGCGCCCGGCATGCATAGGTTGATGTAAATCTCCAATTAAATGAACCAGCATTTTTAAATAAAATATTTTGTCTGCTTCAGTACTGTTTTCATTCTTTAGTATTTCAATACATTTTTTAATTCCGGTTACCAAATCGCCATTAGGGCCTGGTTTCACCTCTGAATAATTCTTGTCCGATGGTATATTTACATAATGCCAGGCTGCGAAATTTTTATAGGCTCTATCCGACTTAATTGCGTCTGCATAATTAGAAACTGCTGCCAGACTTTGTCCGTTTAGTAATTTTGAAACTGTCCGCTTAGTTTTTCTGTTCAAATGTCCCTGGGCTACTTCGCCAACAACCCTGTGCCCAGTTTTTGACCAGATATTTGAATTCCCCATTACTAAATGGGCACTTAAAAAAAGTAACAAAATTATACTCCTCATAACAATTTTTATTCAAAATTAAAGAATAGGGCATTAATGTATTGTTAAGTCATGTATTATTTTAATTAATTTATGTCATCTTGCACTAATAAATTCATTAATGTGATTTTAAAACGGATAAAACCTCCGCTTTTGCGTTATACACTTTTAATTGCCGTACTACTCATTGGCATGGCAGCAGTCTTTATAATGAGTATTTATTTTGGAGTTTGGGGGGAACTTCCGGACAAGAAATCATTGTTGGAATTTCAACACCCAAAAGCTTCAGAAGTATACACCGCAGATAGTGTCCTTATTGGAAAATATTACCTGAATGACAGACAACCTATACCATTTAAAAACATCCCAAAGCATTTAATAAATGCCCTAATAGCCATTGAAGATGAACGTTTTTATGATCATTCCGGTGTAGATTATAAAAGTTTGTTCCGTGTTGCTTTTAAAACAGTTTTATTACAAAATAAAGCGTCAGGAGGAGGCAGTACTTTAAGCCAGCAGTTGGCCAAAAATCTTTATCCCAGAACAAGAAAAGGAACACTTTACTTGGTCATTGATAAAATTAAAGAAATGATAATTGCTTCAAGGCTTGAAACAATTTATAGTAAGGAAGAGGTTTTGGAGCAATATCTTAACACTGTTTCCTTTGGTGACAACACTTTTGGAATAGAAAGTGCTTCCATAAAATTCTTTGGCAAAGGAGCTAATAAGCTACATATTGAAGAAGCTACTGTTCTTGTTGGAATGCTCAAAGCTACCTACACATATAATCCAAGAGTTTTCCCCAAAAAAAGTTTACAAAGAAGAAATCTGGTATTGAATGCCCTGGAAGAAAATGGTTTTATTAAAACAGATGAAAAAGACAGCCTTATGGTATTGCCGTTAGCATTGAATTATACGGATTATGATCATAATAGTGGATTGGCGCCATATTTTAGGGAAGAAGTTCGAAAACGAGTTGTAAGCTGGTGTGAAAAACAGAATGATCAGGGAAATTCTTATAATATTTATACTTCAGGACTCAAAATTTACACAACACTTGATTATAAAATGCAGGTTTTAGCAGAAGAGGCCATGAAGACCCATATGAAAGTTCTTCAAAGAAGTTTTGAAAATAGTTATGGTAATTCAGCTCCCTGGCTTACCAACAAGGAATTAATTCTTAAAGTGGTTAGGAAATCTACTGCCTATAAAAATCTAATAAGACAGGGGTTCAATGAACAACAAGCCCTGGATACATTAAGACGGAAGAAAGTAATGACTCTTGCTTCATGGGACGGGGAAAAAGAATTGGAAGTGAGTTCAGTAGACAGTGTTACGCATTACATGAAATTTCTCAATACCGGTTCCATCTCAATAGATCCGGGTACTGGCGCTACAAGGACCTGGATAGGTGGCGTGGACTATAAAGTTTTTAAATACGATCATATTTCTCAAAGCAGAAGACAGGTGGGATCAACATTTAAACCTATAGTTTATACCGCGGCATTAGAAAATGGAATAGCACCCTGCACCTATTTTTCCGCTGAAGAAGTGGAATATAAAAATCTGGAGGGCTGGTCCCCATCAAATTCTGGGGATAAAGACGAAATTTTTATGAATTATTCCATGAAACAGGCTTTGAGCAATTCAGTGAATACCGTGGCAGTAAAAGTATTGGAAAAAACAGGAATAGAAAATGTCATTGATCAGGCTAAAAAAATGGGAATTACTGCAGATTTGCCAGATTTACCATCATTAGCGCTAGGTACAGGTGAAATAGGTATAGAAGAAATGGCGGGAGCCTATGCCAGTTATGTAAATAAGGGCAGAGCTGTTAAACCTTTTTTAATAAGTGGTATAACCAATTATCAAGATTCCATACTTGAAACTTTTACCCCTACCATTTCTTACGTTCAGTCATTTAGTGAAGAAAACAGACAAATTATGTTGGAATTTTTAAAAGCAACTATTAATGAAGGTACAGGTGCCCGAATACGTAATACTTACGGATTAGAAAATGATATTGCAGGCAAGACCGGAACAACACAGAACAATAAAGATGCCTGGTTTGTTGCTATTACTCCTAAAATAATTCATGTAACATGGGTAGGTTTAGATAATCATGAAATTGGTTTTAAGAACACTTCACTTGGTCAGGGGGCCAGTGCTGCTTTGCCAATTTTTGCCCTTTGGATGCAAAAATTAAACAGGGAGACAGCTTATAACTACATAACCCGGGCCAGGCTTATTAAAGCGGATGCTGCAGTCATTTCCATGCTTGATTGCGAACCTGTAAAACGCGATGGCTTCTTTAAAAGGCTTTTTAAAAATCCCAAAAAGAAGAAAAGCAAAAATTTCAAAGAAAAAAATTAACTTAAAGTCAATTAATTTTAATCTAAAATTTTGGTTATATCTTAGGACATTAATGCAGAAAATTTGTTTTTTTGTTTTTGATATTGGTAGCCAATCAAACAAAATCTCTAAATCAAATACCTTAAAATATGTCGTTCACAATAGAACTCGGGTCGTTTGCAGAAAAGCCAATGTTCCATAAATTAAAACAAAGATATTTGTGTCA
>Ga0265306_10000188_pt1 | contig 27078 bp, 24 predicted proteins | sample Helome_3_FD_192493 | JGI IMG/M metagenome (GOLD analysis project Ga0265306, IMG submission 192493) | Marine sediment microbial communities from subtidal zone of North Sea - Hel_20160420 (Illumina Assembly) | ecosystem: Environmental > Aquatic > Marine > Subtidal zone > Sediment ... | reverse complement strand
CAAACCATTCATGGTCCGAATCCCGCCAAGGTTATTATCAAGCTTTACCCGCTCTTTGGCCAATTTTAGTCGCTCTTTTTTGGGAAACAGGTTGATGGAACCATCATTCTGGATATCGTTAAGATAATTCAATCGATCAATACTCTGCCGGATCGTCTGGAAATTCGTCAGCATGCCGCCCAGCCAGCGATTGTGAACGTAAAACATTTCACAGCGATTGGCCTCCTCATAAATGGATTCGCGGGCCTGTTTTTTAGTGCCTACAAAAAGGACTGATTTGCCCTCAGCTACCGTTGCTTGAATAAAACTAAAAGCGGTTTTGAACATCGAAACGGTTTTCTGAAGATCAATGATGTAAATTCCGTTTCGGGCCCCAAAAATATAGGGTTTCATTTTGGGATTCCAGCGTTTGGTCTGATGGCCAAAGTGAACGCCGGCCTCCAGCAACTCTTTCATGGTGACATAAGCCATTTTCTTTCTCCCTTCATCATTTGGTTTTTCCTCCGCCGCCGTTCACCCTGCCGCCAACTTTCAATGAAAGCACCGGGCAGCAGACCCGGCAACGTGTGTGATCAAAAATCCATTTCAAATAGCAAATTATGTTCGGCATCGCAACAGTTTTTTCTTTAAAATATGGCGTTTACCCGTATTTTATAGTAAAGCGGTATAAAATTCCGCATTTTTCCGCATAGCCACGATGCGATCATATCCGCTATAGTCCGTATAAAAAACGACCTCTTGATATTGGCCGCAGCGGTCAATTATTGACTTTAAGGATTCTTTCTGATCATGCCCCATCTCTAAAATAAGCGCTCCGCCCGGTTTCAGATAAAGATGGGCCGATTGTATAATGCAGCGCAAACATCGCAGACCATCTTTTGATCCGTCCAGTGCAACGGCGGGCTCATAGGTCTGAATTTCCGGTTGAAGCCGCTCTAGTTCCTCTGATTTGACATACGGCGGATTGGAAACGATCAAATCGAACAAACCCGCCCGGGCAGCAAACGGCGCAAACCAATCAGCGACGAAAAAATAGATGTTTGCGGCCAGTCCCAGACGAATAAAATTTCGCCGGGCAACTTGGATCGCAGCACTGGAAATATCGGTCCCCCAATAGGCATGCCGGGCTTTTTCGGATGCCAGCGCCAGAATGATGGCCCCGCAACCGGTCCCCAGCTCCAGAATGCGTTTGGACCCTGAATCTGAATCCGCGGTCAGGTTTGCAAGCGCTTTTTCAACCAGACATTCCGTTTCCGGGCGGGGTATCAGGACATTCGGGGTGACTTCCAGATCCAGCGACCAGAATTCTTTGTGCCCCAGAATATAGGCCACCGGCTCACGGTTTATGCGGCGCTTGATGACGGTTTTAAACCGGTTGAGTTCTTCCGTATTCAGGGGTTGATCATAATGCAGGTACAAATCGATGCGTTCTGCCGCCAGCGCATGGGACAAAAGGATTTCGGCCGTGGCCCTCGGGCTGTCGATGTGGTGCGTTTTAAAGTAAGTCGCGGACCATTGCAGCAATTTGCTAATGGTCCATTCAGGGCGTCGGGGTTTGATTTGATTGTGCATTTTGAAGGGCCTGTGCCTGAAAATAAGTTGTCAATTCATTAATGAGCTCACTGATGCCCCCTTGCAGAATATCCTCCAGTTTATAAAGGGTCAGACCGATGCGGTGATCCGTCACCCTGCCCTGGGGAAAGTTATAGGTCCGGATACGGCCGCTGCGATCCCCGCTTCCCACCTGATTTTTACGGGCTTCGGATCGTTTTGCATTCTGTTCCTGAGTGATTTGATCCAGTAATCGCGACCGCAACACTTTTAGAGCCTTATTTTTATTTTTTAGTTGCGATTTTTCATCCTGGCAGGTGACCACCAAACCCGTCGGCAAATGGGTGATGCGGACAGCCGAATCGGTCGTATTGACACTCTGGCCGCCCGGACCCGTGGAACGATAGACGTCGATTTTAAGCTCGGAGGGGTCAATTGTCACATCCACCTCTTCTGCCTCCGGTAAAACAGCCACCGTAACCGCAGATGTGTGAATACGTCCCTGGGCTTCAGTGGCCGGAACTCGCTGAACGCGATGAATGCCGCTTTCAAATTTGAAATCGCTGTAAGCGCCTTTTCCCTGAACCAGAGCAATAATTTCTTTGATACCGCCGACACCGGTCAGGTGTTGCGACATGATTTCAACCTTCCAGTTGCGGGTTTCGGCATAACGCGCGTACATTCTAAAAAGATCGCCGGCAAACAGAGCGGCTTCTTCGCCGCCGGTGCCCGCCCGGATTTCAATGATCACATTCTTATCATCGTTGGGGTCCCTGGGCAAAAGCAGCCGTTTAAGATCCGCTTCAAGCCGATCTTTGTTCTGATTTAGATCCGCAAGCTCTTCGCGGGCCAAACTTTTGATATCCGGATCCGAATCGTGCAACAATTCCGTACTATCTTCAATACCGTCAAGCGTTTTTTTGTATTGATCAAAGACCGCTACAATTTTATTCAGCTCGGCGTGCTCCCGCGTAAGGATCTGATACGCTTGCCGATCCTTTACAATTTCCGGATCGCTCAGACGCTTTTCAATTTCTAAGAATCTCTCTTCAACCCCTTTTAGTTTTTCAAACATTTTAACGCCATCCTAAAGAATGTAATTCTTTCAGCAAATGATTTCCCGATCGGTTATACCGTTTTCCCTAATAATGTTCCGGAATACGGATGTGCAGCATAAGGGGTTGTAGAAAAAAACGTTTGTATACCGGAACGTTTTTTTGACAACCCCTATGACGCAAGAATGATCGCAGCGAAAGCACCGATCTATTCGGGCTTTAATATTTTGGCCTGCCGGCGATCATGTTAAATCTTAAAAATTTAACCGGGCTTCTTTCGTTAACAGTTGAATTTTTTGAGGGAAACGGCCGGTGGACGAGTCTGTCATCAGGCCGACATGGCATGCGCGTGTTTTTGATGCGGTTAAGCCGGTACAAGTCCGAATATAGGGCGCCTGTAAGCTTAGCAACATCATTACCGGCGGGGGCTGCTAATTGGGCTTTTCTTTTTTTTGTTGAAATTTTTCGTATTTTTTGCGGAAGCGCTCGATGCGACCGGCGGTATCGACCAGCTTTTGCTTGCCGGTAAAAAACGGATGGCACTTTGAGCATATCTCAACCCGGATATCAGATTTGGTGGATCCAACCTCCAAAACGTTGCCACAGGCGCACTGAATGGTGGTTTGGTGATACTCTGGATGTATGTCTGTTTTCATTTTATCTCAACCCCCTGAGGTTTATCATTTTAAAAGCAGAACTTTATATCCGAATCAATGTCCTTTGGCAACCCTTAATTTTTATTTGGGGCTGCACCAGCAGCGATCCAGACTTTGATATTATTAGAACCGGTCCCAAAAATGCACGAAGGCCCCAGGGCACGATCGACTAATATTGAGATCGCGGCTACGTATTCATTGAATCTAAAAATTCTTTATTGGTTTTGGTCCCCTGCATTTTATCAAGTAAAAATTCCATACTGTCGACCGTATTTAATGATGTCAGCAGCTTGCGCAATATCCACACCCGATTCAAGATTTCCTCGTTTAAAAGCAGTTCCTCTTTGCGCGTTCCGGAACGTTTGATGTCAAATGAGGGAAACACCCGTTTATCGGCCAGGCGGCGATCTAACTGAATTTCGGCATTGCCGGTGCCCTTAAATTCCTCAAAAATAACATCATCCATCCGGCTGCCCGTATCAACCAGTGCGGTGGCAATGATCGTTAAACTGCCGCCCTCTTCTATATTTCGGGCAGCACCGAAAAATCGCTTGGGTCGTTGAAGGGCATTGGAGTCCACGCCACCGGATAAAATCTTTCCGCTGGGCGGTACGACTGAATTGTAGGCACGGGCTAACCGTGTAACGCTATCCAGCAGAATAACCACGTCCTTTTTGTGTTCAACCAGGCGCTTGGCTTTGTCGATCACCATCTCAGCTACCTGAACATGTCGTTCGGCAGGCTCATCAAAGGTTGAACTGATGACTTCCGCAGCCACCGTGCGCTCCATGTCGGTAACTTCTTCCGGCCGCTCATCGATCAGCAACACAAAAGGGACCACATCTTTGTGACTGGCGATAATGGCGTTGGCAATACTTTGCAACAGCATTGTTTTGCCGGATCGGGGCGGGGAAACAATCAGGCCCCGCTGCCCAAAACCAATGGGAATCATCATATCCATAATACGGGTGGAGTAGTTCTCAGGATCGTTTTCAAGACTGACCTTACGATCCGGATAAAGCGGTTTGAGATTATCAAAAAGTATTTTATCGCGGGCAACTTCCGGATCTTCAAAATTTACGGCCTCGACTTTCAGCAATGCAAAATAGCGCTCCGATTCTTTGGGCTGGCGAATCTGACCTGAAATCGTATCGCCGGTCCTCAGGTTAAATCGACGAATCTGGGATGGCGACACGTAAATATCATCCGGCCCTGGCAAATAATTGGAATCCGGTGATCTGAGGAAGCCAAATCCGTCGGGTAAAATCTCCAGCGTTCCTTCACCAAAAATGAAACCGTTTTTTTCAATCTGGTGTTGAAGCAGGGCAAACATCAGCTCCTGTTTGCGCATGCCGGCAGCGCCATCAATTTTATACTGTTTTGCCATTTGCGTGAGTTCGCTAATATTCTTCTCTTTCAGTTCTACGATATTCATCTAGCTTTTTCCCCTTTATGTTATTATGCAGGCAGGCTTTTCTGCCGCTGGCCGAAAATGATCTGGACCGCAGTTGTCCCTTTGCAGTTGACAATCGCCGCAACGCAACGATATTCAATGCTTTATCAACAAACGTTTTCCAACGCTTTAGCATTATCATTAAGCACAAGGCGGGTTATCCTTGATAGAAAGCATATAAGTGGCGGTGACACTTGGTGACTTTGCGCATTTGATTAAAAATAGGCGTCCTTACACAGCAGGCTAATGGACTGGATCCATGTCGGTTTTTAAGAAGGATTATGAGTGTACAGTGACTTTAAACTAGAAGATTCTAATTCGACATCCTCACTATCTGGCGGGTTATGCCTGAAATTAGCTACTTTAAAAATTATATCATAATGGCAATCATGTCAAGCAGTTTGTCCGATTTTTGGACGCTTTAACACAAGCGCCCGCAGATCGTTTTTAAATTCCGCTCAGACTGTGTTATATAATCCGAGCGCAATCCCACTCTGTGTTTCACATCGGACAGCTACAATGATTCAAATTGATACTAAAATTTTTCCGAAAACGGCCGGCGCATTCCTTGTCGGCGGCTCGATCCGAGATATGCTTTGCGGCCGTTATCCGGTGGACTATGATGTTGCCGTGCTTGGAGATCCAATTAGATTCGCGCGCCAGATCGAAACCAACACTAATGGTCGTTTGGTTGAAATCGGCAAATCCGGCCAGAAGATCATCCGGGTGGTTAGCGACAAGGCCATTATTGATATTGCCGGAGCAAAAGAAGCGTCTATTGAAAAAGATCTGATGGCAAGGGACTTCACGATCAATGCCATGGCTTACGACCTGTCATCTCAGCGATTAATCGATCCGATGGGGGCACAGCGCGATTTGAACCACCGGACCATTCGTATGGTTTCAGCGGGTATTTTCAGGCGGGACCCTGTCCGATTGCTCAGAGCTTATCGAATCGCGGCACAATTTGAGTTTGAGATTGAATCAAAGACGAGAGGTGCAATCGAAGAAAATGCAGCCCTCATCCGGCAATCAGCCGGCGAACGGGTTAACGATGAGTTTTTTAAAATGATAGAATGTCCTGGGTCCCACCCTTACCTCTGCCAGATGGCGGACAGTGGCCTGCTGTTTGCAGTTCTACCCGAGCTTGCGGATTTAAGAAACTGCCGCCAAAATCGGCATCACCAGTTCAACGCTTTTGAGCATACGCTGCATGCATTTTACCATTTGGAAAGGTTACTGACGCCCAATCCAAAATTAGCGACAGTCGATGGCGCGCAACTGGCCCGCCGCATCGCTAAAGCGCAAATTGCGTTGCTCAAGTTTTCCATTCTGGTGCATGATATTGGAAAACCACCGACGCAAACCGTTGATCGTGACGGTATCCTTCATTTTTACGGCCATGAGCACCGAAGTGCACAGATGGCTGAAAGCATCTGCCGGCGGCTGAAATGCTCAAATCGCTTTACCGACGCCATTCGTTTTCTGGTGCGACATCACACGCGCCCTCGACAGCTTTATACGGCACGCCAGAAACAAAATACCGCTCCCCGGGCGAAGACTCGATTTTTTATTAAATGCGGCACGTATATCCCTGCGCTCCTCGTGATGGCCGCTGCTGATACGCTAGGCAAAGCAAAAAAACACAGCCGGCAGAGCGCCGCTTTTATGACTTTTCTAGTCCAATTGATGCTTGATTTTGAAAACGATTTCAAGCCCAGAGCATCCGGAGCGCAACTGATAACCGGCCATGACCTAATTACTGACTTTGGGCTTAAGCCTTCTCCAATTTTTAAAAAAATTTTAGCTCGCGTGGAAGAAGAACGCTTGTCCAAACCTGAGATGACCCGGCAGGAAGCCTTAGATTTGGTCAGAGAACTAATTCGAAATCAGGGGGCAACTGAGGATAGATGACAGCTGTCAGAAGTCAGAAAACAGAAGACAGAGGTCGGAAGACAGATAGAAGTAAACAGATAACCGAAGACGAAACACAGAAATCAGAGAACAGCGTCAGTCAGAAATGATGTGTGCAAGTTGAAATATTTTGATATTTGACTGCTATCTTCTGTTCTCTGTTTTCTGTCCTCTGTTTTCTGATCGCTGTTACTTTAAATCATCCAGGGCTGCGAAAATCTGATTCCGTATTTCTTCAACCTTGCCGACGCCCTCAATACGGAAATATTTTGGCGCGGCAACTTTATCGGATTTTTCCCAATCTTTATAATAGTCAATTAGAGGCTCTGTTTGGGCGTGATAGACATCCAGTCGTTTTCGCACGGTTTCTTCCTGGTCGTCATCACGCTGAATCAACGGCTCCCCGGTTTCATCGTCTTTGTCCGCTTCCCGCGGTGGATTGAACACCACGTGATAAGTCCGCCCGCTGGCCAGGTGAACCCGTCGACCGCTCATGCGTTTGATGATTTCTGCATCCGGAACGTTAATGTCTACCACCGCCTCAATCGGCACTCCAGCGTATTTCATGGCATCTGCCTGAGGGATGGTTCGCGGAAACCCATCAAATAAAAAACCGTTTTCACAATCCGATTGTGTAATTCGTTCTTTGACCAAACCGATGATGACATCATCCGGAACAAGCTTGCCAGCATCCATGTATTCTTTGGCCTTTAAGCCCAACTCGCTGCCTTCTTTTAAAGCGGCGCGCAACATATCACCGGTTGAAATTTGAGGAATCTGATAGTGGTTTTTAACAAAGTTGGCCTGAGTGCCCTTCCCCGCACCGGGTCCACCCAATAATATCAATCGCATGTGCAGTCCTCCTTCCTTTCGCTTGCGGATCTACGACCTCAACAATCGCTGAGTTTAGGTTTACAAAATACTGTTTTTTTGCCGGCAGAGTATGGCGGAAGGCAAGGCTCGTGTCAAGATTATATTGATGTGCCTTTGCGCGAAAAGATTAAATTCAAAGGCCTGTGGTTTAAAATTTTGTAAAAAATCGGGGATTTTCTCTTGCCAAATGAAAACATACAATATATAAATACTTGTTTGATCTAAATTATTGGAAAATAGACAATTCCAAGAACTTACTAATAAAATTGAACCGTAAAAGGGGGCGAGGAATTTGAAGGATATTGAAGTCAGGGTCATCGACAACGATGTTGAAAAGGCCATGCGAATCTTGAAAAAGAAGATTCAAAATGATGGCCTGTTCAAACGGCTCAAGCTCAAGAAGAACTATGAAAAGCCGAGTGAATACAGACGTCGCAAGATGCGCGAAGCCTTAAGAAGGGAAAGACTGGCCGTTGTTCGTGCCGCCAAATACCGCAGAAGATAGGGCCCAACTCAAATAAACCGGAAACCCGGCAGAATCGCTTTCTGCCGGGTTTTTTTATCGCAATGGCATCAAAAGATACTTATCAAAAATGCTTAAATACGATGTATGGTCTGAAAAGATTTGGGATCATACTCGGTCTGGAAACGATCCAAAGCATACTTGATGGCCTCGGAGAACCCCACAAGAATTATGCCTGTGTTCATGTTGCCGGAACCAACGGCAAAGGCTCGGTTGCCGCGGCGCTTTCCTCTATTCTTTACGAATCCGGCTACAACGTCGGCCTGTATACCTCACCGCACCTGGTACGTTTTAATGAAAGAATCTGCATCAACAACCATCAAATATCAAACGAAGAGGTCGTCAAATCCTATCAGGCAGTTAAGCGCGTCCACCACGGAGACCGCAGCCCGACTTTTTTTGAATTCTCCACCGCCATGGCCCTGTATGCATTCAGCCGGCGCCAGGTAGATTGGGGCGTGATCGAAACCGGAATGGGCGGGCGCTATGATGCCACCAATATCATTCAGCCGGCGATTTCCATCATTACGAATATATCCCTGGAACATCGCGATTATCTGGGCAACACCCTGGTTGAGATTGCCCGCGAAAAAGCCGGCATCATCAAGCAAGCGACGCCGGTGATCACCGCAATAAAACAAAAACAGGCCCGATCTGTTGTTCATAAAATTGCCCGAAAAAAATCTGCTCCGCTATTCATGCTGGGGAAAGATTTTAAGGTCAGACAAAATCAATCCGGACAATTTTCCTATACCGGTATCGAAAATAATTGGCACCACTTACAGACATCCCTACTGGGACGCTATCAGGTTCAAAATGCGGCTCTTGCCCTGGCCGCCTGCGAGCTGTTAATAAAAGACAAAGCCAAATTAACTCCGGAAAGTATTAAACAGGGCCTGGCAGTCACTCGGTGGCCCGGCAGACTAGAAATTGTCTGCGACAAGCCGTTGGTCATTCTGGACGGCGCTCACAATTTGGTTGCCGCACGCAACCTGGCCAAATTCCTGACCGAAGACCTGCCCAAACGGCGAATAACGCTCGTTATCGGGATATTGGACGATAAACCGTTTCGGCCTATGCTTAAAAGTTTGCTGCCCCGATGTTCCCGGGCCATCATTACCCGGGCAAAAACGGAGCGGGCCCTCGCACCGGAAAAACTTTATGCAATTGCTCAAAAGACCATTTCAAATGTAAGGATTATACCGGAGGTTGCTGCGGCGGCCCAATATGCAATAACGACTGCAGGCCCAGATGATGTTATCTGCATTGCCGGCTCACTGTATGTGGTCGGTGAAGCCAAAGAAGCCATCGAAAAAGGCCTTCTCAATATTGTCAAAAGGTGAAGCCGATATCCAAATGATTGTTTCAAGTTTCAAGACGACAACCGCTCTATTGACTCAAAAGTTTTGACCTTGACTTATGGGTAAGTATAAATTAGTTAGTTTTGAGGGCTTTGAGAAGCGTTCAATTTAGTTCAAGTTCAAGGAAGGCGAAAATTTTATACCGAAGGCATACTTGAAGTATGTCGAGGATTAAAATTTGAGTCTGACACTGAAATTGGGCAAAATGGAATGCTTGTCAAAGTTCTCAGCATGCGCCCGTAGCTCAGGGGATAGAGCGTCAGCCTCCGGAGCTGAAAGCCGCTGGTTCGAATCCAGCCGGGCGTACCAGCAGATGTTACAGGGGCTATCGCACAGAGGATAGCCCTTTTGTTATGGGCCGCGGAATAAAAAGCGAAAAAGCCCTTTAATGAAAGGGCTTTGGTGGTCAACATTCTGTAAAATAATAAATATTAAATAAAATATAAATTTATTTCCTAAATTAAAAGTTTTATTAATTAATTTTTTATGTTTTTATTTAATTCTTTAATTGAATTTTTATATTATTATTTAAATATTATAATTCACCGTAAAATTGCTTATACCATTCAACAAAACGCGCGACGCCGTCTTCGATGGGTGTCGCTGGCTTAAATCCGACATCCTGCATTAGATCATCCACATTCGCATACGTCGCCACAACGTCTCCCGGTTGCAGGTCCATAAACTGTTTGGTAGCCTGCCTGCCCAAAGCGGCTTCAATAACTTCAATAAATTTAATGAGCTCCACCGGATTATTGTTGCCGATGTTATATATCTTATAGGGCGCAGATGATGTGCCCGGATCAGGCGCGTCCCCGCTCCAGTCCGGATTGGCCTCCGGAAGCCGGCCCATTACCCGAACCACCCCTTCAATAATATCGTCGATATAGGTAAAATCGCGTTGCATCTTGCCATGATTGTAAACCTGAATCGGTTTATTTTGCAGGATGGCTCGGGTGAAGAGAAAAAGAGCCATATCCGGTCGCCCCCAGGGTCCGTAAACTGTAAAAAACCGCAAGCCGGTGCAGGGAAGCCGATACAGATGGCTGTAGGTGTGGGCCATGAGTTCATTGGCTTTTTTCGTGGCCGCATACAACGAGACCGGATGATCGACATTGTGATGCACGGAAAAGGGCATGGCGGTGTTGGCGCCGTAAACCGAGCTCGAAGATGCGAAAACAAGATGCCGCACAGCATGGTGCCGGCAGCATTCGAGAAGATTGACAAACCCGACCAGGTTTGAATCCACGTATGCACGCGGGTTTTCAAGTGAATATCGGACCCCGGCCTGGGCAGCCAGATTGACGACCACATCGAACCCCGTCCGGGTAAAAAGGTCTTGCAGCTGTTTGCCCTCGGCCAGATCCAATTTTATAAACGTAAAATTCCTTTCTTTTTTTAATTCTTGCAGCCGGGCCTCCTTAAGCGTAACATCATAATACGGGTTTACATTGTCAACGCCCACAACCTGGCAATTGTCATCCAACAACCGTTTGGCCAGATGAAATCCGATGAAACCGGCCGCACCGGTGACAAGTACTTTCTGGTACTTTAGTTCCATTGATAACTCCTTTAATCAGGTTTCAAATATTAGGTGTCAGGTGCCAGTGTTCGGGTGTCGGGTGAGATAGATCCGAAATCCATCCGTGTCAGATGCTGAACATTGCACATTTAAACCTGAAACTCATTGTTCCCTGACAACTGAAACCTGAAACCTATTTTTTTATTTTTGACTTCTGATTCTTGCGGTACCATTCAAAGGTCAGTTCAATTCCCTTCTCAAAGGAAACCTCACACTCAAAATCCAGAAGTTCTTTTGCTCTCTCAATGCCGGCTACGGATTCAACGATATCGCCCGGCCTTTTATTCGTATACCTTGGATCAAGGCTCCGGCCGGACAGAGCACAAATCGTCTGCCAGAGCTTGTTGATACGAACCCCCCGACCCGAACCGATATTCATTACCTGACCACTGGCGTTTTTGGCAGTTGCGGCCAGCAAATTGGCTTTGACAACATCCGCAACATAAATAAAATCCCTGCTCTGGTTGCCATCACCGTAAATAACAGCAGCCTCATTAAGCAACGCTTTTGTCATAAAAATGGAGATCACGCCAGAATACGGTGAGGACGGGTCCTGTCGGGGACCGTAAACATTAAAATAACGCAGCACGGCGGTTTCAATGCCATACAGATCATAAAATACGCTGGTATAATATTCAGCCGCCAGCTTTTGAACCGCATAGGGACTCATCGGTTTCGGATGCATACCTTCGTGCTTTGGCAAGCGCGGATCGTCACCGTAGATAGCGCATGAGCTGGAAAAAACGACCCGCTTCACCTGTTGTTTGCGCGCGGCATCAAGGACCAGCAGGGAGCCCATTTCATTCACAGCGGCAGCGTCAACCGGATTTTCAATTGTCAGAGGAACGGAAACGACAGCAGCCAGATGGAAGACAACATCACATTTTTCTGCGGCCGCATGCAATGCTTTAGATTCCCGAATATCTTCCTGATAAAAGGAAAATTTTCCTTCCAGATGTTTCAAATTGGCAGCGTTGCCGGATGATAGATTATCCAATACTGTCACCTGGCATCCGGCCGACACCAGCGCCTCTACCAGATGAGAGCCGATAAACCCGGCACCACCTGTCACCAGGGCTTTTTTAAAGGGTAATTTCATAATCAGCGTCCGGAATCCAAATTCAAAGTCGTTTGCACCTGAATTGAGCGTTTCAAATTTTAAATTGTATATTTATTCTACACCGGAAAATGAATTTCTGACAACAGACAAATATATTTTTAACCGCCATACCTGCTTCGGATTTTGGGTTTGAAGTCGCACCGCAAAGATCATTGGCCCACAAGGCTCAACCAGATCGTGTAGGTCACTGCCGACAACAGTGTATTGACAGAAATAGCAACCACCGCAAATTCACCGAAAACCCGTGCCAGCCATCCCAGAAGAATGATGGCGAATATGGGAAAAATAGTGGTAATCGTATTAATCATCGCAGCGCCAACAAAACCACTGTACACTTGACTTTCTAATGGATTGGTTCTAGGATTCAGTTATCCGGCAAATCTTTTTGTCCGAATCTAGCATGAAAATTAATACTAAATTGAAATTAATTTTAACGCTAGCACGTTATGCAAACTGGCGTCGTAAATCGAATTACTTAATACAGCAACCGCTTGAATACAACGGAAAACAATGGATAGGGAATCTTATATACAGCTCAAATTATTCGCCAACCTGCAAAATTTTATGCCATCCACAGCCGACAACTTTGCCATCGAAGCCGGCCTCACTATTGGTGCTTTGCTAGCCCAGCTGGACATACCTGAAGATAAGATAAAACTCGTTTTCGTCGATGGTGTCAGAGCTGAGCTGACGACCATTTTGGACGGCGGCGAAAGGGTCGGCATTTTCCCGCCGGTTGGAGGAGGATAGGCGTTGAACGCGGATGCAATTGAGAGGATTTTAAGGCACGCACAGCCCAAAGAATTCCCGGATCACACCTCCTATAACAGTATCTCCATCAGGCAAATAGCCCAATTATCAAAAACCATGGGTATCAGCGGCCGTGAGATAGAAATCATGGCTCTCGAACACGGCGCCGTCCCCGAACGATATGCGCGCAATATGAAAACATTCAGCCCACAGGACCAGGCTGCCCTCTTAAAAGCATGCGTCAGTGTGGTCGGGCTCGGCGGTCTTGGTGGAGCAGTGGTGGAAATCCTGGCACGCATCGGCGTCGGCATGCTGAATGTAATTGACGGGGATACCTTTGAAGAAAGCAATTTGAACCGTCAATTTTTAAGTTCGCCCAGCCGAATGTCCAAATCTAAAGCCGAAGCCGCCGCCCAACGGATCAAAACAATTAATTCAGCGCTTGAAGTGAACGCGTATTCCCTGTTTTTAAATGCTAAAAACGGCTTAGAACTTTTGCGGCATTCCGACGTCAGTGTTGACTGTCTGGACAATTTAAAAACACGCTTTGTTTTGGAGCGACTATGCAAGCAACTCGGATCTCCGCTGGTATCCGCTGCGGTTGCAGGCGCATCCGGACATGTGACAACCGTTTTTCCCGATGACCAGGGCTTGACGCTAATTTATGGGGAAGAAGAAAATGTACCGTCCAAAGGGGCTGAAGCGGCACTCGGCACGGTGCCGTATTCAGTAACCTTTCTCGCAGCACTCGAATGTGCAGAGGTGGTAAAGACAATTCAAAACAAACCCGGGTTGCTGCGTAACAAACTGCTGGTAGCGGATCTGGATGACGGCGTTATCGATGTGGTCAATTTATGCTAACCCAATAATTAAAGAAAGGAGAACACATCTATGATGCTGGTTAGCTGCCGCATAAAAACACTAGCGATTATACTTTTCGTTGCCATGGCAACCAGTTATTGCGGTTCGAAAAATTATTTGGTGGTCAATTATCAATTACCCTCAGAAACGGTGACCGCCAACGAATCCGATATTTCTTTGATCTTTGAAGATCAAAGAGCAGAGCAGGCCCTTGTCACCAAAAGTGCTAAAATGGCCCTTAAAGATTTTTCAGGAGACTTTACGCTGATTGTTGTGAGCGATGGCAAAGCGCGAGATGACAAAAAAAAACGACTAGTCGGTGCTTTTAGTCTGTGCTCTATGATAAAGCGAATTTTCAAACAAAGATTTGAAAATGCTGGCATCCGGGTTGCGCCAGAGGATCAGAGCCAGCCAACCGCCATAGAAATTATTTTAAAAGAGTTTAAACTCGATCTGGTGGAGCGCAAGTGGGTTGTTCATATGACCTACCAGGCCAACCTGCTCAAACAGAATCGATTTGTGGCCGGCCAGACGATCACCGGCAATGCTGAACGATTGCGCGTTTTCGGAAACAAAGATGCGGAAAAGGTTATCGGAGAACTGATTTCGGATGCAGTCAACCGGCTGAATTTAGAAGAATTTTTTCCATCAGGAGGAGCCTGATCCGAACGGATAAGCACTCATTTTAAGAGGCTCAACTATAATTTTAATTAACCCAATGCCGCCAGCTTTCGCATAACATGTGGGCTCATACCAGGTACAACAACTTATCAAGTTTCTGCCGGCGCTGCCCGGTATCAAAAATCACGTTTTGCAAATCTTTCTCGGTAAGTTTCATGCGATCCAGGACCTCACTGTAGAAACGATATGCAAGCCCATCCACGCCGGTGCCGAATCCAATCATCATGCAGATAATATCTGCCAGATACACCAAGGCAGTTTCAGGGTCGTCTCTGGCGGTTTTATCAGTCATGTGATGGTGTCGAATCATGTAAATGAGTTGATCACCAAAACGCCACTTCTGTCCGACCCGGGCACCCAGTTCTTCATGATTGATGCCGATGACTTCTTTTTCAGCTTCATTAAAGCTATATCCTCTTGAATGGACCAGGATATTAATTTTTTCATAGGAAAATGCCACGAACCGGCCCATAATTATTTTTCCGATATCTTTGAGTAGCGCTGCTGTAAAAACAAGATGCTTTTGGGATGTAAATCCATGGCTTTCTGCCAGTATTTTGGCCGCATAAGCTGATAAGACCGCATGTTGCCAGAGTTCTCCCTCGCCGAGGCCATAACCATCGGGTTCATCTCTGAAGTTTTCGGCAGTTGCGTTGAGCAAAACAAGCTCGATAATCTCATCCAGCCCCAGCAAAACGATGGCATCCCGCACCGAATCAACCCGCCGTGACAATCCGAAGTAAGCTGCATTGCAAATTTTCAAAATGCTGGCGGTGAGAGAAGGATCATGAACGATCAGATCGGCAATCTCTGACATGGAACTGTTCTCATCTTCGGCCAGCGCCATGATCTGGGCCGCCACAGGCGGTATCGGCCTGAGCGTATCAATTCCGCTAATGATATCATCGACATTGGTCATACTTTTACCTCTGTCTGACCCAAGGTCTGTATTAGATTGTCGCCATTGCCAATATCCAGACGCAGTGTTCTCATGAAAATACCGCCGATATCCGCATAATGAACAGCCAATTTTTTTTCACCTAAATATGAAGTAACCGCTTGGTGGTTTTTGTGGCCGATATTAAATGCGGCGGTTTGATCCATTATCTGTGCCCCACCGGCAATCACCACTTTTAGATTATCAGTTTTCGCTCCGATATTGTGCAACGCATCTGAAAAAGCGGCCAGACCGGTATCGGCAAACATAAACGGGTGGAATTGCGCTTGCGATGATGACATCGTTGAGGAATCGGGTAGGACAAAATTCAACAATCCACCGACCTTTATAACCGGATCATACATGGTTACCCCGATTCCTGCACCGATAGAAAAGGCCACCAATGTTTCGGCCGGGTTTCGGCTGAGCTTTAGCTCGCCAAAGTTGACCGCGGTCATAACGGAAATCGGTTGGTGGGAAATATGGGTGTCCAGCATAGCGCGTTCCTTATGTATTTTTTGTATCATAATGTAATTCCGACAGCTTATAGGCAATATCGGCTGAACACATCCGGAACTTAAATTGAAATCAAAAAGCAGCTGAATCGGTACCTGATGGAAGCGACCCGCAAAATAAAAATTCGGGATTTGATAGTGGTTGTTAAAATACGTTCCGTTGTTCCAACGTTTTTTTCTAGAACCACTTGTACCCCAATTCCGTAATTGGGTGTTTTTAACCGGATGCTTTGCACCCGGTTACACCCGCACCGATTAAGGTGACATTATTTTTTGGAATGGCAGTCGACACGGTTGATTGGATTTAGCGGGTTGAAGAATTTGTCTTTTTGGTCTATGGTTACGCTTATCAATTCAACGAGATGACGTGCGCATCAATCCTCAGATAGGAAAATCATATGGAAATAGCAAAGCGAATTCAGAAGTTGGGTACCGAAACCGCATTTGCGGTATCGGCCGAAGCGGCTGCCTTTGCAGCCAAGGGCAACAAGGTGTATCCATTCCATCTGGGTGATATGAATATTTTGACACCGGCCAATGTTATGGAGGGCGCCATCAAAGCCATGCAAGACGGCAAGACCGGCTATTGCCCCAATGCCGGCATACCGCAATTGCGTGAAATTCTGGCGGCTGATGTGAGCGCTGCGCGCGGGATACCGTATTCAATGGAAAATGTAGCCATTCAGCCCGGCGGTAAACCCACAATCGGCAAGTTTATTCTGGCGCTGATGAATCCGGGCGATGAAGTGCTCTACCCCAATCCCGGATATCCAATTTATGAATCGCAGATCGAGTTCAACGGCGGTATTGCTGTTCCCTATAGTTATCTTGAAGGCGAAGATAACTTTGACATCGATATTGAAAAGCTTGCCAAAAAAATTACACCGAAAACCAAACTGCTGATCCTCAATGACCTGCAAAACCCCACCGGCGCCGAATGTGCGATGGAGGAACTGCAAAAACTGGCTAAGCTGGTGAGCAAACACAACCTTTTTGTTTTGTGCGACGAAGCCTATTTTGACATCCGCTATGCGGGCCAAAGCACCTCCTTCGCTGCACTGCCGGGTATGGCTGAGCGCAGCATCATCCTGTACACCTTCTCTAAAAAGTTTGCCATGACCGGCTGGCGTCTGGGCGCCGCCATCGGCCCCAAAGAGATTATCGATGTGATTGCCAAATTAAACGTCAACGATGAATCCTGCCCGAATCATTTTATTCAATACGGCGCCATTGCTGGGCTCACCGGTGATCAGACCGAAGTCCGACAAATCCTTGACACGCTAAAAGAAAGACGGGATGCCGCGGTGGACATCTTAAATTCAATTGACGGCATTCACTGCTTTCGGCCCAATGCCACTTTTTACCTTTTCCCAAATGTGACCGCTGCCATGCAGCAAAAAGGCCTATACGACTACGAGGAATTCAGAAGAAGTGTTTTGACCGCAACCGGCGTATCATTTTGCTCGCGCTTACATTTCGGCCGTCCTTTAGAGGGTGAGAAGAACGCCTATATCCGTCTGGCGTATTCGGGAATCGATAAATCCGAAATCGAAGAAGGGCTCGCGAAATTTAAGGCATTCATTGAAGCCTGAGTTGAGCGATTGTTGAGGTCGAAGATCCGCCTCTGGAGGGTTGCCGCATATACAAGGAAAATGGCGTTCCGCTATAATTTTCTATGCGGGACGACATCTGACACTGTAGATGCCGTAAGATCGGCAATCTCGGAGGGTTTCAATTTAAAAAATTAAACAAGATATAATACCACTAAAAGTATTAACGATCCCCCATTTTTAAATTTAAAACTCTCAATTTAGGTGAAGACTAAGCCGGATGGGGTTTATCATCATCCTGGCGCCTTAGGTTTTTTTCCCACTTAAACGCATAGCGGCAATGTCTGCAGACAATGTAGCGGCCCATCATCTCATCTTTGTTCACGTTCTGCACTTTCCCACATTTTGGGCAAATCAGTTTCATAGCAGCTCCACGTGGTTGTATTCATAAACAAGTATCATGCCATTCTGATCCGGATTGGGGATATTCTATAAGTATTTGGTATTAATAAATTATTTTATCTGAATCAGATGGGATGGCGCCAGAAAAAAAACGAACCGGGGGATATTGCCGAAGGTGATGGGGTAAATGGCGCAGAAGAATTATGAGAGCTGGTATTTATCCAGACGGTATCGCAACGTGTCACGGGTCAAGCCCAACAGTCGGGCGGCCTTGCTTTTATTATGGTCGGATTGCTCTAAAGCCGACAAAATCAGCTGCCGCTCCACATCCTCCAATACAATACCGCCGGGCGGGACGGTCCATTGGTGCGTTTGATGTTTGCCCGGTCGGGCTTGTGTTCCAGAAATAATAAGCGCAGAAGCATCCAGTGTGTCTTGATCGGTAAATATCATGGCCCTTTCCAGGCAATTGCTTAACTCTCTGACGTTACCGGGCCAGGAATAGCCGAGTAAAATATGACGCGCATCCTCGGTAAATCCCCTGACGTCTTTTTTGAACTCAACATTAAATAGTTTCAACAGATATTCGGAAATGATCATAATATCCGCTCCCAGCTCCCGTAGGGGAGGCATGGTCATAGAGACGACATTTAACCGGTAAAAAAGATCTTCACGAAAACGCTTTTCTTCTACCTCATTTTGTAAATTGCGATTCGAGGCCGCGATGACGCGAATGTCGGCTTCAATGGATTTGGTGCTGCCCAGACGGCGGAATTGTTTGGTTTCAAGTGCATTCAGTAACTTGGCCTGCATGCTGAGCGGCATTTCACCGATTTCATCCAAAAACAGGGTGCCGCCCTGGGCTTCCTCCAATAACCCGCGCTTTGCGGTCACCGCGTGCGTAAACGCACCTTTTTCGTATCCGAAAAGCTCTGATTCAATTAGATGCTCCGGAAGCGCGGCACAATTAATTTCAACAAAGGGCGCATCGGCTGACATCGAACTATAGTGGAGAACACGGGCAGCCAGGTTTTTTCCCGAGCCGGTTTCCCCCATCAGCAAAACCGTGGCCGATGGGAATCTGCTGAGTTTTTGAATTGTTTCGCGGACGAGCTGAATGGCTTCTGAGTTGCCCAAAATGCTTTCGCTCAGAAACTGCTTGCGAAATTCCGGATCGCATTTGTAAAGATAAAGTTCATATCTTTGTTGATTCAATCCCTGGGCAGCCAATGCCTGATCCGTAGCATCCTCGAGTATGAGAAGTCCATGATTCGGCTGTTTGTCCGGCAGAACGAGCAAATTAAAATAAGTAGAACGCTCATCGCCCGTGGAGCGATTGATAAATTCCAGATGAAAATCGCTTTTTTTTTGCTGTATGATTTGATTTAGAAAATCTTCACTGCCAATCAATTCGGGGAAAAAGTCCAGCAAATTACCTTTGCTCAGTCGTGGCCCGATAGATACAAAAATTTCGTGCGCCCGTTTATCCGCCTCGACGATATTGAACTGCTCGTTAAAAATAACGGTCCCTAAATTTTTGTAGGCCAACAATTGCTCTAAGGCATCACTCATTGAGGGCACCCAATTTTTTGTGACAGGTTCATAAATGCCTGTTCAACCTGCTCGCCGGTCTTGGCGCTGGTTAAAATCAAATCGGTCTCATAATCTGCGGCTGTTGTTTTCAGGGCAGTGAGCGTTTTTTTATCTTTCTTGAAAATATCCAGCTTATTGCCCAAAACGACCACGATTGCGTCCGGACTGATGGACTTAAACCGGTCGCATACTTCATTGATGTGCCCGATGGTTTCCGGCCGGGTCAGATCGGCAACGACCAGGGCACCTGCGGCGCCGCGGAAGTAGTTCATAACCGCACTGTCAAATTTTTCCAGGGCGGCAATGTCCCAGATGAGAAAGGTATGCTGAATCATCTGGCCGCTATTCGGAACTTGAATCGGTGGCAACGCTTTTTGACTGATTTTGACGCCGATAGTGGTTAAATATTTTTCATCAAACCGGTCGTAGACAAAGCGTTCGATCAGGCTGGTTTTCCCAACTGCAAACGACCCTAACAGGCAAATTTTTTTCTTGACAGAAGCCATTTGACCACCGCTAAGTTTAGTGAAAAACCGTAGCAAACGAGTTGAACTTTCAGCGCCAAGCAGAAACCACTCATTTATCGCATGCCTGTTCTACAATTGACCAACAGGCATACATATGCACAGGGCACAGCGCAACCGCAATTTAACAACGCGCCTTAACTTTCTTTCTCAATAGCAAAAATTTTAAAACTTCACAACAGGTTAAATTTCCTTGAAAAAGTTCGACTTTTAGCATAAAAGTGAAAAAGTATTCGATTTCCGGCATCGGTGCAACCCGATATTCAATCCATTGGAAGTGGTCCCAAAAAAAACAAACCACCTGTATACGGTTTGCCGGAGTATTTTTGAGATTGCTTCTGATTTAAAATGAAAGGAGCAAACCGGTGACAAAGGCCAAGAAAAAAACCCGCCCATCATCTTCGAAAGATAATTCTTCTACTGACTGCCCCCCGGGCAGACGACTTCAGGATTGCGCTCAAGAAGCAACAGAAACCCAGAGTGTCGACAAAATCAGAGAGATTATTTTCGGCAATCAGATGCAGGATTATGAAAAACGATTTGCGCGCTTGGAAGATGGCCTGCAGAAAAAGCTAACGGAATTACGCGATGCAACGCATAAACGTTTGGATTCAATTGAGATATTTATCAAAAAAGAAGTCGAAGCGCTCAGCGATCGACTCAAAAATGAGCAATCCATGCGCGATGCGTCCGCCAAAAAATTATCCAAAGAGTTTAAAGATTCAATGCGACTCATATCTAAAAATGTCGAGCAGCTGGAAGAAAAACAAAGTAAAGACACGCGCGAATTACGGCAGCAACTGTTAGAGGCCTCCAAAGATTTATCCAACGAAATCGTCGAAAAGCAAGACGACGCTTCCAAGGCACTCAAACAGGCATTCAATGAACTCAATGCAGATAAAGTGGCACGGACAACCCTATCTGAACTGTTGATGGAGCTGGCCGTGCGCACATCCAATGAACTGGCCGAAAAATTCAACCTGGCAGCAGGTGATTTGAAGCATGAGTGATTCGACTGACGATCAAAGTCAAAAAACGGGGTCGCCGGATTCCCACAAGCCGCAGGACGCTTTAAATGAACTGCGCGAGCTGCTGCTTAAACCCATTCAAGCGCAGCTGGACGATTTACAAAAGCGTCTGGACACCCCCGATCTACATGCCAAAGACGTCAGCCAGGTTCTGCCGGAAGCCATTTCACTGCGCGCTGCACATGATAAAAAAATTGAAATGGCTTTGGAGCCCATCACGGAAAATGCGATCAAATCTTCCATTAAAAGAGACCGCCAAGTGCTGGTGGATGCGCTCTTTCCGGTTATGGGACCGGCCATCCGCAGAGCCATTGCCTCGGCCATCCAGGGGATGATCCAAAGCTTCAACCAGATCCTTGAACATAGCTTATCCATAAACGGCCTGAAGTGGCGACTCGAAGCGCTCAGAACTCAGAAACCGTTTGCCGAGGTTGTGCTGCTGCATACGCTCATTTACCAGGTCGAACAGGTGTTTCTCATTCATCGCGAAACCGGCCTGGTCCTGCAACAGATCGCGGCCCAAACAGTTATCGCCGACGATCCGGATCTGGTCTCCAGCATGTTGACCGCCATCAAGGATTTTGTGCAGGATTCATTTGGTGCAACAACCGACGAAACCCTCGAGACACTGCGCGTGGGCGAGCGCAGTGTCTGGATCGAACACGGGCCGCATGCGTTTTTGGCAGCTGTCATTCGCGGAAATCCGCCGGTAAACCTGCAAAACGTATTAAAAGATGCTCTGGAGGAAATTCATTTCAGACTACCTGAAGCCATGAAGTATTTTGACGGAAACTCCGCGCCATTTGAAGAAATTCGTTACATTCTTGAAGACTGTCTAGAAGCTCAGTTCAAAAAAGAAAAACAAAAGCCGCCTTATCTGCTGTGGCTCGTTATGGCCCTTTTCTTGATCTTGCTGGGGGGATGGTCGCTGAACAGCTACCGAGACCATCGTCGCTGGTCACAATATGTCTCCGAGCTGCGCGATCAACCGGGTGTCGTCGTCACAAACGTCGAAAAAAGGGACGGCAAACACCATATCTATGGCCTGAAAGATCCTCTGGCACCGGATCCAGCAGCCCAACAGAACGCGTCCGGCCTGCATCCGAAGCAGATTATATTTCACTGGGAACCGTATTATTCCCTTTTCCCTGAATACGCCAATCAACGTCTGAATGCAGCTCTCAGCCCGCCTGAAACCGTCAAACTGGAATTTAAAAATGGTGCCCTGCACGCCAAGGGGGCCGCCCTGCATCAGTGGATCGAAACCAGCCGCAAACAGGTGTCCGCCTTTCCCTGGGTAGAAAAATATGATGACTCCGAGCTGCTGGATATTGAAACGCAACTGCAACCGCCCCAAAGGGTAACACTTGAAATAAAAGGAAGGACGCTTCACGCCCGCGGTGCTGCAAGCCAGCAGTGGCTGGTGGATGTTCAAAAAAAGATCAAATCCATACCGGGCATTTCAGATTTCCAATTTGATCGGCTTATCACTACGCACATTGAGCGGCTAAACCAGATCAAGCAAAAAATTGACCAACAGACATTGTTCTTCAAGGCCGGAAACAAAGAGCTTGCGCCGGGCCAGCAGGCCGGCATCGATCAGTTAATCAAGCAATTTAAGGAATTTGATACCTTAGCCAAGGCGGTTGGACGGAACTATCGGATCGAAATCATCGGCCACTCGGACAGCACCGGAACAGAAGAATTAAATATGCAAATCAGCCGCCAGCGGGCTAAAACCATACTGGCAATTTTAACTTCTAAGGGCCTTGTTAACGAAAATTTCAATGCCAAAGGGGTGGGGACGAGCGACCCCCTGAAAGAAGAAACAAATGAACAGGCCCGCTTTTTTAATCGCGCGGTCACCTTTAAGGTAAAGATGCATTAAGGGGCCGCCCGAGCGTTTTTCTTGCCGCCGTTGATATCCCCCTGCTGCGAGCCATTTTCAGAAAAAATAAGGCGCCAACCTGCATAAAGCTATTTATCTTCAGATCCGAACAACAAGCCAAATGGATGATGTTAGAGATCTTACTCTATATAATTATACAGGCCGGCGCGCCGGCATAGAAAGCGGTCGAAGCGACTGCCCCGATGGCTAATCTTTATGCTGATAAAGGTTAGCAAGCGAATAACCCCGATCTTGTTGCTTGCTGAATTGAGAGAGCAAATGGTTTGCCAAACCATCGCGGGTGATTTTTAAAAAAATATAATAGTCTTAAATTATGGTATAAATTGATAATTTGAAACTTAAATACTGCCGGTGGACATCGCGCGCGGCTAGGGGATATGCCCAATGTTTGGGGCATATACCTGAAAGCGGCATCAATTTGATAACAAAAAGTGGGCTTTTGGCCAAAAAAAACTCAAAAGAGCGAGCCATGCGATGGGCATTTTCTACGCCAAGATGGTCGATCGCATACGCATAGAAAAGGATCGCTTGCGCATTTTTATTTGCGTCATCTGTGGTTCGGTAGCCACCGGGCAACCGCATAGAGCCTGCCGTATCTGTGAGAATCCGGCCTATTTTTACAAAGAAATTCCAAGCCTAGGTGTAAATTCACACAAAATTACGCCTAAATTAGCGACGAAACATTTTGACTGTCATTTCAATTAAGGCTATAAAACAGTACCAAAAATTGAAACCTATAAAGGAGGCGTTTAATGGCTGGTGGCTATGCAGGAAAAATTGGGTTTATCGATTTAACCACAGACAAAATTGAGATGGTAAAGCTGGATGAGCAGCTGGCCCGTGATTTTATCGGTGGACAGGGCCTGGGCGCACGGATCTTATTTGAACGTCAGAAAAAAGGCGTCGATCCCTTGGGCCCTGAAAGCTATCTGGGGTTTACGACCGGGCCGTTGACCGGCACTAAGGTGCCCACCGGCGGTCGCTATATGGCCGTCTGCAAATCTCCGTTGACCGGCGGCTGGGGTGATGCCAATTCCGGCGGGTATTTCGGGGCTGAATTAAAGGCCGCCGGCTGGGATGCAATTTTTGTCAGCGGCACGGCGCCGGGGCCTAAATATATTGCCGTAACCGATGATCGCATCGAGATCAAGGATGCCGCCCAACTCTGGGGTCATGATACCATCGACACCGAACGATCAATTCAAAAACAGGCCGGAGATAAAAAGATTCGGATTGCCTCCATCGGACCGGCTTCTGAAAAGCTTTCATTGATTAGCGGAATTGTCAATGACGCCGGACGCGTTGCGGCGCGCTCGGGGGTGGGTGCGGTCATGGGCGCCAAAAAGCTCAAGGCCGTCGCCGTACGGGGAACCGGCAAGGCCCGTATTGCCGACCCAGATGAACTGGTCCGGCTGCGCAAAGCCTTTATCAAAGACATGCGGGATATGGGCGGATTTGCGCAAATGCTGATGGAACATGGCACCTGCGGGCTGACGGGGGGACTGGTCGCCTCGGGGGCCACCCCTGTAAAAAACTGGCAACACACCGGCGAACAGTCATTTCCGAATCTGGAAAAAATTGCCGATGCCGATGCCGTTATCGCTTATCAGAGCCGCAAATACGGCTGTGCCAACTGCCCGATTGCCTGCGGGGGCATTTTCAATGTCGATGGTGGTAAGTACCCGGTGGGCGAAACCCATAAACCCGAGTATGAAACCATTGGCGCCTTCGGTACCATGTGCATGTGTGACGACTTCGAATCCATCATTAAATTAAACGATATGTGCAACCGTAGCGGCCTGGACACGATCTCTACCGGCACCACACTGGCTTTTGCCATGGAATGCTTTGAAAACGGCATCCTTACTGCCGCCGATACCGACGGCATTGCGCTCACCTGGGGCAATGCCGAGGCCATGATTCAGATGACGGCCAAAATGATCGCTCGCGAAGGATTCGGCGATGTTTTAGCCGATGGGGTCAGGCTGGCGGCTGAAAGGATCGGCAAAGGTGCCTCTGAATTTGCCATGCACGTGGGCGGCCAGGAACCCGGCCTGCACAATGCGCTGTTGCTCCCCAGCCGCGGAACCGGTTTTGTGTGTGATCCCACCCCGGGTCGTCATACCGCAGCACCCATGGCCCGCGTCGACGGCGGTCCCGGACAGTACGCGCCCTACCCTGAATTGAAGATCGGGGAATATGATCGCTACACTTATACCGGTAAAGGCCCGGTGAGTGCCACGGCCTCTCAATATCTTCAGGTGGGCTCCAGCGCCGGCGTGTGTCTCATGCCGATGATGTTTTTCGGCAATTATCCGCTGGTTGAGTTTTTCAACGCCGTCACCGGCTGGGACCTGGACGTTGATGAAGTCCTGACCACCGGCGCCCGTATCCAGACCCTGCGACACTGTTTTAACCTGCGGGAAGGGATTGCCCCCTCTGATGTCAAGCTGCCCGCTAGAATGGCCGGGTTGCCACCCCAGGAAGACGGCCCGCTGGCTGGTGTAACCCTGGATGTCGACAATTTAGCCCGGGAATATCGCCAGGCCATGGGCTGGGATCCGGACAGCGGCAAACCGGAAGAAAGTACGCTGAAGAAACTCGATTTAATCCAGCTGGTCAAAACACACGGTTAGTATCGATAAAATTGCCGGTTTGGAACCAACCCGCACAAAAACCACTAACCAGCACATCACCCTTGCCGACGGGCGCAAACTGGGATTTGCAGAATTCGGCGACCTGCATGGAAAGCCGGTTTTCTATTTTCATGGATTTCCCGGCTCGCGTCTGGAAGCCGGGCTAGCAGAAAAGATTTCCCGGGACACGCATGTCCGCTTCATCGGAATCGATCGCCCGGGGTACGGACTTTCCAGCTTTAAACCTGCGCGCAAGTTCATCGACTGGGCCGATGATGTCACCGAACTAGCGGACGCCCTTAAAATCGATCGCTTTTCGACAATAGGCGTGTCCGGAGGAGGGCCTTAGGCGGCAGCCTGCGCCTCTAAAATTCCGGATCGCCTGGATGCGGTGGGCATTATAAGCGGAATGGGTCCGGTTGATGTTGCAGGTCTGATGCGGGGTGTGCCCTGGATGTATTGCCAAAGGTTACGTCTTGCCGGCCGCGCCCCGACAATCGCGGCCGCCTTATACCCCTTTTGGGCCATCTGTTTTCGGAATTACCCTGAGCGCATGCTCTCAATTTTGTCCGGCAAAGTCGCCGGTCCGGATAAAATCGCTCTAAAAAATACGGAGCTTAAAAAAGTCTTGAGCGCTTCATTTCGCGAAGCATTCGGCAGCAGCCTGAAGTGGCCGGCAACCGATGTGATGTTATACAGCCGCCCGTGGGAATTTTCCTTGAAAGACATCCCTATCGTTATACATCTGTGGCATGGAGAAAAGGACCGGATCGTGCCGCCGGAAATGGCCCGTTGCATAGCCCAGACCATTCCCAATTGCCGGGCCACCTTTTACCCGGATGAAGGCCACTTTTCAATTATCCTGAATCGAATAGAAGAAATTTGGAAAATCTTCTGTTTGTAGACTTTTCGAATAATAAATACGGTCTCTTGACTCAGAATATTCACAATCGAGTCTCGGAAAATAAACGTCTCTAGTAGACCCATATTCAAACTGATGCAGGATTTGGTTTTTAGTCGGTTCAGTGAGATTGAACCGGACTGAACGAATTTTTATGATTTTAATTAGATATAAACTTGGCATATTTTTCCTGGCGATCTTACTAGGGTTTGGGGTCCTGACCAAACCCGTAGGGGCTCACCCTATTTCACGTCTCAAACTGAACGCCAATCGGGTGCCCTGGACTGACCTTTCATTTCACGCTAAAAATTTTTGGGTCGAGGTTTCAAGCGATATCCAATTGAATTCACTTGCAGCCTCCGAGCTTGATGCCGTGCTGCTTAAATCCCCCAAAGGCAATCCTGTTGAGCCGCAAACTGCACAAGCTGCTCAAATGACCATCCAGACGCGCATTAAACCCAGGTTTCGATCACCGGTCAACATATCTAACCGCATCTGGTTTAACCCAACGGATGGTTACGCTCTCGGGCGTGTCAGACTGCGCCGTGGCGAGGATGATTTTAAAAAAATGTATCGCTTTACCGATCAGGGCGTTTTTCGGCATCGGATTGAACCGAAAGGCAAAGGGGAAGCCAGGCTGGAACCCGATAAATGGACGGATATCAAGGACACCTTCTATCCATACGACAAAAACCATCTGAGA
>Ga0265306_10000186_pt1 | contig 27329 bp, 25 predicted proteins | sample Helome_3_FD_192493 | JGI IMG/M metagenome (GOLD analysis project Ga0265306, IMG submission 192493) | Marine sediment microbial communities from subtidal zone of North Sea - Hel_20160420 (Illumina Assembly) | ecosystem: Environmental > Aquatic > Marine > Subtidal zone > Sediment ... | reverse complement strand
GTATTAGAGCATATCCCGGACGACAGAAAAGCAATCGGCGAGCTCTATCGTGTCCTTAAACCTTCAGGTTGGGGTATTTTTCAAATACCTCAGGATCTTAAAAGAGAAGTCACTTATGAAGATGATTCAATTACCGATAAGAAAGAGCGGGCTAAAATTTTTGGACAATACGATCATGTCCGTATTTATGGGCGTGATTATTTTGACAGGCTAAAAGAAGTGGGATTTAAAGTTAAGGAGGTAGATTACACATCGGGTATGACAGTTTCTGATATAGAAAAATACAGATTGGCAAAAGGGGAAATAATTCCCGTTGTTAGTAAATGATCAGTATACCACCAGTTTTTTGAATTCAGGTGTCATAAATTCTGCTACCTCACCTATTTCGTCAATATAAATGATATATGCATCTAGTTCATTGTTAGAGTCCAAAAGTTTTATGGATTCTGATAACTCCATTGCCATAAATGCAGTAGCATATGCATCGGCCTTTGCACAATTTTTTGCAATTACACTGACAGCAAGAATATTAGCATCTCTGGTATAACCCGTTTTAGGATTAATTGTATGAACAATTTTTTTACCCGTGATAGAATCTATCCTGAATTTTCTATAATTACCGGATGATGCCATAGCATTATCTCTAAGCTGAAGTGTGAGTTTTAACCTTCTACCCTCCTCAACCTGAGGATCATCAATACCAACAATCCAGGACTTTTGTTTTAATTTATTCTCTCCTTTAGCCATGATCTCACCTCCGACTTCAATTAAATAATTTTCAATATCTTTTTGATCCAAAAGTTCAGCCAGGCGATCTATTGCATATCCCTTGGCAATGGCATTGAAGTCGAAGAAAATTCTGGGATCATTTTTAATTACAGTTCCCCTTTCGGTTAATCGGACTTTATCAAAACCCACGAATTGCAGAATACTATCCACTTTGGTACTATCCAATGCCAGCTGTTTCCCCGGTCCGAATCCCCAGGCGTTTACAAGTGCGCCAACCGTGGGATCAAAGTAACCTTCAGTATCAGAATAAACTTCTTTTGAAAGCTCAAATACATCCCGAAACATCTTATCTACCACAATGTTTGAATCTCCCTCATTAATCTTAGAAATATCCGAATCGGGCAAATATGTAGACATTGAATAATTTACAACCTTGAATACAGAATCTATTTCCCTTTCAAGATTGAGTTCTTCCGGGTATAGGATGGTAATACTATATGAAGTGCCCAAAGCCCCTCCAAGGTGTGTGCTTTTGACATATGTGCCTGAATCCAACCCACAGGAAGCTATGAATATTCCTGACAGACAAAGATAGAGTACCTTGTTTCTAAATTTCGAGAAGACCATCATAATCCACAATATAAGCTTCATTAAGATAAACTGGAAGATTTTGATCTTCAGCATTAGACAAACCTACTCCCGCATAATAAGTCTTAGCCTCAAATTTGGATGCTTGTTCTTTAATTTTTATCATAAGGCCATAGTCATATATTCCGGGGTCATTGGGGTAAACAACATTCCGCACAACGATAAAATACAGCTGTTTTTCCTTAAGGCAGACAAATTGAGGGTTCTTTAGAGGTTTACTGTTCACGCCCATAAATTCAAATCCTTCAGATTCTAGTTGTCTCCCCACAATATTCATTGCCAGGTTATGCAATTCTTGCTCAGTTAACGCCTGTAACTTATTATTCATTTATCAAAAAAACCGATATTGATCAATATCGGTTTTAAATTAAATTCGTTTAATATTTCTAACCTCCAAAGTCATCAAAACGGATATTTTCATCCGGAATACCAAAATCCTCTCCCATTTTTTGAACGGCCTTGTTCATAAGTGGGGGGCCACAAAAATAGAGTTCAATATCTTCAGGGGATTCGTGATTAATTAAGTAATTGTCTATGACACAATTATGAATAAATCCAACAAATCCGTCCCCGGGGGCATCCAGATTCTCCTTAACTTTCCAGTTATCTTCTTCTTGAGGTTCCGAGAGTGCCATGTAAAAATTAAAATTCGGGAACTCTTTTTCTAATTCTTTAAAATGTTCTATGTAAAATAATTCCCTTTTTGAACGACCTCCATACCAATAACTAACCTTACGATTAGTTTTCAAGGTTTTAAAAAGATGGTATAAATGAGATCTCATAGGAGCCATTCCTGCACCCCCTCCAACATATAGCATTTCCGAATCAGACTCATGGATAAAAAATTCACCATATGGTCCGGAGATGGTCACTTTATTTCCTGGTTTTTGAGCAAATATATAAGAAGAAGCTACACCGGGATTTACATCCATCCAACCATTAGTAGACCTGTCCCATGGCGGAGTGGCAATTCGAACATTTAGCATTATTTCCCTGCCTTCTGCAGGGTAAGAAGCCATTGAATATGCTCGCTCAACCACCTCGGTGTTTTTCATTGTCAAAGGCCAAAGGTTAAATTTATCCCACTCATTTTGAAACTTATCCGGTGTCTCATGTTCTTCAGGGTGAGCTGTAATATCTATATCGGAATACTTTATCTCGCAGGGTGGAATCTCAATTTGAATATATCCTCCGGCTTTATATCCCATATCTTCAGGTATTTCAACCACAAATTCTTTAATGAATGATGCAACATTATAATTACGTACTACTGTCCCATCCCATTTTTTAATGCCAAAAACTTCTTCAGGAATAGTAATTTCCATATCCTGTTTTACCTTAACCTGGCACGCCAATCTTGCACCTTCAGTCAATTCCCTTTTTGAAAAATGAGGTGTTTCTGTAGGAAGTGCCTCGCCACCACCGGACAAAACATGACACTCACATTGAATGCAGGTACCGCCACCACCACAAGCTGAGGGTAGAAATACCTTTTGGTTCCCTAAGGTTGAAAGTAAAGAACTCCCTGAGGCAACTTGTATCTTTTTTTCTCCATTAATAGTTATTGTTACAGGTCCTGAAGGAGAAAGCTTTTCTTTTGTAAAAAGCAAAAGTGTCACCAGTAATAACAACAATATCATAAAAGCAATAACCGTAATTGTTATTGTCCCCAGGGTGCTTGTAGCTAATATCATTCCTCTTCTTTTATTAGGTCGTTAAAAGAAATCTCTTTCTCATCTATTTCTTCTTTAACTTTTGTTTTATTCTCTTCAATCTTTTCGGCCGTAGTTTCCTCTACCGCAGCTGTTGCTTCATCCCCGCCGGTAAGCATTCCGCCAAAACTTTGAAATCCTATCCCCATCAATCCTGTGATAATAAAGGTAATTCCAAGTCCTCTTAAAGGTGCCGGGACGTTAGAATACCTTATCTTTTCACGAATGGCGGCTATTGCCAAAATGGCCAAAAACCAACCTATTCCAGAACTAACTCCATAATTAAAAGCCAATCCTAATGTCTCAATCTCCCTCGATTGCATAAACAGGGATCCTCCTAAAATAGCGCAGTTAACTGCAATCAATGGTAAAAATATACCCAGGGAGTTATACAAGGCAGGTGAAAATTTTTCAACCACAATTTCTACCAATTGCACCATGGTTGCTATAGTTGCTATAAAAAGAATAAATGACAAAAAACTTAAATTGTAATCGGCATATTCAGGGCCAAGCCATACCAGGGCACCATCTCTCAAGAGGTATTGATCCAATAACCAGTTCAGTGGTACCGTTACTGCCAGAACAAAAATAACTGCAGCGCCCAAGCCAACAGCAGTGGCTACTTTTTTGGATACCGCCAAGTATGAACACATCCCTAAAAACACAGCGAAGACCATGTTGTCTATAAAGATGGATTTAAAAAATAATTCAATGTGTTCTAACATAATCTTTTCTTAAAAAGTAAATTAGTTTTCCTCTATAAGTGCCCTATTCCTGGAGCGTTGTACCCAGATAATTATCCCTACAACTATGAGCGCTGCCGGAGGAATAATCATAAATCCGTTGTTCTCGTAGCCGGTTGCATATAATCCTGTTCTAGTTACCGGATCTCCAAAAACCTTAAATCCAAATAAGGTTCCCGATCCCAATAATTCTCTGAAAAAGCCAACTATAATCAGAATTATTCCATAACCTAAGGCATTTCCAATACCGTCTAAAAAAGCCTTCCAGGGTCCATTGCCTAAGGCAAAGGCTTCAAACCTCCCCATTATGATACAGTTGGTAATAATCAGACCAACAAAAACAGATAGTGTCTTACTCAATTCATAAGCAAAAGCCTTGAGAACCTGATCAACAATTATTACCAAAGTCGCAACAACTATTAGCTGAACAATTATTCTGATCTTCGTAGGAATGATATTCCGTAACAGAGAAATAACAACATTCCCTACTCCTAAAACAAAAAGAACAGAAATGGCCATAACTACGGAGGCCTGCAATTCTGCCGTTATTGCAAGTGCAGAACAAATACCAAGCACCTGAATGGTAATTGGGTTGTTATCCGCTAGTGGATCTAAAATAAGGTTTGTGTCTTTCTTTGAAAGTAGTGCCATTTTTAATTAACTCTAATAGTTTCTAAATAGTCCTTATATAAATTTACGCTTTCCTTAATCATTGCTGAAACTCCATTACCTGTAATGGTAGCTCCTGCCAGGGCATCCACTTCATTGTCATCCTTTATTTTGTTCACCGGGTCATTATTGCCTTTAGCTACGGCAATTCCTTTAAATTGGTTATTAAATAAAACAGATTCCCCTGCAAAATCGTCCATAAAATAACGCTGTTTGATATTTGCCCCAAGTCCTGGTGTTTCCCCTTTATGATCAAAGTAAACCCCCTGGATTATCATATTTTCATTCAGGGCTATAAAACCCCAAATAGCATCCCATAGCCCTTTGCCATACATAGGTATGATATAGTATTTCTTTCCTTCTTTTTCACCTATAAAAAGCGGAAGCTCCGCAGTTTCACCTTTCTTTATTGCTGCAATTTGCTTTTTAAGATCAATAAGGTATGCCTGATCATTCTTTGTTATTTGATCTCCACTTATTACTAGCTGTTCAGTGATATACTTTGAAAATTCAGCTTCTACTATATCCGTGGGAACAAAATTTACGCTACTCTCATCCTCATTTTCATTCACGCCCATGGCATAGAGAATATTCTGCTGCTTTTCGAACCTCTCATTCTCCTTAATTTTGCCACTTAATGCAGAGGCAAGATATGCCAGGACCGATCCTACAACAATAACCATTATAGCAGCAAAGATTATGGTATAACTATTATTTTCCTTATTAAATCCCATAATTATATTGTTTCTACCTTAAGTTCTTCTGCTTTCCCGTCCGTACTTTTTGGAAAGATTGTTGCTTGTTTCAAACGCTTCATCCTACGTCTGATATTACCCTTAATTACATAATGATCAATAGTTGGCGCAAAAACATTCATTAAGAGAATTGCCAGGAATACCCCTTCTGGATAAGCAGGGTTAAACACACGTATCATTACCGAGATAAACCCGATTAGAAAACCGTAAATCCATTTGCCCTTATTGGTTTGTGATCCGGTTACCGGGTCTGTCGCCATATATACAATACCAAATGCAAGGCCGCCTACCAGGAGGTGTTTCCAAAAATCAAAGCTCATCAATCCATAAAACGTACTTCCCTTACCAATCCATCCTGCATCTACTACTCCATTAAAGATAAGGCCCATAACCAAAGCACCGGCTACTGCACTTAGCATGATTCTCCAGCTTGCTATTTTACTAAAAACCAGAAAAAGACCTCCAAGTAATATTAAAAAAGCAGAAGTCTCACCTACTGAACCGGGAATAAATCCAAAAAACATATCGGATACGGAATAAGCATATTCACTGGCATTATTCTGAGCCAGATATCCCAGGATAGTTTCACCTGAAATAGCATCGGCTGTACCGGCACGTTCAACCGCACCATGCACCCAAACTTTATCTCCACTCATCCAGGTGGGGTACGCAAAAAACAAAAAAGCCCTTATGGTAAGAGCAGGGTTTAGAATATTCATTCCTGTACCCCCGAAAACTTCTTTAACAATAATCACTCCAAAAACGACTGAAACGGCCAACATCCAGAGAGGTGTATCGATCGGAACTATTAATGGAACCAACATTCCAGTAACAAGATAACCTTCTTCTACTTCATGTCCTTTTATTACTGCAAAAATGAATTCAATTAACAATCCCACACCATATGAGACAATAACCAGAGGCATAACCTGCACAAATCCTAACCAAAAATTATCCCAGGTCAGAAAATGTTCCATAACCGAAAAATTTTCAGGAAAACCGTTAATGGCAGAATAATATTGATAACCAGTGTTAAAAAATGAAAACAACAACACTGGGATCAGCGCCATAATTACCGTATTCATCGTACGCTTTAAATCATCAACTGCTCTTATGTGAGAACCATTATGAGTAGTTTCATCAGGAGAAAACAAAAATGTATGAAAGGCATTAAAGGCAGGAGCCATCTTTTTACCCCTATACCTATGTTTCAAAATATGCAATCTTTTCTTAAAGGTCAGTCGTTTATTGCTCATTTTTATCCTATTTCTTTTTGTAATAAATCCAATCCTTCGCGAATTATCTGTTGATGTGGTTGTTTCGAAATACAAATAAATTCAGTCAATGAAAAGTCCTCAGGAATAACCTCATACAAACCAAGTTGTTCCATTTCATCCAAATCTTTAACCATACATGCCTTTAATAGCTGAAGTGGATAAATGTCTAACGGGAATACTTCCTCATACATACCAGTAACTACAAATGCCCTGTGTTCTCCATTCGTATTTGTATCAAGATCATATTTCTTGTTGGGTTGTAACCATGAAAATGTTAGTGCTCTTGTATAAGATAATTTATCAAATACCGGTTTGTTCCAACCAAATAATTCGTAATCATCTCCCTCAGGAATAACACTTACTGTATTGTTATAAAAACCGAGAAATCCATTCGGGCTCGTCTTTTTACCTGTCAGGACATCTCCATTAATCACGCGAAATTTTTCATCTTTTACACCACTTGCATATAAAAATGTAGCAATCTCCGCACCGATTTTTGTTGTAAAATATTTTGGAGACTTCACCGTTGAACCAGCAAGGGCAATAGTGCGTTGGGCATTAAATCTACCTGTTAATAGCAACTCGCCAATTATTACAAGATCTTGAGGAGTAACTGTCCAAACTACTTCACCTTTATTTATTGGATCTAATTTATTTATTTGAGTGCCCACCAATCCTGCAGGATGGGGTCCGGACACTTTGTGTAATTCTATATTTTCGAGTTTAGAAAAAGGAGAATTGGATCCTTTCCCAACAGAAACATGAACCTTACCCGGTGTAAGTTTTCCAAGAACGGTTAATGCCGCTTGCAGTTCTACTTCTTTTCCTTTTAGAATATAATCCAAATCTGCAGCTAAAGGCGCAGTAACATAGGCCGATATAAAAATTGCTTTGGGAGTTGTATCCGGATCTGCAACATGATCATAAGGACGTTGTCTGATAAAAGGCCAGCACCCGGATGTAAGAAGGAGTGACTTTATTTCTTCTGAATCAGCTCCTGCGGGCATTTTGGGATGCTCCAGATAGTCCTGAGACTTATCTGCAAGAATTTTTATGGTCAGAATTTTTCTGCGAGCTCCTCGAATTATCTCGATTAATTCTCCACTAACTGGAGAAGCGAAAAGCATGTCTATGTTATTTTTGCTATAAAACAAAGGTTCACCAGCCTTTACCTCTGCTCCTAGTTTAACCAACATTTTGGGCATAATACCGTGAAAATCCAAGAGGTTGATGGCGTAAACATTACTTAAAGCTGCTTTAGAGGTATTTTGTTCGGCAGCACCGACAAGATTAATGTTCAGTCCTTTCTTGATCCTAATGTCTTTAGACATAAATTGTAAACATTTAGTTTAACAAAATTTCGTCCAAAAATAGTACTTATGACACTGTTTTCATAATTATTAACTATAATTTTAGGCATTACACCGATATGACTTTCTTGGGCATGCATTTTGTTTATCTTTATCTCAAAACAGGCTAAATATGCGTTTAATTCTTAAACAGCTATTCTTCTTTTTCCTTACTACCCAATTATATTCGCAGATTCAGGAAGAGGTTAACCCACCTGAAAATATAAAGACTATTATTTTTAAGGGACCAACAGAAGATCAGTTTCCTGTTATCAAATTGGGAGATCCAATTTATCTCGAGTTTGATGATTTGACCGCAAGCGAGCAAGACTATTATTATAAAATTGCTTATTGTAATTATGATTGGACGCCATCTGATCTACTAAAGTCGCAATACCTTAGAGGTGCAGACAACCAAAGGATTATTAATTATAGTAACAGTTACAGTACTCTGCAGGCCTATTCCAATTATCGCTTGACCATTCCCAATAAAGCCTTGAGTTTAAAAGTTAGCGGTAATTATGTACTAGAAGTTTATAATTCTAACTACGAACTTCAATTTTCAAGACGATTTGTAGTTTACAGGGATTTAGCCCAAGTTGGAGCCACGACCAGGAATTCCAGAAATTTTGATTTTCTAAATCAAAAACAATCTGTACAATTTACAATTACGCCATACAGTCTTCAACTTGTGAATCCCGCAAAAGAAGTAAAAATTGCTATAATTCAAAATTATCAATGGTCTAACGCTATTACAAATGTTCCTCCACAATTTACATTGGGCAATTCGCTGGCATATAAATATGATGTTGAAACCAGTTTTTTTGGAGGGAATGAATTCCTCAACTTTGACACCAGTGATTTACGAGTACCTACTGCTTCTATTTCTCGTATTGAATATAAAGAACTTTACAATCACTATCTTTTTACAGACAACTATAGATATGATAAGGCCTACACCTATTTTCCGGATATTAATGGCGATTTTGTAATTCGTACATTACAAGGTGAAAATCCATCGATAGAATCAGAATATACCATAATTCATTTCAGCCTTCCTTATACTGTGGATATTGGGTTAAGTGAGGTCTACGTTTATGGTAAATACAACAACTATGCTCTTGTAGAAGAGAACAAAATGACTTACAATTCCAAAACAGGAAATATGGAGGCTGTAATAAAAATTAAGCAAGGGTTTTACAACTATAAATATGTCCTTAAGAGTGAGGATGGAAAAATTGACCTGGGCAAAGTAAGTGGAAACTTTAATTTTACAGAAAACAATTATTTAATTCTGGTTTATTACAGAAATTTCGGTGATTTATATGATGGAATAATTGGAATAGGTTCAACAAATTCTGAAAACATTACCAACTAAACACTTTTCATTGATCATAGAAAATGTGTGATTGATTAGCTCAAAACTATTATGAATATGAATAACTCGTAACAGTTAAAAAGTAATTTTTGTGAAAGTAAAATAAATGGTTACAATTTAATTTCTGGATCCTACTTACACTCTTAGAAATATTTTTGTAAGGTGTTGTTTTTTAATTATTTAATTGGGTTATATATTAAAATTTACTAATATAAATATAGCCTTATTACAATAATATTAATAACATTGGGTTTGATTCTATACACTTATAATTCTGAGGATTGGGATATATGGTTCTTCGCAACAAAAATTCATATCCAAAAATATGTTTTGAGATTATTGAGCAGTTAAAAGAAAAACTCCCCGATTATCTTTCTTACCATTCTATAGATCATATTATAGATGTGGCCAACGTATGTAACGACTATATTGAGTTATATGATATTCCCGAAGAAATGGCGGGGCTTATTCGAATTGCTGCAATCTGCCATGATTATGGTTTTGTAGTATCTCCTTTAGATCATGAAGAAGGCAGCATTGTTGAAATTCAACCATTTTTAACTCCTATTCTTAGCAGCGAGGAAGTAGCAATAGTAAATGGGATGATAAGGGCCACAAAAGTACCTCAGGAACCAAAGACTTTTTATGAAGAAATTTTGGCGGATGCCGATTTGGACTATCTGGGAAGAAAAGACTATAATGACATTAGCGCTAAACTATTCGACGAATATTTGCATTTCGAAGTTGTTTCTAATAGAATTGAGTGGTTAGACCTGCAAATTAGGTTTATGGAAAATCACAAATTTCATACAGATTTTGCTAAAAAGAATCGTGAGAAATTAAAATCTGAAAAGATAAAGGAACTCAAAACTCTTAGATTAGCTGCCAACTTTAAATGATATTTTATATTAACACTTGTAATAAAGATTAGTAAACTTTACAACGAATTCTTTTAATATAAAGTTGGGTATTTCATCCTTTTTAAGATTCCTTTATAATTTCCGATATAATCTTCCTTCCGGTTTGAATCATAATATGGATCTTTATTAATCAAAGAAATCCTTCAATTACCTATATTTAAGGGAATATAAGGCAGAAATACATCAGAAAAAAATATACATACACCGATAATTTAATCTGAAGTTTTCATAATAAGTTCCTATTATCTATCTTGGGCATCTAAGTTTTCTTTGAGTTCTATCTTTTATCTTGGGAGAATTGTTAAAAATTTGGTTTTTCTCACAACTCGTAAAATGATATAAGGAAATTTTTGCATTAAGCTTATATTTAAAACTATTGTTAAATCAAGCTGGCTTAATGTGATTTTTTTTATTTTAGCAGATATAACGGTTATGCTACTCATATTGAGAAATGCCGTTATTTATTAGCATGAAAAAGATGATTACACAAGTAACCAAAGGCATAAAAATTTCAGTGAATACTAGTTTTGAAGGCACTTTCTTTAAAAACTATAAAATGCACTTTGCTTTTGGTTATACAATTACTATAGAAAACCAAAGCAAGGATTCTGTTCAGTTAACCTCAAGGCACTGGCAAATATACGATGCCTTAAATGATTTTGAAGTTTTAGACGGTGAAGGTGTTATCGGAAAAAAACCGGTTATTAGACCAGGAGAATCTCACACTTACAGCTCCGGATGCCTGCTTGCATCTCCTATTGGGGCAATGAAAGGCCATTATAATATGGTAAATTTCACAACTAATGAAAAATTCAGAGTCTACATTCCTTCTTTTAAATTCAGTGCACCCTTCGCACTGAATTAATGATTCCTTTTACCCTGTTTAAATTTTATTAACGTTTCGGGTTTTAGTACCTTTGACGTGAAAATTTAACTAACAAAAAGTGATTATGGGTAAAGGTTTTTTTGAGGTTCCGCTGGCTATTAATGAACCAATAAAGAGTTATGCTCCGGGCACTCCGGAAAGAGACGAGGTTTTAAAGCAATATAAAGAATACTTCGATGGAAGTTTAGAAGTTCCTTTATATATTGGAAGTGATGAAATAACAACATCAAATACCCGAACAATATCACCTCCGCATGATCATAAACATGTTTTGGGCAAGTATCATCTCGCCGAAAAAAGTCATGTTAGTTTGGCCATAGAAAATGCACTCAAATCCAGGGACGCTTGGGCATCTATACCATGGGAACAAAGAGCCAGCATCTTCTTAAAAGCGGCAGATCTTATTGCCGGGCCCTACAGGGCTAAAATTAACGCAGCTACTATGTTAGCGCAATCAAAAACCATACATCAGGCAGAAATTGATGCCGCTTGTGAATTGATCGACTTCCTCAGGTTTAATGTAACCTATATGTCTCAGATTTATGCAGAACAACCTGAATCATCTGAAGGCATCTGGAATCGTGTGGAATACAGACCTCTAGAGGGCTTTATCTATGCAATTACTCCTTTTAACTTTACAGCAATAGCAGGTAATCTTCCGGCAAGTGCAGCTATGATGGGTAATGTTGTAGTATGGAAACCGAGTGATAGCCAAATTTTTTCGGCCAAAGTAATTGTAGATGTTTTTAAGGAAGCTGGACTGCCGGATGGAGTAATCAATGTGGTTTACGGTGATCCTGTAATGATTACAGACACCATTTTAGCCAGTGCCGATTTTTCAGGAATTCATTTTACAGGTAGCACCGATGTTTTTAAATCTTTGTGGAAACAGATAGGGAATAATATTGACCGCTATAAAACCTATCCAAGAATTGTTGGAGAAACTGGTGGTAAAGACTTTATAATTGCACACCCAACAGCAAAACCTCAACAGGTAGCTACCGCTATTGCGCGTGGCGCCTTTGAATTCCAGGGCCAAAAGTGTAGTGCTGCCTCTCGTGTTTATTTACCAAAGTCTACTTCAACCAAAATCTTGGATTTGGTAAAGCAGGATGTGGAATCATTCAATCCTCCCGGATCTCCTGAAAATATGAGCAACTTTATTACTGCTGTAATTCATGAAGGATCATTTGACAAATTAGCTTCCTATATCGATCAGGCTAAAAAAGATAAGGATGCTAGTATAATTGTTGGTGGTAATTATGATAAATCCAAGGGTTATTTTATAGAACCTACAGTAATACTAACTACAGATCCTCATTATTCAACTATGGAAACCGAATTGTTTGGACCGGTAGTCACGATTTATGTCTATGAAGATAAGGATTGGTCCAAAACTCTAAAATTGGTTGATACTACTTCTGAATACGCACTTACGGGGGCTGTTTTGGCGAAAGACCGATATGCAATAAATGAAGCCACAAAAGCACTTCAGAACTGCGCAGGTAATTTCTATATAAACGACAAACCCACGGGGGCTGTTGTGGGGCAGCAGCCTTTTGGTGGTGCCAGGGCTTCAGGGACAAATGATAAAGCAGGATCTGCTCAAAATTTGCTGCGATGGGTTTCACCAAGGTTGATTAAAGAAACTTTTGTGACTCCTGAAGATTATCGCTATCCGTTTTTGGGTTAAAAAGAAAAAGGCAATTAATCTTTGTTTTTTGAAATTTATAAGGCTTTGATACCGAAAAGTTGCAGAGCCTAAACATACTATATTCTATAAATCTGTTAGAAATAATTTTTGTTTGTTTTTTTAACACATTTTTAAGGTTGGTTGGTTTATCTTAAGGTACTTTTTACCATTAACCAGGCACAACTATGAAAAAATTGCTACTACTTTTCCTCACTATTCCCTGTTTATTTATGTATTCGCAAAATCAGAATATAAAATTAGCTTCTGATATATGGCCACCCTTTTCAAATGTAGAAGGGGAAAAAGGCTTTGCCCTCGAATTAGTAAAGGAGGCACTTGAAAGAGGAGGTATTCAAATGGAATTGACTATTACAGGATTTGATCCGGTAATGGAAGGCATTATTTCCGGTATCTACCAGGGAAGTCCAACTTTATGGAAAACACAAGACCGGGAAAATTATTTGCTTTATTCAGAGCCCTATCTTGAAAACCGCCTAATTTTGGTTGGCAGAAAAGGCAGTGATGTAAGTGCAATATCCCTAAGTGAATTAAAAAATAAACGAATTGCAATTATAAGTGGATATGCATATGGATCCTCAGTGTATACCAATCTGGATGTAGTTCTTATTCCGGGTAAAAGTGATCAGGAAAATCTTGAGAAATTACTAACATTCAAGACAGATTATATGCTCGTGGATGAATTACTCATATCCTATTTACTAACCTACCAATTAAATGATATCAGCAGATTTCTTGAAATTGGTAAAGAGGCCTTTATTGTTCAACCACTTTATTTTGCCATTTTAAAAAATATGCCGAATGCTCAAAAAATAATTGACGACTTTAATGGCAATATTAACAAAATGATGTCTGATGGTACTTATAACAAAATATTGGAATTGAATTGGATACAATCCGATGTTGACGGAGATGGTGTTCTTGAACTGGTCTTGCATGGAGATAGCGCAGGAAGAGATGCACCTGTTTCTTACTATAAATTAATGACTGAAACCGCAATGAACGAAGGTACAGAAAGGTATTATATAAACGGAGAGGTTTATGATGGTTGGCAGGTTGTTCCGGCTAAATATAAGACTGACATTATTAAGGCAGCCAATATGAATAATTCTTCATCTTCCGGTTTAAAATTAAAGTTCTAAGGTGAGCCGCGTTATAACTCCTTAGGCATCCTCAATTGCATTGAAGAAAGGACAGTTCACTTCAAAATTTCATGCTTTTGTGATAATAGTATCAAATCTGAATTAAACTAGATTTGTAATATAAAAATCCATTTTTTTCCGTTTCTACGCTGAATTTATAATTTACAACCAATTTTTATTTAACACCTGACTTTCAGTGTTTTATCGATTTCAATTTTACTTATTTACAATTTTTATGTAAATTTAACGTTAATTAATTGTAAATTTATATTTAAAATGTTAGACTGTTCTAAACTCTAAATCAAAATTATGAAAGCGAATGACAATGCAAAGTCAAAAAATTTAAGTTTGAAAAAACTAGTTAGATACGTCAAAACCTACGCAGAAAATTGCAGATACTCCTTTAATATGATGTTGATGCTTTAACTGTTGCCTTTATACTTCATTGGCAAATAGACCACCTTTTTGGTCTTAAAAAAGTCCTCTTTAAAGAATTTGGACAACTCAAATATCTGTGCATTCCTATAGCCTTTTAATTCCTCAGATAAGTCACCTCCTTTTAAATAAAGGATACCGTTTTTAAGTTCATGAACAGATTTTTTCTTAATACGGCCCTGAACCCATCTAACAAAGGTAGGCATGGCAGCTACGGCCCTACTAACAATAAAATCGAACTGATTATCCAGGTCCTCAACCCTGCTGTGGTAGGTGGTGACATTTTTTAACTCAAGGCCGGTAACCACTTCCTCAACGACTTTTATTTTCTTGCCAATTGCGTCTACCAATGTAAATTGGGATTCAGGAAAAAGTATTGACAGAGGAATTCCCGGGAAACCACCCCCGGTACCAACATCCAAAATAGAGGCCCCTTTTTTAAATGGTTGAATTTTAGCTATGCCCAAGGAGTGAAGTACATGACGTAGATAGAGTTCCTCTATATCTTTTCTGGATACTACATTTATTTTTTCATTCCAGTCTTTATATAAATCTTCAAGGTGTAAAAATTGCTCTTTCTGTATTGCAGATAAATTGGGAAAATATTTGAATATTATCTCGGCTTGCATATGTACCTTTGCATTTTGGCAAAAATAATACATTCAACCATAACGCCATTTTAAATTATCGTATTGGAAGGGTATTAAAAAGCAAGATATTACGTTATATTTACACAAATGATTTCTGCATATGGATTCAACCAAGATTAAATTCTCTCGAAAAGATTCAGCACAGTTCTTTAAAACCTTGAACAAAAGAGTTAATGATTATTTTAAGGAAAATAAAATAAAGAAAACCGGAAACTGGCGGTTGTACTTTAAAACGGCCATTATGTTTAGTCTTTTTTTAGCTCCTTATTTTTTAATTTTAACTTTGAATTTACCTAATTGGGCTAATTTATTATTAACGATTACCATGGGGGTTGGAATGGCAGGCGTGGGTATGAATGTAATGCACGATGGAAACCATGGTTCCTACTCAACTAAAAAGTGGGTTAATAAAATAATGGGCAGTAGTATTTATATTCTGGCCGGAAACGTCTATAACTGGCAGGTCCAACATAACGTTTTGCATCATACTTACACTAATATTCATACTCACGACGAAGATCTTGAAGCAGGAAGAATATTGCGTTTTTCAGAACATGCCAAATGGCACAGGTTTCATAAGTTTCAACATTATTATTCCTTATTCCTTTATGGATTGTTGACCTTTAATTGGGCAATAACGACAGATTTTATGCAAATGTACCGCTATACTAAACGCAAGTTGTCTTATGGTAAGTTTCCAAACCCTTTCCTGAACTGGAGTGTTTTGGTAGCTGCTAAAATTATTTATATAACTATATGGATAGTTCTACCTATGCTAATTTTAGATATAGCATGGTGGAAAATTTTGATTGGCTTTTTTATTATGCACTATGTGGCTGGTGTAATTCTCAGTGTTGTCTTTCAATTGGCGCATGTTGTAGATGAAGCAGAAACACCTTTACCGGAAAAAGATGGTACAATGAAAAATACATGGGCCATTCATCAATTACTCACAACTGTTAACTTTGGAACTAAAAATAAGATTGTAAATTGGTTTACCGGTGGGTTAAATCATCAGGTAGAGCATCATATCTTTCCAAATATCAGCCATGTTCATTACACAAAAATCTCCAAAATTGTTAAACAGACCGCTAAGGAATTTAATTTACCTTATAACGAGTATAAAACTACAAGAAAAGCTATAATTTCGCATTTCAGACACTTAAAAGAATTAGGCAAAAAGCCTATCTTACAATACCAGTAAATTTATCGCAAGAATGAGCAACCTTTTATCCGATAGAATTAAAAACATGTCTACTTCGGCCACTTTAGCTATGGCCGCAAAAGCCAGAGAATTAAGAACCCAGGGGAAAGATATCATTGGGTTAAGTCTGGGAGAACCAGATTTCAACATCCCTGAGTTTATAAAGGATGCAGCAAAAAAAGCTATTGATGAGAACTATAGCAGTTATTCCCCGGTAGATGGGTATGCAGATCTTAAACAGGCCATATCTAATAAATTTAAAAGGGATAATAACCTGGATTACGGGTTAAGCCAAATAGTTGTATCTACAGGAGCAAAACAGTCACTTGCCAACGTAGCAATGGTTATACTTAACAAGGGTGATGAAGTAATTTTACCTGCTCCTTATTGGGTAAGCTATAGTGATATTGTGAAACTTGCAGAAGGTGTTCCGGTTGAGGTTCCAACCAGTATTGAAACAGATTTTAAAATGACACCTGAGCAATTGGAAACGGCCATCACTCCCAGAACAAAAATGATTTGGTTTAGTTCACCCTGTAATCCAAGTGGATCTGTTTATAGTAAAGAGGAGTTGGAAGGCATTGCTAGTATTTTGAAAAATTATCCGGAGATCCTGGTTGTATCCGATGAAATTTACGAACATATTAATTTCAGGGGTAAACATGAAAGTATTGCTACGATTGATGGGATGTATGACAGAACCATCACTGTAAATGGTGTCTCTAAAGCCTTTGCTATGACTGGATGGAGAATTGGTTATATAGGAGCGCCCGATTGGATCGCCAAGGCCTGTACCAAATTTCAGGGCCAGATCACCAGCGGTGCAAATGCTATTGCACAACGTGCTACTATTGAGGCCATAAATGCTCCTGTTAGTAAAATTCAATTCATGATTGATGAATTTCATAAAAGGCGGGATATCTTATTGCAGCTTTTAGGAGAAATAAACGGATTTAATTTAAATGTTCCGGAAGGTGCTTTTTATGTTTTTCCTGATATTTCAAGTTTCTTTGGCAGAACCCTAAAAGGTACTACAATCAATACTGCGTCTGATTTTGCTTTATATCTGTTAGAAAACGCCAAGGTGGCCACCGTTACTGGTGAAGCATTTGGTAATCCAAACTGTATACGAATCTCCTATGCTGCCTCGGAAGATGAGTTAAGAGAAGCTGTTAGAAGAATAAAAGCTGTTGTCTAATTGAAAATTTGAATTTATCTACATTTCTGAAAGGTCATATCCTTTTCCAGAAATAAGGATTAAAAAGTATTAGCACGGTAAATAACTCTAACCTTCCGGCTAGCATAAGAAAACAACACCACCATTTTCCTAATGCCGGTAAACTACTATAATTACTTACAGGGTTAAGGTCTCCAAATGCCGGTCCAACATTTCCCAGCGTGGATGCCGCACCACCGATTGCCGAAATAAAATCGAGGCCTAAAAAACTAAGCACAAGGGCACCTGCTATAAAAAGCAACATGTAAAGCACAAAGAATGCTATCACGTTATATACAATATGCTCACTTACAGTTTTATTATTGAATCTTACAGGAATAATAGCATTTGGATGTAAAGTTCTTTTAAATTCCAAAAGTCCATTCTTAATAATTAGTATATGTCTCATGACTTTAATACCTCCTGCTGTGGAGCCTGCCGAGCCACCCATAAACATTAGTCCGAAAAAGAAAACAGTTAAAAACGGTGTCCAGGAGGTAAAATCCGCCGTGACAAATCCTGTTGTTGTAATAACTGCAACTATCTGAAATAATGCATGTCTGAAAGAACTTTCAACTTCGCCAAATGGCATGGGGTAGAATTTTGATACTTCAACATTGGCCATAAAATATATGACCAAAGCAGTTACCAAGGTGAAAATTATCATTAAAATACCGTAAAATTTAAATTCTTCATCCCTTAGCACTCTTTGTATCTTACCTTTAAAAGCAAAATAGCTCAACACAAAGTTCATTCCTGCCAGGAACATAAAGAAGATAACAATATATTGGATAAACGGTTGGTTGTTCCAATACGCCAGACTAGCATTTTTGGTGGAAAATCCACCTGTGGATAAGGTAGCCATGGAATGGTTTATTGCATCAAAAAATGACATCCCTGCAACACTTAACAAAAGAGTTTCTGCGGCTGTATATCCAAAATAAATTAACCAAAGCCTTTTAGCCGTGTCGGTAATCCTTGGATGCAACTTATCGGCACTTGGTCCGGGCGCCTCAGCTGCAAATAATTGCATTCCCCCAATTCCCAATAAAGGAAGAATGGCAATGGCCAGAACAATAATACCCATTCCGCCTATCCAATGGGTGAGACTACGCCAAAACAGTATTCCCTTGGGAAGAGATTCAATATCGTCAAGAATCGAAGCACCTGTGGTAGTATATCCTGAAATAGTTTCGAAAAACGCATTTGTAATACTGGGAATAGCTCCGGAAAAAATATAGGGCATTACTCCAGAGGCAGACATCACAATCCAACCAAGAGTAACTATAATATAACCTTCTTTCTTTTTTACTTCTTTATCATGACCCCTGGTATAAAACATGGCCAGAATTCCCAACAATAGTGTTATTATTGCCGCCAGTGTAATATCCAGAGTAGCACCATCATTGTAAATACCACTAACCAAGGCAGCAATTAGCATAAAACCGCCATTAAATAATAACAGCAATCCCATAAGGTGGATAATTATTCTATAATTTAACCCTGTCATTATATAAAGAGCCTTTCAATTTTTGAAATGGAATCTGGCAGACAGCATACTACCACCCTATCGCCTTCCTCAATCCTAAAATCTCCCAAGGCAATATTTCCTATTCCACTTCTTACAATCCCTCCAATAATTGCCGCTCTTGGAAATTCTAATTCGCGTATAATTTGTCCATTTACTTTAGAAGTAGCTTTAACCTCAAATTCCAGGATTTCGGCATTTAGGTTATTTAATCGCGTTAGAGCTACTACCTCACCCCTTCTTACATAGCGGAAGATATTATTGGCAGCTAGTAATTTCTTGTTAATTAAGGTATCAACCCCAATGGACTGCGAAAGTTGAAAGTAGTCCATGTTTTCTACCAGAGCGATCGTTTTTTTGATATTCTTGGATCTTGCCATCAGACAAGACATAATATTAGTTTCCGAATTTCCGGTTACCGCAATAAATGCATCCATAGATTCTAAGCTTTCTTCCTCCAATAACTCCAAATTTCTGCCATCGCCATTTATTACTAGCACATTTGGCAGACTATCAGATATATCAAAAGCCTTTTCTTTGTTTTTTTCTATTAATTTTACATTAAATTTTTTGGCACAAAGAACACGGGCTGCATTAAAACCAACTTTACTACCACCTAAAATCATTACATTTTTTATTTCTTCCTTCTTTTTACCGGTTAGCTTGTAAAGGTCATCTACACCTTCTTTATCAATTACAAAATATACCTGGTCCTTGTCCTTAAAAACTGTATCGCCTCTGGGGATAAGTGTAAACTGGGTTCCAATACGTTGCATGGCAATAGGCATAAAATGTAATCCAGGAAATATAGTTGCTGCATCTTTGACAGATTTGCCAATAAACGGGGCGCCCTTAGGCAAGGTAACACCAACCATCATTAATGCCCCTGCCTCGAATTCGTAAGTATCGAAAAAAGCCGATTGATCTAGTAAAAGCTGAATCTCTGTGGCGGCTAGTTCTTCAGGCGAGATCAACTCATCAATCCCTAATTCAGAAAATTTAATCAGCTCTTTGTTATCGATGAATTCAATATTTGAAATTCTTGCAATCGTTTTTTTACACCCCATTTGTTTAGCTAATAAACAGAGTGTAATATTTGTTGTTTCGGATGAAGTTACACCAATTACAAGGTCAGAACTTTCAACTTTCGCATCTCGTAAAACGGAAATTGAAGTTGCATCTCCTTTTAGTACTTTTATGTCTAAATGATTGTCTGCGTAGGTTAAACTTTCCTTTTTGGAATCAATCAAAGTAATATTCTGGGATTCATATGATAAAAGTTTTGCCAAATGAAAACCTACTTCACCTGCCCCCGCAATAATAATTCTCATCTTTAGTCTTTATTAATTATCAAGAGTCCGAATGCTGCTTAAAGGAGCTGTTTTTATATAATATAAGCCATTGAAGCTCATGTACGTTGTATTTGCAAAGTTTGCAACGGCAAAATTACACAAATTTATTTTGATTAATGTCTAACTTGGCTTGCAAAAATGTACATAGAATCAATTTAGATTATCTCTGTTAACACCCATTCTTGAAGCTGGCTTTATATTATCTTTGCCCGAAAATTTACCTTATGCCCAAAAAAGTAAAACCTTATAAGACATCAACGCTTGGTAAAAAAGAACAGGTCACACAAATGTTTGATACAATTTCCGATAGCTATGACGGCCTTAATCGGGTAATTTCTTTTGGCATAGATATTAAATGGCGAAACAGGGTAGTAAAGATTTTAAAGAAGAAAAATCCAAAAAATATCCTGGACATAGCAACCGGAACAGGAGATTTAGCTATTAATTTGGTTAAAACAGGAGCAGAACAAATTATAGGTTTGGATATTTCTAAGGGAATGCTGGAGGTGGGTAAAAAGAAGGTTGCAGATAAGGACTTGAATACTACTATTAAAATGATTGTCGGAGACAGTGAAAACCTTCCGTTTGAAGATGACAGCTTCGATGCAGTTACCGTGGCATTTGGGGTTAGGAATTTTGAAAATCTTGAAAAAGGATTATCAGAAATATATCGTGTTTTAAAACCTTCCGGCACCTTCGTAGTCCTGGAGACTTCCGTACCTGCCAAATCTCCCTTTAAGCAGGGGTATTGGTTTTATACCAAAAACATACTTCCTTTAATTGGTAAACTTTTCTCCAAAGACCGATCTGCTTACACTTATCTTTCCGAATCTGCTGCAGTTTTTCCATACGGTCAGGCCTTCAACAATATTTTAGGGAAAATTGGGTTTATAGCTATGGAGAACAGGCCACAGACATTTGGCGTGGCATCTATATATATAGCTACAAAATAGAAGAATGAAATATAGCTTAGTTTTTCTGATAGGTTTCTTATTGCTGGCCACTAGTCCAGGACATGCTCAATTTAAAGAAAACCCGATCATAAATCTTGAAAATGAAGATAAAGCATTATTAAATTGGGGATATTTTCTCGGATTTAATCAATATGACTTCAAATTTGAATACAAGAATGACCTGGATGATGTCCTGGTAGAAAAATCTATTGGTTTCAATGTAGGTCTGATTGGCGAATTGAGGCTTAACGAATTCTTAGATCTTCGCTTTGAACCCGGATTGTTTTACACTAAAAGGAATTTGGGTTTTAAAGGATTCACAGATGAAAATGACGCACTAAGAGATGTGAAATCTACCTATATCAATTTTCCTTTACTTTTAAAAATAAGTGCTCGAAGATTTGGCAACTGGAAGCCTTATATTATTGGTGGCGCATCAGCTTCGTTAAATTTGGGCAGTAACGAGGATAGTCTTGACGATAATAGCAGTGGTACTTTTCGAATGACAAAAACACTCTATAACTGGGAAATTGGATTTGGTATTGATTTTTACACTGAATATTTTAAATTTTCACCTTCTATTAGGGGGATCTTTGCACTCAGCAATGAATTAGTCCCTGACAATGATCCTAACAGCCCTTGGACCGGTAATATTGATGCCATGAAAACCAGAGGGATTTTCGTGAATTTTACTTTTGAATAGGTACAAGTTTATTAAGGGTATTGGTATTTTTTAGCTTCCGGATCTTATCAATTAAATCGTTTAGTGCTCCGCTCTTCTAATTTCACTTAAAAAAATGGCTGTGGCAGTTGCTACATTTAAACTTTCGGTAGTTCTTATTCCATATTGGGGGATACCTATTCTGTTTTCCTTGTCTATCCGAAGTCCTACTTTCTCAGATATGCCTTTGCCTTCATTACCCAATATTAAAAGCCCTTTGTCAGGAAGATCAGCAGAGTAAACAGATTTCCCATTCATATATGTACCATAAGCAAGATTTTTATTTTCTTCAAGTAGTCTGGCAATATCGGTATACACAATATTTACTCTGGCAATAGAACCCATAGTTGCCTGTATGACTTTATGGTTATAACAATCTACCGTATCAGGAGAACAAACCAAATGTAATATTCCAAACCAGTCGCATATCCTTATGATGGTTCCCAAATTTCCCGGATCCTGAATAGCATCCAAAACAACAACCCAATCAGAATAATCAATGGCCGCCGGTGCGGGAATTTCAAATATTCCCAATATTTTATTTGGACTTTTATGAGAACTTATTCTTATTAGATCCTTTTCCGATATATAATGAACTTCTTCTTTGTTTTTTGTCTTAAATTCGGGATCAATACTGTAGATACTATGTGTCTTAAATTTAGAATTTAAAAGCTCTGAAACAACCTTTTTTCCTTCTACCACAAAAAGTCCGTTTTGAATTCGGTACTTTTTTTGATATAAGCTTTTTATAAATTTTAATTGACTTTTAACAACCATTCAAATAATGTATTTTTGGCTTCTATGAAGACCCTTCGGAGTTACGAAAAGAATATTGCAAAAATAGGATTATTCTTCCTTATTGTCGCATTCACTTCCTGTAATACACTAAAAAGGGTAGAGGATGATGAACTTTTATTAACTAAAAATAAGATCTTCGTAAATAGTGAAAAAATCAAGAGTGAAGATATACGGAGTCTTGTCCTGCAAGAACCTAACAGTACCTTATTGGGTTATCCTTTAAGGCTTAACCTCTACAATCTAGCTAAAAAAGATCCCGATTCATCTTTCCAAGCCTGGCTTCAGCGAAAAGAAAACAGAGAGAAAAGACTTGTGAATATATTATCAAAGAAGCAAGTTAACAGATTGGGAGAATCCTTTTTGGTAAAAGGGTATAGTGATTGGCTTAAAAAGATTGGTGAACCTCCTTCGATAGTAGACACCATAAAAACTCAGAAATCGTTGGAACGTTTGAGCATCTTTTACGGAAGCAAGGGATATTTTAACAACACCTCGTCCTATGATATAGATAGTACAAAAAAGAAGCAAAGAGTTGAAATAAATTATAAGATTGCACTTGGAAAACCATTTATAGTTGATTCGATTACCAGAAATATAAGTTCTATGGCCATTGATTCTATCTATACCCTCAATGAGGATAAATCCTTTATTAAAAATAGCAAGCAGTTTGATCTTACGGACTTTAATAATGAGCGGAAAAGACTTTCAGAACTTTTTAGGAATACAGGAGTATATAATTTCCAGGAAAGTTCCATAGCTTATGATATTCTAAGAGATACTACAAGGGTTAACGACGATCAAAAAATGAGCGTAGAACTTAACATTGGGAACCTTAGAAAACGGGGAGATAGTATTATAGCAACTTCAGAATATAAAGTCTTTCGCTTAGATAAAGTCAACATTTATCCAGATTATGGTTTCAATAGGGATAAGTCTGATTTAAAATCAATTGAATATGACAATTATACTATTTATTACCATGATAAACTCCGTTATAAGCCTAAGGCCCTGGCAGATGCTATATTCCTGGAAAAGGATAGTCTTTACAGAGACATTGATAAAATTCGTACTTATAGACGAATTACTAATTTAAATACATTTAAATATCCCAATATACTTTTTACAGAGGATAGTTCGCAATCAAAACTTACAGCAGACATTTTTTTAGCAACAAGACCAAAATTCTCATGGGCTTTTGATTTTGATATTACTCACTCTAATATTCAATCATTAGGCATCGGCTTTAGTACAGCCCTTATATCACGAAATATTTTCCGTGGCGCGGAAACTCTGAGTTTGTCGGTTGGGGGTACTTTTGGTTTGTTAAGTGATAAAGATGCTACGGAGAATTTCTTTTCAGAAGTGGGCGCCGATGTCAACATTACTTTCCCACGAATATGGTTTCCATTTTTTAACTGGAAGAAGATAATTCCATCCTATAAACTCCCACAGTCCAGAGTTTCCATAGGCACAACTTTTCAGAAAAATATAGGCCTTGACAAACAGACTTTTAATACCATATTAGCATATAACTGGGCTACGAACAACTTAAATAAAAATAACGTAGAATTATTAAACATTCAATTTGTAAATAATCTTAATCCCGATCGTTTTTATAACGTATATCAGAGCACCTTTGAGAGATTGAATGATATTGCTGCGGAACCGGTTTATGCGGATGATCCCTCTTTACAGGACTTTTATGTTATGCCCGAACCATCAGATGGACCTACACTAACTATTCCTGAAGGTACCACCGGTTTTACTGATGCCATTTTAAATGATGATGTCTCTTCAACTCCAGAAGATTTTGACGATGTGTCCAGTATAGAGGAACGAAGAATTAGGTTAACGGAGAACAACCTCATTTTTGCCAGCAACTATACCTTTAATAAGAATAACAGGGCTAATATAAATGATGATAATTTTTATTCTTTCCGGTTCAAAGTTGAAAGCGCTGGAGTTTTATTATCGGGAATTTCCAACATAATAGAATTTGACAAAAATGAAAATGGAGATCGCACCGTCTTTGGTGTTCCTTTTTCCCAGTACATAAAAACTGAGTTTGACTATATAAAACATTGGGATCTATCAAGATCCAACGTGCTGGCCTTCAGAGGTTTTTTTGGCATAGCCATACCCTATGGAAACTCTAATAGTATACCCTTTGTTCGTAGTTATTTTGGTGGTGGATCTAATGATAACAGAGCTTGGTTTCCTTATTCCCTGGGTCCCGGATCTACAGATAATATTAATGATTTTAATGAAGCTAATATGAAATTGGCGCTTAATATTGAGTATCGGTTTCCTATCGTTGGTAATTTTAAGGGGGCTATTTTTGCTGATGCCGGGAATATTTGGAATGTTTGGGATAATGTGGAGGATCCTGCCGCTGTATTTGAAGGCTTTGAATCCTTATCTGAAATAGCCCTGGGAACAGGAATGGGGTTAAGATATGACTTCACCTATTTCGTATTCCGCCTTGATATGGGCTTTAAAACCTATAATCCGGCAGAATTACCTGGCCAAAGATGGTTTCGCGATTATAATTTTGCTAACGCAGTGTTCCAAATTGGTATAAACTATCCTTTTTAGTCCTATAATTATTTCACTACATTTGCCACATCTCATAAAAATCTAACATACTATAAAATTATGTCGCATTCTATAAAACCAGGCGTTGCTACAGGTGACCAAGTTCAACATATTTTTAATTATGCCAAGGAAAAAGGATTTGCTCTTCCGGCGGTTAATGTCACAGGCTCGGATACAATTAATGGCGTCCTGGAAACTGCGGCAGAATTAAACTCGCCTGTGATTATACAATTTTCGAATGGTGGAGCACAATTTAATGCGGGTAAGGGTTTGTCTAATGAAGGTCAGCTTGCCGCCGTACAGGGAGCTGTCGCGGGGGCAAAACATATACATCAGTTAGCTGAGGCTTATGGTGCTGCTGTTATCCTTCATACAGATCATTGCGCTAAAAAGTTATTACCATGGATAGATGGACTTCTTGATGCAAGTGAAAAACATTATGCAGAGACAGGAAAATCACTCTTTAGTTCTCATATGATAGATTTATCTGAAGAGCCCATTGAGGAAAATATTGCCATTTGCAAAGGATATCTCGAAAGAATGAGCAAAATGGATATGACTCTGGAAATTGAATTGGGAATAACCGGAGGCGAGGAAGATGGTGTAGATAACTCAGAAGTTGATGATTCAAAATTGTATACCCAACCCGAAGAAGTGGCTTATGCATTTGAAGAATTATCCAAAATAAGCCCCAGATTCACTATCGCTGCGGCATTTGGAAACGTGCATGGCGTATATAAACCGGGAAATGTAAAGTTAACTCCCAAAATTCTCAGAAATTCACAGGAATATATAACTAAAAAATACGGCGTTGAGAATAATCATATTGATTTTGTATTCCACGGTGGCTCTGGTTCTACTGTTGAGGAAATACGTGAAGCTATTGGATATGGCGTGATAAAGATGAATATTGACACCGATTTACAATACGCTTTTATGGAGGGTATTCGGGATTACATCCAAAGCAAATCGGCTTATCTAGAATCGCAAATTGGGAATCCGGATGGTGCCGACCAACCTAATAAAAAATACTACGATCCAAGAGTTTGGCTTCGAGAAGGAGAAAAGACATTTATTGATAGATTAAAAAAAGCTTTTGAAGATTTAAACAATATTAATACCTTGTAGGTAACTCTTAGAATTAAATTATATTCCAATGACTGCTTGGTTCAAAAGAACAGAAAAGGGTATACAAACTGCAACTGAGCAGAAAAAAGATACACCCAAAGGCTTATGGTATAAATCCCCAACCGGAAAGATCGTTGAATCCGAAGATTTAGCTAAAAATTATTATGTTAGTCCGGAAGATGATTATCATGTTAGAATTGGGAGCAAAGAATATTTCGAAATTCTATTTGACGACAACAAATTTCAGGAGTTAGATACCAAGTTGACTTCCAAGGATCCCCTAAAATTTGAGGACACGAAGAAATATTCCGACAGATTGAAGGCGGCACAAAAAAAGACTGGTTTAAAAGATGCAGTAAAAACAGCCGTAGGCAAGTCCTTGGGTAAGGATTTGGTTGTTTGTTGTATGGATTTTAGTTTTATAGGAGGGTCAATGGGCAGTGTGGTTGGTGAAAAAATTGCACGCGGAATTGATTATTCCATTAAAAATGGCATTCCTTTTGTCATGATATCCAAATCTGGTGGGGCCAGAATGATGGAGGCTGCTTTGTCATTAATGCAACTTGCCAAAACATCTGCAAAATTAGCGCAGTTAGCTGAAGCCAAAATTCCTTATATTTCTTTGTGTACAGATCCTACTACCGGCGGTACGACTGCTTCTTATGCCATGCTGGGAGATATTAATATTTCTGAACCAGGAGCACTGATTGGTTTTGCAGGACCCAGAGTTGTTAAAGAAGCCACAGGGAAGGATCTCCCAAAAGGTTTTCAGACAGCAGAATTCGTATTGGAACATGGATTTTTAGACTTTATTTCACATAGAAGTGTGC
>Ga0265306_10000184_pt1 | contig 27513 bp, 27 predicted proteins | sample Helome_3_FD_192493 | JGI IMG/M metagenome (GOLD analysis project Ga0265306, IMG submission 192493) | Marine sediment microbial communities from subtidal zone of North Sea - Hel_20160420 (Illumina Assembly) | ecosystem: Environmental > Aquatic > Marine > Subtidal zone > Sediment ... | reverse complement strand
CCTCAAGAGCGTCGACTTCCCCGCCCCGTTCGGCCCAAACACCGCAACTCGATCTGCGGCTCCGACGGCAACCGTCACCCCGTCGAGCACCGACCCATCATCGGGGTAGCGCAACGAGGAGAACACCAGTTCCTCAGGCATCATCGGCCCCCCATCCCTGCAGCCATGTGAGCCCGACGTTGACAACGAGCGAGATCCCAAGCAGCACCACGCCGAGGGCGACCGCGGCACCGAATCGCGCCTGACGGGATTCCTGAACGATCGCTGTGGTGAGCACTCGGGTTTCGCCTGCGATGTTTCCTCCAACGATGATGACCGCACCGACCTCTGATACCACCCGTCCAAAGGATGCAGCGACTGCTGCGAGCACGCCGGTCCGGACCTCGGCAATGAGCAACCGGGTTTCCGCCACCACGGGAAGATCCAGCGCCCTGAGCTGTTCTTCAGCCGAGCGGGAAAGACCTGACACGGCGCCAGCAGTGAGCCCGACGGCAATCGGGAGGGCAAGCAGGGTCTGCACGATGATCATGGCCACGGGCGTGAACAACAGGTCCAGGCTGCCAAACGGTCCGTCGCCCCACAGCAGGAGCAATACGAACAGGCCGGCGAGAACAGGAGGGATGCCCATGCCAACATTGACAATCGCCATCACGGCCGTCCTACCGGAGAAGCGTGCCCTCGCCAGTCGTACCCCCATCGGGACCCCGACAACAGCGGCTAGCGCTGTTGCTGACAGCGACACCACCAGCGTGAGGACCACGATCTCACCGAGCTGCGAGCCTGACCCAGACAGGTACGACCACGCATCGCTGAGAACGTCCGAGATGAACGACATGGTGCAAACCTAGAGTCGCACGGGGAACATGCAGGCATGGCTGGGCCAGATCGGCGCGCAGGTACCCTCCCCCGGTGACCGACCAGGCCGAAACCCTTGATGCATCGCTCCGCGCAGACGTGCGCCTGCTTGGCGGCTTGCTTGGTGACACCCTGGTTCGCCAACACGGACAGGATCTCCTCGACCTCGTCGAGGACGTCAGGCGTCTCACCAAACTCGTCAGGGCCTCCTCAGATCCGCCCACTGCCGCGTCCGCTGCCGAGGACCTGGAAGACCTTCTCGATGCCACCAGCCTCGAGAGAACGATTCAGCTCGTTCGCGCATTTTCCACATACTTCGCACTTGCCAACGTTGCAGAGCAGGAACATCGCTACGACATCGCCGAACTCCCAACCGACCTGGCAGCAACTGCTGCTCTGATCAGTGCCGCTGGTATCGAGACGTCCGAGATCCAGGAAGTGTCAGATCGATTGTCGGTGCGGCCGGTATTCACCGCCCATCCGACGGAAGCGGCTCGTCGGTCGGTGCAATCCAAGACGATCGAGATCGCGTCGCTTCTCCGTGAGCTCAGATCGTCCTCGGCAACCGCATCGGAGCAGGCCCGCACGACGCGTCGAATTGCCGAACTCATCGACGCATTGTGGCAAACCGACGAGCTCAGGACCGAACGCCCGACCCCAGCCGATGAAGCACGCTCGGTGATCCACTTCTTCGATGCCCTCTTCGACGGTCCGGTTCCGGAGGTCTATGCCGAACTCGAGTACCAGCTCGCCACGCTTGGCGTGACCATGCCACCCGCTGCGGTGCCGCTGACATTCGGCTCGTGGGTTGGCGGAGATCGCGACGGCAACCCGAACGTAACGCCACAGGTCACCCTGGATGTGCTGCGTATCCAGCACATCCATGCAATCCGCAACCTCATTGCGAGAGTTGAGGCCCTCGCGGCGGAGCTCTCTCCATCTGATCGCATCGTCGAAGTGAGTGACAACCTCACGTCATCGTTGGCTGCCGAGGCCGACCGCTTCCCCGAAGTCCATTCGAGATTCACCGCTCTCTCAGCCGGAGAGCCCTATCGCCAGAAGCTCGCCTTCATCCATCACAGGTTGGGCAACACACTTGCCGCATATGAGGCAGCGTTGGCCCCAGGATCCGACGCTGCATATTCGTCTCCGAGCGAGCTGATCGATGACCTCCTCGTGATCAGGCATTCCCTCGAGGAGAACCGTGGCGAGGTGCTCGCAAGAGGCTCGGTCAGCAGGCTCATCCACCTCGTCGCTGCGTTCGGGTTCAGGCTCGCCACGATGGACATTCGAGAGCACGCGAGCAAGCTGCACGCCACCGTTGGTTCGTTGTACGACACGGTAGGCATTGACTACGTGGCAGGGGCAGGCTCGACCGATGTGCTCAGCGATGAACTGGCAGGGCGCAGGCCGATCACGTCTCCTGCTGTCGCCCTCGGCGGGGAGGCAGCTTCGACCCTCGAAACGATGAGGGCAATCCGGATAGCCCAGGACACCTATGGCAGGGACGTCATCGAGTCATACATCGTCTCGGAGACCAGGGGTCCCGCGGACATTCTCGCTGCGATGGTCGTCGCACGTGAGGCTGGTCTCATCGATACAGGGGCTGGGGTCGCACGAGTTGGATTCGTCCCGCTGTTCGAGACCATCGAGGAGGTTCGGAACGCCGGCGCTCTCCTCGGCGAGCTGCTCGCTCTTGAGCCCTACCGCGAACACCTGCGGTTGCGTGGAGACATCCAGGAAGTCATGCTTGGCTACTCAGACTCGAACAAACACGCAGGTATCGCGACGAGCCAGTGGGAGCTGTACAGAGCGTCACGGGACCTGAGGGACCTTGCCAGGGCCAACGGCATCGAGCTGCGCCTGTTCCACGGCCGCGGTGGCACCGTCGGGCGCGGAGGTGGACCAACAGAAGCGGCAATCCTCGCCCAACCATGGGGAACGGTCGATGCTTCGATCAAGATCACCGAACAGGGCGAGGTCATCTCCGATAAGTACGCTCTGCCGTCCCTTGCCCGTCGGAATCTTGAGCTGACGGTCGCCGCCACGCTTCAGGCCTCACTACTCCACCGATCCTCTCGTCAGCCAAGCGAGGTTCTCGATCGTTGGGACACGGTCATGGGCGTGGTGTCCGACACTGCCTTTGCTGCATACAGGAACCTCATCGATTCACCAGATCTCGTCCCCTACTTCCTCGCCGCAACGCCGGTCGAGGAGCTCGGAAACATGAACATCGGCTCTCGGCCCGCACGTCGACCGGGAACCTCGGAACTCTCCATCGACGGCCTCAGGGCGATTCCGTGGGTGTTCGGTTGGACGCAGTCCCGTCAAATCGTCCCTGGCTGGTTCGGCGTTGGGACGGGCCTGGAGGCTGCGATCGATGCGTTCGGGACAGACGAGTTGATCCGCATGTACGACCGATGGCCCTTCTTCAGGACCTTCTTGTCGAATGTCGAGATGACACTGGCCAAGACCGACCTGACGATCGCCGCACGATATGCGGCGCTGTCGGATGAACCGCACGCGCACGTATTCGAGGTGGTGAAAAGCGAGCACGCTCTCACTGTTGCTTTGGTGACCCGTATCACCCAGCGTGGCCTGGTGGAAATGGATCCGGCCCTCAAGCGAACCCTCGAGGTTCGTGATCGCTACCTCGATCCGATCAGCTACCTGCAGGTGTCATTGCTGCGCCGATGGAGAGATGCCGAGGTCGCCGACCCAACACTGCAACGAGCGCTGTTGTTGACGATGAATGGCCTCGCCTCCGGATTGCGCAACACCGGCTGAGCCCACCGATCCGACAGACAGGCCTCGAGAGCTCGTTCGGCTCAGCCAGAGTTCCTGTCCCGCAGCACCTGCTGTACGACCTTCGGGTCGGCTTTGCCCCCAGTGACACGCATGACCTGGCCAACGAGGAATCCGATCGGCTTCATGTCGCCGGACGCAATCTTTCCGACCGCCTCGGGGTTCTCGGCAAGAACGGAATCGACCGCCTCTTCGATCGCCGAAACATCGGACATCTGCATCAGATCTCGATCCTGGGCAATCGCCCGCACATCACCGCCTCCATCCATCGCCGCGATCAGGACCTCTTTGGCAGCCGTGGAGGAGAGCTCACCGTCGTCGACCATGGTTGCGAGATCGGCGAGATGCTCCGGCGTCAATGCCGTGTCCTCGATTTCGCGTTCATTCCTTCGCAAATGGGCCACCACATCGCCGGTGAGCCAGATGGCCGCGGTCCTGGCATCTGCGCCAACGGCCACAGCGCCCTCGAAGACCCCTGAGAGCCCGTCGCTGTCAGCCAGAAGCTCGGCCGCGACAACGTCGGCTCCTGCCGCACGGTATCTCGCTCGCCGAGAGGCTGGAAGCTCCGGAATGGTCTTCCTGATGTTGTCCTGCCACTCGTGCGAAACCGATAGCGGAAGCAGGTCGGGATCCTGGAAGTACCGGTAGTCCTCGGACTCCTCCTTGGAACGCATTGCAGCTGTCTTCCCCGTCGACTCGTCCCAATGGCGGGTTTCCTGGCGAATCGTGCCGCCAGCCTCAACAACATCGATCTGTCGTTCGATCTCGTAGGTCACAGCTCGCTGCAAGCTGCGCAGGGAGTTGACGTTCTTGGTCTCCGTCCTCGTGCCGAGCTCTGGGTCCCCGACCCTGCGGACAGAAACATTCGCATCGAACCTCATCGATCCGGCCTCGAGCTTTGCATCCGAGACTCCCAGGGCCAGAACGATGCGCTGGAGCTCGGCTCCGTATGCACGAGCCTGCTCGGGGGAACGGATGTCCGGCTCGGTCACCACCTCCACGAGCGGCACACCAGCACGGTTGAAATCCAGCAGCGTGTGGTCGGCATCGTGAATCCGTCCACCACCGTCACCGACATGGGTGCTCTTCCCCGTGTCCTCTTCCATATGGACCCGGGTAATCCCGACCGTCGTGGGGCTCCCGTCAACATCGATGTCAATGGTGCCGTGCTCACACACCGGAAAGGTGTACTGACTGATTTGGTAATTCTTCGGAAGATCCGGATAGAAGTAATTCTTGCGATAGAACAGCGACCGTTCATTGATCTCACACTCGAGGGCGAGCCCAATCTTCACGATGCCCTCGATGGCCTTCTCGTTCGGAACGGGCAACGCGCCAGGAAGAGCGAGGCACACGGGGCAACACGCTGTATTCGGATCACTGTCAACATCGACCGGGCACCGGCAGAACATCTTCGAGTCGGTCGACAGCTCGACGTGCGTCTCAAGGCCGATCACTGCTTCCCATCCCTCGGTCATGGTGAGGTCACCTCCGATGTTGCAAACGACGCTCGCATGTCAAACCCGGCCAACCGTTCCACCTCTGAGGCCACCTGGAAGAGGCGTTCCTCGCCGAGTGACGGGGCCATGATCTGAAACCCGATTGGCAGCCCGTCGCCGTCCACGCCGATCGGAACGGAGATCGACGGATCACCTGCGAGGTTCGATGGGATCGTGCAGATGTCCGAGTAGTACATGGCAATCGGATCCTGCGCTCGTTCCCCCACCTTGAATGCCGTTGTCGGGCTTGTCGGGGAGATCAACACGTCGAACTCCGAGTACGCCTGGGCAAAGTCGTTGCGCACGAGGGTGCGCACCTTCTGCGCCTGACCGTAGAACGCGTCGTAGTAGCCAGCCGACAATGCGTAGGTGCCAAGGAGGATCCGGCGGATGACCTCCGGCCCGAATCCCTCTGCCCTGCTGTGGCTCATCATGTCCTCGGTCGTGCCCTCGACCTCAGCCCTGTGTCCGTACCTCACGCCGTCGAACCTCGCAAGGTTGGAGGAGCACTCAGCCGGAGCGATGAGGTAGTAGGCAGACAGCGCGTATTCGGACGAGGGAAGCGAGGCGTCCGAAACGAACGCACCGGCGCCGGCGAGCTTTTCAGCCATGGCCGTGGTTGCGGCCATGACTTCGGGATCGATGCCGTCTCCCGCAAGTTCGCGGACCAGACCAACCCTCAGGCCCTCGACCCCAACACCGAGCGAACGGGCAAAACTGGGGACCGGTGCGTTGATGCTGGTGGAGTCGAAGGAGTCCCAGCCGGCGATCGCCTCAAGCAGGATCACGGCATCCTCCACGGTCCGGGCCAACGGACCGATCTGGTCCAGGGATGAGGCGAACGCTATGAGTCCGTACCGCGACACCAATCCATAGGTCGGTTTCATGCCGACGGTTCCTGTCAGCGAAGCAGGCTGGCGGATCGATCCACCGGTGTCGCTCCCGAATGCGCCGAAGGCGGACCCAGCTGCGACGGTGGCGGCCGAACCGCCAGACGATCCTCCCGGAACGCGGTCGGTGTCCCACGGATTGCGCGTGGTACCGAACGCCGAATTCTCCGTCGAGGACCCCATGGCGAACTCATCGAGGTTGGTCTTCCCCGTGATCACGGCGCCGGCCTGGCGAAGCCTCTGCACAGCCGTGGCATCGTAGGGCGGCTTCCAGCCAGCGAGGATCTGGGATGAGGCCGTGGTGTCCAGACCCTTGGTGCACATGTTGTCCTTGAGAGCAATGGGGATGCCCTGCAACGGCCCGACGTCCTCACCGGCCGCGAACGCCTCGTCTGCCGACGCGGCTGCGGCGCCAGCACCCTCCCTGTCAAGCGTGAGGTATGCGTGGAGGTGGGTCTCGGTGATTGCGGCTCTCCTGCTCACGGCGTCGAGGAGATCCGCAGCAGTGAACGTTCCGGAGCGCAATCCGCGTCCCGCTTCGGCAATCGTGAGGTCCGCGAGATCCGTCATTCGCCGAGGATCCTTGGCACGCGGAACTGTCCATCCTGGGCATCTGGCGCCTCGGAGAGAAAACTCGATGGGTCGAGACAGTCGCCCGTCTCGTCTGGCCGGAAACCGTTGACCATCGGGACAGGGTGCGAGGTCGGTGCGACCCCATCAGTCGGAAGCGCCTGAACTCGTTCTGCGTGCTCGAGGATGTCGGCAAGCTGTCCGCCATACTGTTGGAGCTCGTCTTCGGTGAGAGCGAGTCGTGCGAGCTTGGCAACCTTGGCGATGTCGATGTCAACTGGCATGGGCGGGATGCTACCGAGGCGCCGGACGGAGACACCGTTGCCGTTACCGTTGTGCGATGCTCCCCGTCCCCTCCCGAACAGAACTCGCGCGACGCCTGCCGAGACTCATCTTCGGCCTGGTGCTGTTCGGCCTCGGAATAGCGATGATGGTCCTCTCCGATCTCGGCCTGTCCCCGTGGGAGGTCCTCCACCAGGGCATCTCGCTCAAGACGGGCATACCGCTTGGGACGGTGGGCATCATCACCGGAGCGCTGGTGCTCATCCTGTGGATTCCCCTCGGCGAACGCCCTGGCATCGGCACCCTGGCCAATGTCGTTCTCATCGGCGTCGTGATTGACCTCACGCTCCTCTTCTTTCCTGACACCGTCTCTGCGCTCCTGCTGCGGTGGGTGCTCCTGTTGGGCGGAACGCTGGTGATCGCGATCGGTACCGGTCTCTACATCGGAGCGGGCCTCGGCCCCGGTCCACGGGACGGCCTGATGACCGGACTTGGGAAGAAGGGCGTACCCATTGGCCTTGCGCGAGCGGTCATCGAGGTGACCGTGCTCGTCATTGGATACCTGCTCGGAGGTACCGTGGGTATTGGAACCGTGATCTTCGCCTTCGGTGTCGGGCCCCTCGTCCAAGTCATACTCCCGGTTCTCAGCCTCGACCCGGTCACTCCTCGGCAGGAGGCAGAAGCACGCGCCACCGGCTTCGATTCCTGAGGCTCGGCGGGTACCCGACTACCAGTGATTCCAATGAATGATCTCGTCCACAGGTGGCCTGGACGCACGCTTGAAGTCCGTCCCAATGGTGTACGCCACCGGGAGCAAGGCGACCTGCATGAGGCCATCAGGAAGTCCGAGGAGCGCGGCAGCCTCGTCGGCATGGCGGAGGTGGAGCGTGGTCAGGGTGGACCCGAGGCCGCGTGAGCGCAACGCCAACTGGAAGCTCCACACGGCAGGGTAGATACTTCCGTACAGCCCGGACCAGTCGACAGCGGGCAGCTGTTGGTCAGCCGACTTCGCCTCGATGCACGGCAGGACGAGCATCGGAACCTCCTGCATCGTGTCTGACAGGACGAGTGTCGATTCGAACACGCGCTCGTCCTGGGCATCGCCCCTCGCCCTTGCCGACTGGAGGGCCTTTGAGAGGTACGCCGATGCACCCTTCCGATAGATGGCCGCGAGGTCGACACGGAGGTTGGGATCATCGACGACGATCCAACGCCATCCCTGCCTGTTCGAACCGGTCGGCGCCTGGGAGGCCAAATCGATGCAGTCCGTGATCACGCTCCGGTCGACAGGACGCTCGAGATCAAGTCTCTTGCGGACGGCCCTGGTTGTGGCAAGGAGCTCATCTGTCTGGGACAGGTCGAAGGGTGCACTCACGCGTACCTCGCTTTCTCGTGGCGCCGGATCGTAGCGACGACGCCAGGCACGAGCGGAGGTCACTCGCCCGCGAGGAACCTTCGCATGACGTGAAAGGCAGTCTGGACGTTGCCGATGGGCACGTACTCGCCGACCTGGTGGGCCTGCGCAACGATTCCAGGTCCATAGTTCACGGCAACAGCCCCCCGCTCGGTGAGGCGGGCGACGTCCGTCCAACCCTGCTTCGCCTGCCGTTTGCCATCGCAGATCGCTTCGAGTCTTTGGACGTGAGGGTTGTCTGGAGCGGCTCCACCGGCGGGCGCCCGATCCTTGATGACGATCTCATCCGCCTCGGCAGTGACGTCACGAAGGCGACCCTCGGCCTCGACGATCGTGTAGATCGGTGGGAAACGGTGGTTGAGATTGATCGTGAAGTCCGGCGGGATGATGTTGTTCGCGATCCCGCCTTCGGCTCGTGTCACCGAGAAGACCTCTCGATACTCCAGCCCGCCGATGTCGACAAGCTCTGGCTCCATTGCGTGCATCTTCTGAAGCCACGCGCCACCCTTGGTCACGGCGTTCTCACCCAGCCATGGCCTTGCGGAGTGAGCGCTCCTTCCGCGGAAGATCACATCGGCGTTCAACACGCCGTTGCACCCGATCTCGACGTTCAGGTCCGTGGGTTCAAGCACTATCGACAAGGATGCCTCGGTCAGCCACGGGCAGGCATCGAGCACGGGCCCGAGTTCATTGTCGGCTGCCGCTCCCTCCTCAGCTCCGTAGAACACATATACGACCTCATGGACGGGCTCGAGCGTGTCGTCCTCGAGGAGGTCGATCATCACCGCAACGCCGCCCTTCATGTCAGAGGCTCCCAGCCCGATGAGCCGATCTCCCTCGATCCGCGCCTGCGGGTCGCCTTGTTCGGGGACCGTGTCGAGATGGCCGTAGAGGACGTAGAACGGCTCTTCACTGGTAGGTGCACCAACGACGAGCGAATTCTGGATGCGTTGCACACGCCGATCGAGGAACCTGCCCTCGAGCATCGAGCACAGGGCGTCCTCGTCGCCCGTCACGGACGGCACGTTGATGATCTCGACGAGCGTGTCGACGATGCTCACGCCTGCACCTCGAATGTGCGCAGCGCATCGTTGAGGGATGTCTTCGTATCCGTGGACTCGGTGCGTTGGCCGATGATGAGAGCACACTGGAGTTGGTACGTGCCAGCAGGGAACTCCTTGGTTCTCGTACCGGGGATCACAACGCTGTTGGCAGGAACCCGGCCACGCATCTCCACTGGCTCGCGGCCCGTCACATCGATGATCGGCGTTGACGCCGTGATGGTGGTGTTTGCGCCGATGACTGCACCGTGCTCGACGAGCGTTCCCTCCACAATGATCGATCGCGACCCGATGAATGCGCCGTCCTCGACAATGACGGGACGCGCACCAGGAGGTTCGAGCACGCCACCAATGCCGACACCACCGCTGAGGTGCACGTTCTTGCCTATCTGGGCACAGGACCCAACCGTCGCCCATGTGTCCACCATGGTGCCAGAACCGACGTACGAGCCGATGTTGACGTAGCCAGGCATGACAATCACGCCTGGTTCACAGAACGCCCCGTACCGGATCGTCCCCGGCGGGACAACTCGCACGTTGGCCTCGGCGAGGCCTGACTTGAGTGGAATCTTGTCGTGGAACTCGAAGGGGTCGTCGTGAAGCGTTTGCATCCCCATGATGCGGAAGTAGAGGGATATTGCTTCCTTGATCCACGAATTGACCGTCCACTCCCCGTCGATACGTTCCGCAACACGGATGGATCCGTTGTCCAACGCGGCGATGGTTCTGTGGATCGCGTCCGCCGCCTCGTTCGGGGCGATGTCGCCCGCATAGGCAGCATCGATCAGCGCCTTGTCTTCCATACCGATTCCTCCATCACGTCTGACGTCACTGAAGCGCATGCTCAAGTGCAGCAGCGGCCGCCTCGCATTCTCCCAGAGTTGGAACAAGAGCAAGCCGGATGAAGCCTTCCCCGCCCTCTCCGAAGGCTCTACCTGGGGACACCACAATGCCGTGATCGAGAAGCTTGGCCGTCACGATCTCATCGTCGCCCACGCGTGCCCAGAGGTAGAGGCCCGCACGGGATGCGACGATATCCATGCCCACTGCGACAAAGGCCCTGGCAAGAATCTCTCGCTTTGCGGTGAAGATCAAGCGACGGTCCGCGGCATGTCCGTCGTCACCCCATGCTGCAATCGCAGCAGATTGCACGAAGTCTGCAGAAGCGGTTCCGGTTGTCGAGCGGAGCGATTTGAGTGCTGCAATCGCCTCGGCATCGCCGACGATCGCACCAGAGCGGTAGCCGGTCATGCCCGACCGTTTCGAGAGCGACAGATAGCTGAGAACGCCCAGGCTGCCCTCTGGAGCTACCTGGAGCACCGATGCAGGGCCGTCGGGGAAGGCGACGTCCTCATAGATATCGGAGTAGCACTCATCGGACAGCAGCATGGTTCCAGACGCCGCACACGCGGCAGCCATGGACGCGAGATCACCTTGTGAGGTGACCGCACCCGACGGATTGTGGGGAGTGCACAACCACACCATCTTCGCCCTGTCCATGACGTCCTGTGGGATGTCGGTAGCCCTCATGACGAAGTCGTTGCCGAGGATCACGCGATGGACGTCTGCACCCGCGAACATGGCCCCTCGCTCATACACCGGGTATCCGGGCGAGGGGAGCACCACGACATCGCCAGCGGAGCGATCAATGAAGGCAAACGGGGTCGAGAAGATTGCCTCCTTCGAACCGCTTGTCGGAAGTACCTGGCTCTCGGGATCCACCGCAACCCCGAATCGCCGGCCAACGTAGGCGGCGATTGCCTCACGAAGTTCGCTTCGACCGGCTGCGGTTGGATACTGCGAGACCTCTGGGACGTTGGAGCGCAGAGCATCTGCGATGAACGTTGGGGTCGGTTCCCTGGGGTCCCCGATCGAGAAATCGATGACAGGGAGGCCGCGCTCCCTCCGCTCGGCAGCGCGGCGCGCCACCGTTGCGATCGGATAGTGACCAAGTTCGCTGAGTACAGGATTGAGATCCACCTCCAGACGGTACCGTTCATCGCCCACCGACGTAGCATCCCGCCGATGACCACGACCGGCTACCGCATCACATACCTGCTCCTCGGGCTCGCGTTCGTTGGGATCGTCGCTGGTGCGATCCTGTTTCTCCCGTCGGGTGACCCAGCCACGCTGCCAGACGCGGTGGAGTCCTTCTCGCCCGGCGACCGGGACACAGCAATACGGCCGGTGAAAGTGGTGCTGGACCTCAAGGCGCGCTACGACGTCAAGTTTGTGATCGACGGAATCTCGATTCCATCCGAGCAAGTCGATAGCATTCTCGAGACCGGTAGGCATCAGTTCGAGCCTGGTCCGGGAAAACAGATCGAGATCTGGTCGTCAGGGGACCACACCGTTGTGGCCACCTACATCGGAGGGCCGAACCAGATCGATGCCGGAACCGTCGTGTGGACGTTCCGGGTGCAATAGGAGCGATACGTGACCGACAGCTACACCTTCGACCCGAGCAGCTGGAATCCCATCCTTGCCGGGGTGGTCGCCGGTGCGATTGCCGCAATCGTCGCCGCGCTCATAGCCTTGATGCTCGATAGCCCGAACGAAACCACAGGCAACAGCCTCGTGATCGTGCTGATAGCCCTCACGATCGGTGCCGCCTCCGGACTCCTGTGGCGTCGACTTCGAGCGAACGCGAACGCGATGAGGACGTTCGGATGGACCATCGCCGGCGGGTTCTTCATCACGCTCGTTGCCATCTCGATTGCTGATCAGACAGCCATCGACAATCTGATCCAGTACGCCGTGCCGCTGTCTGCAGTGATCTTCATCACCGTGGGCTTCATCACCCCCTTGCTTGACGGGGTCACTGCACCGCAGTGGGTCGCGATCATCCCCATCGTCATCGCATTGGCCATTGGAATCGCATTCCTCAGCAGGGACACGACTGAACCCGCTGAGATCTCCCTTCCCACCACCACCACCATCGACACCCCCGGATGGACCTGACCCTGCGCCAGATCTGCCCACGAAGTGGTGGAAGACGATCACGGACAAGTTGACACGGCTGTTGCCACATATGACTCAGGTGGCGATGCTCTCTACTCCTCCATCGAGAAGCGCGACAAAGCCATCTGCATCAAGAACCGGGACGCCAAGCGACTCCGCCCTGGCAAGCTTGGAACCAGCGTTCTCGCCGGCGATCAGCGCCGTGGTCCTGGATGAGACTGATCCAGCGACCTTGCCACCACGGTCGACAACGGCGGCCTTCGCCGAGTCCCGCGTGAAGCCTTCGATGGTTCCGGTGATGACCACCGTCACACCAACCAGGTTCTGGGGCGACATCGGCTCCACCGCCGAGTCCTCGAGCGACACCCCTGCTGCGCCGAGCCTGTCCACAAGATCGCTGTTGGCCGGGTCCCCGAACCACTCCTCGACCGAGCCTGCGATCTCTGGTCCAATGCCGTCAATCGATGAGATCTCGGCGGCCGTTGCAGATCTGAGGGCATCGATCGACATGAACTCCCCGGCGAGCAGGTTCGCAACAGTTCCGCCAACGTGGTCAACGCCGAGACCGAATACCAATTTGCCCAGCGGGCGCGACTTCGAAGCCTCGATGGCTGCGATCAGGTTGCCCGCGGATGTCTCCTTCCACCCTTCAAGGGGAAGGAGATCGTCGACGCCGAGTTGATAAATGTCTGCCGGATCCGCGATCAGGCCACGAGTGAGCAGCGTGTCGATCGTTCGATACCCCATGCCCTCGATATCCATCGCTCCTCGAGACACGAAGTGCGACAGATACTCGCGAAGACGGCTTGGACAGTCGAAACCGCCCGTGCATTTCGCCTTCGCCTGCCCGTCTGACAACACAATGGGGTTGCCACAGAACGGGCACGATGCCGGCATGTGCCACTTCCGTGCACCCTTGGGCCTCAGCTCCATAACAGGACCGACCACCTCAGGGATGACGTCACCTGCCCGCCTCACGATGACGGTGTCGCCTGGACGAACGTCCTTGCGGTGTACCTCACCCTCATTGTGAAGCGTTGCGTTCGTGACGGTGACCCCGCCGACGAACACCGGCTCCATGACCGCGTAGGGAGTCACCGCACCCGTCCGACCGATGTTGATCCTGATCTCACGCAAGACGGTTGCCTTCTCCTCTGGAGGCAGTTTGTAGGCAATGGCCCACTTCGGTGACCGCGCTGTGAAGCCGGTCTGTTGTTGAGCAGACAACGTGTCAACCTTGATCACGATGCCGTCCGTCTCATAGTCTCGATCGTGGCGGTGCTTGGTCGCGTCCTCGATGTATGCCAACACCGAGGCGAAGTCGGACACGGTCGCATTGGCTGGGTTCACTCGCAAACCGAGATCTGAAATCCACTCCATCTGTTCGGTATGGGTGGCGAAATTCGGACCACCCTCGATGTATCCCAGCTGGTACATCCATACGGCCAGGTTGCGGGAAGCCGTGGCCGATGGATCCTTCTGGCGAACGGAACCTGCCGCCGTATTGCGAGGGTTGATGTACGGCTGGAGACCGGCCCGTGCCTGGCGCTCGTTCAGAGCGTCGAATTCAGAAACGGGGAGGTATATCTCGCCTCGCACCTCCATCACCGGTGGCGGATCTCCGCGCAATTCGAGCGGGACGGACCGGATCGTGCGCACATTCGCGGTTACATCTTCGCCAACTTCTCCGTCACCACGTGTCGCTGCCCTTACGAGGCGCCCAGATGCATAGGTGAGCGACACAGCAAGACCGTCGATCTTCAGTTCGCAGCTGTATCCGGCTATCTGGTGGCCGAGCGCGCCCATGAGGCGCTCGTTCCATGCCGCGAGCTCGTCGAAGTCCATGGCATTGTCAAGGGAGAACATTCGCTGTTGGTGCGTGACTGGGCTGAAGGCCTCCGCGACTGGTCCACCAACCCGACGCGTGGGAGAAACATCAGCGACCAGGTCGGGGTGGCTCTGCTCGATCTCGACAAGCTCGTGGTACAGGACGTCATAGGCATTGTCATCGATGGTGGGCGCGTCGAGAACGTGATATCGATAGTTGTGTTCGCTCACCTGTTCGAGGAGCTCGAGATATCGATCGGCTACATCCATGGTTCCTCCGTGGCTCGTGCCACGCTACTGCGCCGCGCCGCCACGTCCTCGCGCTTCGATGACGGTTCCACCACCGAGTACATACTCACCGTCGTAGGCGACCACGGCCTGGCCTGGGGCTGGACGTGGTTGGGGTTCATCGAAGAGGAATGTCCACTGGCCACCTTCGATCTCCACCGCCGCCGGAACAGGTTCCGACCGATATCGAACCTTCACACCCACCCGATCGCCTGTGGCAATTGGCTGATCGGTGAATGACATGTCAATGGCTGTGCATGATGGAACGAGGAGGTCAGCGTAGGTTCCGATCGTGATGGTTTGCTCCCTCGGGGCAATGTCCACGACGTATCTCGGTTCCCCGGCCGCGATGCCAAGCCCTCTGCGCTGACCGATGGTGAACCCCGCTGTTCCTCCGTGCTGCCCCACAACCGTGCCATCCATATCGACCACGTCACCGGGTGCGGCAACCTCCGGCAGGTGATTGCGAAGGAAGTCGCGGTAGTCACCCGATGTGACGAAGCAGATGTCCTGGGAATCAGGTTTCGAGGCTGTCCTGAGCCCCAGCTGGTGTGCACGCTCACGCACCTCCGACTTGGTCATTTCCCCGACAGGCAGAAGCACTTGCGACAGCGCACCCTGATCGAGCATGTGCAGGACGTAGGACTGATCCTTGGTGCCATCGACCGCTTTGCGCAGCCGAAAGACCCCGTTGTCGTTGACAACACGAGCGTGATGGCCGGTCACCAGGACATCGCAGCCAAGCTCCTGAGTCCGATCAAGCAGTGCCTTGAACCTGACCTTTCGATTGCACTCAATGCACGGGTTCGGTGTCAGGCCGTTGAGGTAGCCCTCGCCGAAGGGCTCGACAACGGCTGCCGTGAACTCATCCACGTAGTCCAGGACGTAATACGGCACATCAAGTTGTGCTGCGACCCGGCGCGCATCCTCGGCATCCGACAGTGTGCAGCACCCAGACACGGGCATAGCACCGCCAGGACCTTCCCACTGCTTAAGTGTGACACCGACGACGTCGTATCCCTGGTCGAGCATGAGGGCAGCAGCAACGGAGCTGTCGACCCCACCGGACATCGCGACCAGGGCCCGCATCACAGTGCCTCGACGACATCGGCAACAGCGTCTGCTGCTGCCACGCCGTCGCCATTGCGTGTGTCCCATCCGAAGGTGAAGCGGACGCACTCGGATGCTTCCTGCCCGCTCATCCCCATGGCAACCAGCACATGGCTCGGTTCCACAGCACCGGACTGGCAGGCAGAACCGGCGGCTGCTTGGATGCCCTGCTGATCAAGCCGGATCAGCAGAGTTTCGGCAGATGTTCCATCGAAGCGTATGTGGGAGAAGTGCGGCATGCGCTGTGCTTCCGATGCAGTCACCGATACCGAGGCACACCTTGCGGAAAGCCGACGTTCGAATGCATCGCGTTCGGAACCGACCACCTTTGCGAACCTCCCCCGTTGTTCCACTGCGGCCTCCATCGCTGCCACCATGCCGAGGACACCAGGGACGTTCGAGGTGCCGGACCGGCGTCCAGCCTCCTGGCCGCCGCCACGCAGGATGGGAACCAGATCCACACCGGACCGGACGAAGAGCAGGCCAACCCCCTTGGGTCCGCCGAACTTGTGCGCTGCGAGTGACAACAGATCGACGTTGGTCGACTGCACGGTCACGTCATCGCCGGCGAACGCCTGAACCGCGTCCGTGTGCACCAGGACCCCCTGGGATGAAGACCGCGCAACCTCAGCAATCTCAGCAACTGGTTGGAGTGTGCCGACTTCGTTGTTCGCGGCCATCACAGAAACGACAGCCACACCGTCATCTACAGCGGCACCTAGGGATCCGGGACCAACGACACCGTTTCGATCGCAGCCAGCGATCGCCCATCTGTAGCCGATTCCCTTGAGATACGCCGCTGATTCGGTCACAGCCTTATGCTCGATTCCTGATGTGACGACCGCCTTCTTGGCCGAGGCGAGCGCAGCACCGACCACAGCAAGATTGTCGGCTTCGGTACCGCCGGACGTGAACACGATTTCATCTGGACGTTGCGCACCAAGAAGATCGGCCGCCCGTTCCCTGGCGTCCTCGAGTGCGTTCTTGGCAGCTCGAGCTGCGGCGTGGGTCCCAGAGGCATTTGCGTTGGCCCCCTCGAGACCTTGCATCAACGCAGCGATCGCCTCAGGACGGATGGTTGTGGTTGCGGCGTGATCGAGGTACATCGTCAGCTCTCACTCCGTGCCGATGAGGTCGCGAAGCCACGTTGTGGCTATGGCTTCGTAGCGGCTTTGATCGATGTTCCACAGGTCCGTGTGGCCACCCTGCTCGAATCGGGACCTCGTGGCACGGTCGCCGAGCTCCTCTGCGAAGCGTTCGATCTCCGTTGGATATGACACTGGGTCCTCTCCGCCCAACAAGATGAGCATCGGTACATCGAACTCGGATGCTCTGTCGATTTGGTTCAATAGGTTCCACTCGACGCCGAACCGAACAGTTGCAAGGCGGCGCGCGAGCCACCCAACGATACGAGGGGTGCCGCTCTCACGAGACCATCTGCTCACGACCCCCTCCAGATCGACGACCGGTGAGTCATAGATGACACCACGAACAGCTCCGACCTGGTCGGACTCATGGAGGAAGGTCGAAGCGATGCTGGCTCCATAGCCCGAACCGAGGATGACGAAGTCCTGTGCTCCCTTGCGAAGACCCAGCTGAATGGCGGCGTCGACGTCGCGCCATTCCTCGAGTCCCCAGAGGCGCATTCCGGACTCACTGGGCGTGGCACCAATGTCATTTCGAACGGTAATGACCATGACAGGGAAGCCCTGTTCAACAAGCGTGGGGAGAACGCGGAGCGACTCGGGCAGCCTGTCGTTGCCCATGCCGTGGACAAACACGACCCAGGTCGACCTACGACCGTCGACGAACCAGCCCGCATGAGGACCGATTTCCGACGGGATCACCAGAGGTTCCCAACCAATGCGATGCGCGGTGAAGGGATCGCCGGCAAAGGCATCGGGATCGATCCTGGATGGGTCCCCGATGGAGAACTCACCCTCAAGGGTTTTGACTCCTCGCTCCACCGATTCATCGCTCAACCGCACGATTGTGGATACCTGCGCATACGATGTTTCGCCTTCGAGACCCCACAATCCCTCACGCTCCGAGGCGGCTGTGCGGCTCACGACCACCCGACCTGCCTCGTTGTTCACAACCTCGAGCGGATAGCCCTCAAGCGCATTCCGAGGGATCAGAAATTCACTCCGGATGGCGTTGGCGTGGAACCATGACCACCCCACCCAAACGATGCCGAGCAGGACAACGACAACAAGGGCGACGCGCATCGCCGTTCGGGGAATGTTCCAGGTCATGGCGAAATGGTAGGAAGCTGACGCTGAATCGTGCTCAGGTGCCTGTGAAGTCCGGCGTCGACTTGTCCAGGAACGCCTTCACTCCTGTGCGCGCATCGTTCGATGCGAACACGTGGTTGAACTCCTTCGCCTCGACCTCAAGACCAACCTCGAGCGTCCGGTCGTATCCCTCCGCAATGGAGCGTTTCACCGCTCCGTACGCAACCGTCGGACCAGAGGCGAATGTGCGGGCAGCGTCGAGAGCCACCTCGAGGAGCTCATCATTGGCAACCACCCGATCAGCGAGCCCGATCGCAGCCGCCTCGTCAGCCCTCACATGCCTGCCGGACATGCACATGTCCTTGCATCGCTGCGGCCCGACAAGGCGCGACAACCTCTGCGTCCCTCCTGCACCGGGTATCAGCCCGAGCAGTATCTCCGGCTGGCCGACCTTCGCTGACTCCGCCAGGTAGCGGAAATCGGCGCCCATCGCGAGCTCGAGACCTCCCCCGAGGGCGAATCCGTTCACAGCGGCGATGGTTGGCTTCTCAAGATGCTCAAGGCGCAGGACAGCTTGGGACAACCCGCTCGCCTGTCGCTCCTTGGCTCCGGTATCGAACGCCTTCTGGAATCCCGTGATGTCCGCACCTGCCGCAAAGTGCGGCGCACCGGTGATCACGACGGCCCGCACATCGTCGGCCTCTGCCATGCCCACGGCTGCATCGATATCGGCGATCAGCGCAGGATTCAGGGCATTGACCGGGGGGCGACTCAACGTGATGAGCGCAACTGCATCATTCACCGAGTAGTCAACGAGTTCCACGACCGCTCCTTGCTCGCTAGCGTCTCGCCGTCAGGCTAGTTCTTCCCGAGGAGGGCGGCAGCTGCGGACCACGGATCAAGCTGCCGCTTCGTGACCTTGGCAACGAGATCGTCGAGATCGGGCGTATCACCAGCTGCTTCAGCCTCAAGACGCACAGCAGCCGCGAGCTGACGAGCTGCAGCGAGCCGCCGCCTCCGGACACGCTCACCTGACTCGGACAGGTACACCCGGTGTTGCTCAATGGCCGCAACCAGAGCGTCGACTCCGGTGCCATCCGTCGCCGTCGTTACCACGACGGGCGGGGTCCACCCCGTGTCCGGTCCCATGGCGACCATCGCCTCGAGGTCCCGCACTGCAGCATCCGCACCTTGGCGGTCAGCCTTGTTCACCACCAGCACGTCTGCGATCTCGAGGAATCCGGCCTTTGAGACCTGGATCGCGTCGCCCCAACCAGGGCTGACCACAACCACGGTTGTGTCAGTAGTGGTGGCAACCTCTACCTCGGACTGGCCCACACCCACGGTCTCGACAATGACCTCATCGAAGCCGAGCCCATCGAGGGCAGAGACGATGGGCGGCGTGGTTTCCGATATGCCCCCAAGGGCACCGCGGTTTGCGAGGGATCGGATGTAGACACGGTCATCGCCGGCGAGGGAACCCATGCGTATCCGGTCCCCGAGAATGGCGCCGCCCGAAAAGGGACTTGACGGATCGACAGCGACGACTGCGAGCCGACCCGCACCGACAAGGCGCGGGATGAGTTCGGAGACCAGCGTCGACTTGCCTGTTCCAGGCGCACCCGTGACGCCCGTGATCCATGCCCGCCCAGATTCAGAGAACAGAACAGAGAAGAGATCCCTGCCTTCGGGCGTTCGGTTCTCGATGTGTGTGAGCACTCTGGCGAGAGCCCGCACGTCTGCATTTCGAGCGGATGCGAGGAGGTCTGTCTCGGTCACCGTGTCGACGTTAGCGGCGACTGTCTAGCTGGCGATGACCTCGGTCACGCCAGGCACCCGATCCCTCAGGATTCGCTCGATTCCTGCGGTCACCGTGGTTTCCGATATCGGGCAGCCCCCACAGGCACCCACGAGTTCGAGGAGGACCGTTCCCCCATCGACCCCGGAGAGGATCATGTCTCCTCCGTCGGCGAGCAGCGCAGGGCGGATGTACTCGAGTGCGGCGTCGAGCTTCTCACGATCGATGTTGGACTCGCCGGTGGCCTTTCGGTCTGCCGGTGAGGCGATCTGGATGATGCTGCCTTCGATCTCGGTCATGTCACTCCTCGAGTGGCGTGATGGTACCGCCGTACTGCTGACAGATTTACAACACCCTGGTAGTGCCAATACTTCCCGCCGTCCAGGTCCGCTGTCGCAGGGCGAATGTCAACGTCGGTCGTCAGCGAGGCCAGGGACGGTCGGTGAGCTTCGGGGCTCCTGGCTGCCCAACCAGCACGACTCCGCTCATCGTGGACCTCAGCGTCCACGTGCCTGCGGGGAGCACTCCGTAGGGAACCCCGTTGACCCTGAGGTTCGATGAGCCGTCGACCACGACGTCCACCTCGCGACGCCCGGTCATCAACCCGACAACGACTTCGTCAGGGACGAAGTCGCCAGCAACGGTGGATTCAGCTCCCGCGTAGTAGTGGGCAAGGATCTCGTCGTGGCTTGCGCCGTCGTCTGCAAGGATGCGAGCACCCCACTGGCTCATCCCCACCCCGTGGCCCCACCCCTCGCCATCGAGCAGCACCTTGTCCCTTCCGATGCGTTCGGCCTCCGGGAGAAACCGATCGACACTGCCTGGCGGCACGGCGACGTGCTCAAGGTTGTACGTGTAGGACGGGAGGGGCTGAGGGAGGCGACCACCATCAGCAAGGTCTGCCGGGAGCGAACCCGGATACAGATCGTCGCCATGGCGATTGAACGATCCCTTCATGGCAGGCGCTAGCACGCTGTCGGTGCCTTGCGCCGTCACCACGGTGATCGTCGTTCGACCATCCCCTTCCGGTGGATCATCGACATCGAGGGCCACGAGTTCGCCACCGATATCCATGCCGTCTGCCCGAAGGATCTCCACGAACTGTGCCGCCGAGATCTCGAAACCCCATGTCGCGAACGGGGCAATGCCGACCTCGGGTGAGTCGACAGGCTGGAGGTAGGGCACGGGGTCAGACGACCATACGTCCTGATTCGCCCGCGAGCGACTCCCCACCATCGATGTGTACACGGCTTCGATCGGCCTTCCCTGGTAGAGGACGAGCTCATCGGTCGTGGCCTCAACGGCCTCGCGCCATCGGTCCCCGTGGTCGCCCTCCACCAACTGGGTGCCCCGATACACCTGGCACCTGCTGGTTGCGCAGATGTCATATCCGTAGAGAGCAGCATCGCCACCCCTTCCGCCGAGCAGCGTGCGGGCAAGATAGGTTCGTGCGGCGACGGCCTGGGCCTGGAGCGCCTCAGCATTCCAGAGGAACGGCATTTCGGCAATGCCTTGGAGGTACTGCTCGATCGACGCCCTCTCGCTGACGGCGATGCCATCCCTGTGGACGACGAACATCATTGGGCCCGCATACGGACGGTCGTTCAGCTCAAACCGCGTACCGTCGGTACCAACGAGCTCGATGCTCACGACGTCGACAGGCGGTTCCGTGGCGAGGGCGGCTGGGGTGCCGACGATGACGGACGCAAGGGCCGTGACGGCAACGAGAAGGCGCCTCATGATCGGCGGATGGACGCTCCGAGCGACGCCAGTTTGTCGACGAAGCCGTCGTAGCCGCGGTCCACATGTTGGGCGTCGCGAATGACCGTCTCCCCATCGGCCCTCAGGCCCGCGATTGCGAGCGCTGCGGCGGCGCGAATGTCGCATCCATCGATCTCGCATCCGGATAGCTCATCGACCCCGCGAATGACCACGTGCTGGCCGTCAGCGTGGATTTCCGATCCCATGCGATTCAGCTCGCCGAGGTAGCGGAACCGACCCGAATAGATGTTCTCCGTGACCAGTGACGTTCCGTCCGCTACCGAGAGGTACGCAACCATCTGTGGATGCATGTCCGTGTGGAATCCAGGGTACGGGAGTGTCGCGATGTCGACAGCAGCCGGCCGGTGCGGTCCAGCGATCGTGACGGAATCCTCGGTTGTCTCGACCTGGCATCCGGTCTCGACCAGTTTGCGAAGTTCCATGCGAAGGTGTTCCGGCCGACACCCGGTGACGGTGACCTCACCGCGCGACATCGCGCCAGCTACGAGGTAGGTGCCAGCCTCGAGCCGGTCCGGCACGGTGCGGTGCGAGGCTGGGGCGAGTTCGGGGACGCCGTGGATCTCGAGGGTCGACGTTCCGGCGCCATCGATCTTGGCACCCATCTTCATGAGGTACTCGGCGAGGTCCGTCAGTTCGGGCTCGCGAGCAGCATTCGAAATCGTGGTCGTCCCCTTGGCGAGGACACCGGCCAGAAGGAGGTTCTCGGTGGCTCCAACTGATGGGAACTCAAGGAACACATCGGTGCCGACAAGCCCGTGCGGAGCGGAACCGTGGAGGACGCCGTGGCGAAGGTCGAACTGCGCGCCCATTGCCTCGAGACCTCGAACATGGAAATCAATGGGCCGCGATCCAAAGTCATCTCCGCCTGGAAGCGCAACCCGCGCCTCCCCCGTGCGGGCAAGGAGTGCGCCGAGTACGAGGATCGACGCCCTCATCTGACGAACGAGGTCGAGCGGAGCCTCAGGGTTCGGATCCTCTGGAACGGTCACCGTGAGGGTGGACGCCTCTCGGACGCAGGTGGCTCCAACATGCTCGAGCACGCGCCCCATGATCTCGACATCGAGGATGTTCGGTACATTCGAGATCGTGTGGGTCCCAGGTGCAAGCAGCGTGGCCACCATGTGCTTGAGCACTGCATTCTTCGCCCCGAGGACGCCAATCGAACCATGCAACGGTGCGCCGCCGCGCACATAAATCGAATCCACCATTGGAGGAAGGTTACGTCGGATCGCCGCTAGGAACGGGAATTGCACTCAGCTCGATGGGCGCACAGAGGGAAACACGACATCAACATGGGTCTCCCACGAGTTGTTCGGCGCCCGGACTTCGACCCCGATTCCACTCGAGAGGTCCACGGGAACGATGAGGTACCACATGTCACCGGTTGAGTGGGTGCCCCATGACCGGATTGCGCCTCCCACCATGCGCTCCGTGCGAATCAGTCTTCCCTCGTCCGCCTCCTCGAGCAACGACCAGAAGGCCGCCATCACGTCCTCAGTGGTCGCAGGCCACGAACCGCCTGCCGCAGTAACGATCGCCTCCAAGTCGACGGCATTCGCCGTGAGGAAGGTTTCGTCCGGTGCGATCTCGTGATGGAACGCGATGTGTGTCTCAGCGATCTCACCATCCCAGCCTTTGGGCGCCTCCATACAGAGTGCAGACGTGCAGGTCTCGATTGTTGGCGTCACGGGCGGCGCAGCTGGCCCAGACGAGCAGGAAGCAATCGTCAGCCCCGCGGCCATCATCAGGCCAAGGATCCTCTTCATCCTTCGTAGGCTACAGAGGCGGCATCTGGCGCCGGTCGACGGTACGATCAGCGTTCCCGCTGAGAGGACCAGCATGCGTGTGGTGATCGGAGCTGATCACGCAGGGTTTCCGCTGAAAGAAGAACTCGTCGAGCACCTCGAATCGCGCGGTGCCTCGGTAACCGACGTCGGCACGGACTCAACCGATCCCGTCGACTACCCGGACTACGCCGCGGCGGTTGCACGGGCAGTCGTTTCTGGTCAAGCGGATCGAGGGATCGTGGTGTGCGGATCCGGTGCGGGTGCATCGATTGCCGCAAACAAGATCACAGGCGCACGCTCGGCTGTGGTCCACGACCACTACACCGCCCACCAAGCCGTTGAGCACGATGACATGAACGTTCTTGCCCTTGGCGCTCGGGTTATCGGGCCGACATCCGCGGTCGAGATCGTCGATGCCTACCTCGACGCGAGGTTCACCGGAGAGGAACGCCATGCGCGTCGCCTCCGCAAGGTCGTTGAGCTCGACAGGAATCGCGGTTGAATATCTCGTCAACCACCACCCGCGAATGGACGACGGATAGTCATGCACTCTGAACCGCCCCCAGAACAATCGATATGGGCAGCTGGCTGCGTGGTCACCAAGGTCGATGACGAAGGCGAGCCACGCTATCTCCTCATCCATCGACCTCGCTACGACGATTGGACCCTGCCCAAAGGAAAGCTCGACAAGAACGAGACATTCCTAGAGGGTGCACTCCGCGAGACGTGGGAAGAAACGGGTGTGAAACCAGAGCACCCGAGGCTTGTCGGCACGATTGCGTATCACACACAGAACGAAAACCCGAAAGTGGTGCGCTGGTGGCTCACGGAGGGCAACAAGGGATCGTTCACGCCCAACAAGGAGGTCGACCAGATCAGATGGTCAAAACTCAAGAAGGGCAGGAAGCGACTCACCTACCGCAACGATCGAGAGGTCCTCGCCAGAGCGAACGACATGTTCCATGCACGATCGGCAGGCATGATCTACCTCGTTCGCCATGGCAGTGCAGGAAAGAAGGTCGCGACGAACCCGGACGACTGGTCCCGTCGGCTCGACAAGCGAGGCAAGGAACAGCGCAGGGCCATCCGGAGGCTGCTCCAGGCGCATCCGCTCACGCGCATCGGTACGTCTGACTACACGCGATGCATCGAGACGGTGCAACCGCTGTCGGACCGCATGGGGATTCCTGTCGAATTCGAACCGGCGCTCGTGGAGGGTTCCCAACCACACCGCATGATGTCACTCATCCACAGCCTTCAGGAGGAGTCAGCAGTGCTGTGTTCCCACGGCGATGTCATCGCCGACCTCGTAGGACACCTCTTTGCGTCCGGTGTACCGATGGATGGTCCCATGGAGTGGAAGAAGGGATCCATCTGGGAGCTCCGCACGATCCAGGGTCGAGTAGTTTCGGCTCGCTACGTGCGTCCATCCGACTGAGGGCTACCCGGACCCAGCACCCGCGTACCGATCCAGTGAAGGGTCGCCGCGGCCGCGATGTCGAGGGCGTCCTCCAGCGTGAGGCCGGATGCCTTCAGCGGGACAAACGAATGGTCCCCGCTCTCGATCACCACAAGAGTTCCGCTCGGCACCTCATCTGCGACACCGCTGACGAGATCCACAGGACCGAGTCGGTCGCGATCGCCGGACATGAACAGCTGTGGCATCGCAATGTCATCCAGGTGGTCGGTCAGCCGCGGCTCAGTCTTTCCGAACGCCACCAGCGGATAGCCGTAGTAGACAATCCCGGATGGGCTCGCCCTGTGGTCCGCTACCAGGTGACCGCCGATCCGTCCACCCATGGACTTCCCACCGATGACGGCGGTGTCCACGGTGGCATCAAGCTCTTCAAATGCAGCCTCATGCACATCGAGCAGTTTGGGGAGCCGGTCAGGGGCTTTCCGACCAGCGTGCATATATGCATAGTCAAACGTCATCACCGTGATCCCAAGGGCCACGAGACGATCGCGTAGCCCGACCATCCATGGATGCCCCTGTCCACCCCCGGCTCCGTGTGCGAGGAGCATGCCAATCCCGGAAGGATCGCTTGGTTGGGAAACGACAGCGTCAACATCACCGTGGGGAGTCCCAATCGTGATCTCAGTGACGCCCATGCATCGCTCCCTCTTCGTTGCCTCTGGTTCATCGCCTCTGGTCACTGGCTGTGCGACCACCATCGCAGAACTCTGAGCGCCCGGAGCGTATTCCACCTGCCAGCGACCCGCCCTGGCTCGAGTGTGAAGAAGACCTCACCCGAGTACTGGCTCCCTTTCGGCCATCGTCCGTCCGCCCTTCGGCTGGACAGGATCACCCCGATCGCGTCGTCGGCCCTCTCATCCCTTGTGGCTCTGATCGAGGCGAGGAAGTCCATGCCGCGGAGCAGGTCGTAGTGCCACCGTGGCGGGAAATGGGCCTTCAACCACTCGGGATTGATCACCGAGCCATCGCGATGCGAGCGAAACATCTGATGCCGAAGCAGGAACTCGCTGCCAGAGGCGATTACAGGGTCGGCATCGTGCGTGCTGCGGAACGCGCGCCATAGATCGATGGCCTCGAGCGCGGAGATCGTCGTATGAAATGACGAGTGGATCGCACCGATACGGTCGCTGCAGTTCCAAGCTCCATCATCCATCCGAGCCGACAAAAGCAATCCAGCGATCGAGTCCAGCCTGGAATCATCGACCTCGAAATACGAACAAACCGACAGCACCATTGCATTGACGCACCGCTCGGCGTAGTCGTGGGAAGGCCAGTAGCTCACTCCTCCTTCTGGCCAGCTGGCTTCGTCGAGCAGCCGCCGACAGCCCATACGAGCACGGGCGTCAGCGGGGTCGAGACCCATCCGCCTGAGCAAGAGCAACGTGTAGTTCGTCGACGTCCACTTCGGTTGGTAGAGCCCATCTGCCCACATGCCGGAAGCATCCTGGCTCGCGAGCAGATCGTGTCCCCATCCGGTTCGCCCGATGGTGGCCCTGGTCGCTCGCCACTGCGATTCAGGCGCATCAAGGAGGTCACGCTCAACCTGCCATCGAATTGCCGGATCTCCATCGAGCAGCCAATCCAGGGTTTCCCTGTCGATGTCTGTCCGATCGATGGCGGCATTGTCGATGCCGTCCTCGCTCTGCGGGTGCACGCCGATGTCGCTCACTGACAGGTCCACCTCCTCTTCTCCAACGCTACACGGCATCGGTATGGTGCCTGGAATGGACACGATCATCGTTCCCGATCCACCCTCGCTCGCCATCGTCGCGGCAGACCTCTTAGAGTCCCAGATCTCCTCGGCCAGCCAGACGCTGCTCGGACTTGCTGGTGGTTCGACGCCTCGGCCGATGCACGATGAATTGACACGGAGAACAATCGACTGGTCAACCGTCGCTGCGTGGATCCCGGATGAGCGGTGGGTGCCACCCGACGATGAGGCTTCGAACCAGCGGATGGCCCGTGACACGCTCACCGGGAGGGTCGGCCTGAGGCTGCTCGCACCGGACACGTCAGGTGAGGACCCGGCACGAGCGGCGATGGCCTACGCAGACAAGATCGCTCCGCTCCTCATGGATGACGCCACCAGATCGATCACGATTCTTGGGATGGGCGTAGATGGCCATACGGCCTCACTGTTCCCAGGCACCGACGGCCTCGGAGACACTTCGCATTCCTACATCGCCAACTACGTGCCACATCTCGAGACGTGGCGCATCACCGCAACGTTCGGGTTGCTCGCCCAATCCGACGTCGTGGTCTTCCTCGTTTCAGGCGAGGCCAAGGCGGGAAAGGTCGCTGAGATTGCTTCTGGGGCCACCTACCCCGCAGCCAGAGTCACCGCCCAGGAGCGTGTTGTATGGCTTCTTGACGAGGCAGCAGCCGCCGAGCTGTAACACCGGAATCAGATGCCCCCGGACCGCAGTGCATCAATGAGGAATCGGCCGAGGTCCGTTGTCGCTGTCAACTCCCCAACTCGTGCACGGACAGCATCACTGATCTGGCTCTGCGTACATCCGAGTTCCGCTGCGATCTCGTCGATCTGCCTGGCCTCGTCCTCGAACCTGGCAAGCGATGGGAGGTCGCCCTCCAATGCCATGAAGTCCGCAACGGTGATGTCAGCGAACTCCTCGTCAACATCATCGATGAGGTTCTGGAACAGCTCCATGGTTTCGTCCACGACCTCGTCGCAGGTCGTTGCCGAGACACCGTCGGACGAACAACCGACGCCAACCAACGAGAACACCAGGGCAAGGATCAGAACAAGAAACCGTTTCACGATGTGCGAGGGTACCGACAGCGCCCCCAACGTGGGGCCAATCAGGCTTCGTGCACGTCGTCGACGATGCCGACGACCACCGATCGGATCGGTC
>Ga0265306_10000183_pt1 | contig 27596 bp, 28 predicted proteins | sample Helome_3_FD_192493 | JGI IMG/M metagenome (GOLD analysis project Ga0265306, IMG submission 192493) | Marine sediment microbial communities from subtidal zone of North Sea - Hel_20160420 (Illumina Assembly) | ecosystem: Environmental > Aquatic > Marine > Subtidal zone > Sediment ... | reverse complement strand
TGACACGACGCCAGGAAAATTGTCCATACGCGTCGGTGATCGTGACGTTGCTGTCGACGTCGTCGAGCACAGCTATCGGGAGCAGCGGCTGACCGTAAAGAACGAAAGTTACGTATCGCCGGACCAGGAACAACTTGACCGCATCGGCCGCGAACGCAAGATCATCGATGCCGCGCTGCGCCGTTTTCGCGTTTCAACGACGGACAGCATTGAACTAGCGGCGCCAGTCGATGGGCCGCGAAGCTCGAGTTTCGGACTGCGGCGTTTTTTCAATGAACAACCGCGTTCGCCGCACAAGGGCATGGACATCGCTGCACCGGACGGCTCCGCCATTCTCGCGCCCCGCGACGGCGTCGTCTCAGCAACGGGCGAGTACTTCTTCAACGGCAATACCGTGATTATCGATCACGGGCAGGGCTTTGTGACGATGTATTGTCACCTGAGCACTAATGCGGTCACAGAAGGTCAGTCCGTTGCGGCTGGTGAGCGCATTGGTGCGGTCGGCGCTACGGGTCGGGTCACGGGCCCGCATCTCCATTTCGGGACCTACCTGAACGGTACGGCGGTGGACCCCGCTATCCTGTTGCCGCAGCAGTAGCCGGCGGGCAAGCTTCAAAAAAATCGCAAATCACCGGCCGGAAGGCGTCCATCTCCACGAGGAACGAATCGTGTCCGCGAATGCAGTCGAGTTCCACGAGCTGCGCGTCGTCGCAGACTTCGGCAAAACCGGCGGCGAGCTCTCGTTGCTGCGACAACGGGAACAGGATATCGGTACGAACACCGATCACCAGCGTACGCTCGAGGTGCGAGCGGCGAAATCCCGCCTGCAAGGAGCCACCGTACTCGGCAAGATCGAACAGGTCCGAGGCATGCGACAGGTACAGGTAGCAGTTCGGATCGAACGCACCGGTGAACTTGTTCGCATGGTTTTCGAGGTAGGATTCCACCGAAAATTCCGCTACGAACTGGTCCTCGATCCGCACTGGAGTGGTCGATCGTTCGCGCCCAAAACGCTGCTCCCACTCTTCGGCGGAGCGGTAGGTAATCATGCCAAGCTTTCTCGCCAGTCGCTGACCAGCGATTGGCGCCTTGCCGGCCTTGTAGTCACCCTTCTTCCATCTTGGATCGGAGCGGATCATTTCGCGTTGCAGCGATCGAACGGCAATTGAGAATGGCAAAGCCCGGGTGGCTGACGAGATCGATACGAATGAGCGCGTCGAGGTCGGGTGACGTACACACAAGGCCAGACCGGTCATGCCACCCATCGAACAACCGATGACGGAATGTAATTGATCGACTCCGAGACTTTGCACAACCAGCCACGCCGACTCCGCGACATCTTCCAGCGTCAATGCCGGAAAACTCATGCGGTACTTTTTCCCCGTCTCTGGATTTGTCGATGCCGGACCCGTAGAGCCGAAACAGCTCCCCAGGGAATTCACGCAGATCACAAAGTAACGATCGGTGTCGATCGGTCGCCCCGATCCGATCATGTCCTCCCACCAGCCCGGGGTCGGGTCTTCGACACAGGAAGTTGCGTGCGCTGACGGAGACAAGCCCGTAAAGATCAGAACTGCGTTGTCTCTGGCGGGGCTCAGCTCTCCCCAGGTCTCGTAGGCCAGCGTCGGCGACTCCAGGAAGCCGCCCCGGTGCATGCGGAACTTCCCTTCAAACGTGACGCTTCTTCTCGCCGTACTCATATCGGGCTCCTTCCTGCTACCCAGTATAGCCGCGCTACCTGGTCAATATCGCCCCGCTGCTACCCAGACTACTTCTTGACGCGCTTCATCAGTCGCTTGCGACTGCGCTCCTGCCTCGGTGTCAGCTTGTTGCGCCGTCCTTTGAACGGGTTCTTGCTGGTTTTGAACGATAACCGTACGGGCGTCCCCTTGAGCTTGAATGCCTTGCGGAAGCGGTTGATCAGGTAACGACGGTAGGCCTCGGGCAAACGGTCGGTCTGGTTGCCGTGAATGACGATGACCGGTGGATTTCGGCCGCCCTGATGCGCGTATCGCAACCGTATACGCCTGCCTCGGACCAGCGGTGGTGGGTGCGCCATCACAGCCGCTTCGAGCTCCTGAGTCAGCTCCGTCGTCGACAGGTTCTTTGTTGCGGCGCGATAAGCGCGCTCTACCGCCGGCAACAGGTCGCCAACGGCAGTGCCGTGCAATGCAGAAATCGTTATTCGTTCGGCGAAGTCGAGAAACGGCAGGCGCCGATCCAGTTCGTCGCGAATTCGCTTGCGCTCATACGCCGACAGCCCATCCCATTTGTTGGTGACGACCACGAGCGCCCTGCCTCGCTCGAGCACAAGCCCGAGGAGACTGACATCCTGCTCGGTGATACCGTCCTGCGCATCAAGCACGGCAATGACGACCTGCGCCTGTTCGATCGCCTGCAGTGCCTTGATAATGCTGAACTTCTCGATCGCCTCGTGCACCCTCGACTTGCGGCGTATTCCCGCCGTGTCGATAAGAACGTATTTCCGGTCATTGCGTTCGAAAGGCACCGCGACGCTGTCCCTCGTTGTACCTGGCTGATCGAAGACGACCAGGCGCTCCTCGCCGAGCAGCCGGTTTGCGAGCGTCGACTTGCCGACATTGGGTCGCCCAACGATGGCGATGCGCAGTTCCCTGTCTTCGTCCTCGACGTCATCCTCGGGTTCATCTGCGCTGAAGTCACTGAGTACGTCATCGATCAGCGCGCTAATGCGATCGCCATGCGCCGCCGACACCGCGACCGGTTCGCCGAGGCCCAGTCCGTAGAACTCCGCGCTGGCAACGGTCGGGTCAAGGCCTTCGGCCTTGTTGACGGCTAACCGGGATTTCCGGGCGTGTTTTCTCGCAAGCGCCACTACGTGTTCGTCCGCCGCCGTCAGGCCGCTGCGCCCGTCGACCATGATGATCGCGACATCCGCTTCCTGTAATGCGCGGACCGTCTGTTCCACCGTCACCTCATCGATACCGACTTCGCCACCGGCAACGCCACCGGTATCGATGACCAGGTAGGGAATGGGTCCGAGTTTGCCGAAACCGTATTGGCGGTCTCTTGTGAGCCCCGGATAGTCGGCGACGAGCGCGTCACGCGAGCGCGTCAGCCGGTTGAACAGTGTGGATTTTCCGACGTTAGGCCGGCCAATCAGAGCGATGACAGGAAGCATGTTTTCGCACCTTTACCGCGACCCGTCAGGACTCGTCTGCCGCGACGTCGGGAGCCTGGCGCTTCGGCCGATCCTCGACAACCTGGAACGCCGCAAGTTTGCCGGCGTCACTCTGCACATACAGGCGATCCGCCAAGACCACGGGGGCATTCGTAATGGCTGCACCACCCAGCTTGACCCGTGCAACAGGCTCGCCGCTCAGGTTGCTGAAGAAATGCACATAACCTTCAAAATCCCCGACCGCCACGGTCGTATGAAAAGCCACCGGCAGCGTCGGCTCACGGCGTAGCAGATCGTCGTTTCGCCAGAGTTCGTTACCCTCGCGTCGCGACAACGCAACAATTTCACCGCCATCACGCACTGTATACACACTGTTCCAGTCGGCCGACACACCGACGTAGGACGATACGTCACGACCCCAGAGAATCTGGCCGGACTCGGAAGCAACGGCCGCGAGACGTCCCTGGTAACCCGACGCGTAAACATCCGGACCAACCACCGCTATCGGGCCATCGATGTCCGACAAGCGATCCAGGTCCGACCGACCTTTGGGCGGCGACAACATCGCTTCCCAGACGACATCTCCCGTCTCGACATTTGCGGCGACCAAGCGCCCGTTATCAAAACCACCGATCACGGTGTTACCGACAACGACAGGATCTGCCGAGCCACGCATGGTCAGCGACGGTGTCGATTGTTCGAGTGACCAGAGTGATCGGCCGTCATAGATGGACAACGCGCGCATGCGATTGTCGATCGTCTGCAGCAGCACGGTCTCGCCGCTAACGATTGGGCGTGCCAAAGACTCACCCTGCACGTCGACGCGCCACTGCAAATCGCCCGTGGCCGCATCCAGAGTAATCGCGAAACCGTCTTTTGAGACGACGACTACACGACCCTCACCGACACCCGGACCAACGGTCAGATCGGTGCGCAGCTTGGTCCGCCAGATCTGCTTCCCACTGACCGGATCGAATGCCGAGACCACGCCGTCATGGCCAGCTGCGTAAATGCGGTTACCGTCGCCGGTCGGTCGCAGAGCGACCCGCAAAAAATCTGACTTACCGCCAACACTCGCACTCCACAAGCGCTTAACCTTGATTGTCTGACGGAAATCGACCAGCTTATTGGGTTCCAGTTCTTCGTCTTTGTCCCCGAACAGTCCACAAGATGCCAGCAGCGAGGTCGCCGATATCAAAGCAACGATGCGCCATGCTGTTTTCACTCGGCAACCTCTTTCACGGTATCAGCCTCTGATGATTCGACATTCTCGTCGTCGGCTGGTTCGGCGGCAGGTGCTTCTTCTTCGCTGACCGTAGGCAAATCCAGTGCTTTCCATTGCACCAGTTGCTGATCCACCGTGCCCCTGGACAGGGGATTCATCAATACTTCCTGGTAGACCGCCTCGGCGTCAGCTATTCGCCCCAGGGCGTAGTAGGCGTCGCCTAGGGCTTCGCCATAGCTCGCTGCAAACGCGGGGTTATTCTGACCTTCGAGCATGTCGACTACCTGTTGCGGTTTGTCCTGGTACAACCATATTCTCGCCAGTCGCAGACGCGCTACGCCTTCCAGTTCCTCGCCGGCGCCAAGGTCCAAAAGCTCGCCGAGCACATCGGCGGCATCCTGATCACGATTTTTGTCCATGTAAAGCCGCGCAATCGCAAGTTTTGACTGCGCTGCGTAGGTCGTATTCACGTACTCCGTGCCCAGTTGATCCGCAGCGCTTTCCGCTGCTTCGAGATTGCCGTCAACGATGTAATTTGTCAGTGACTCATACAATGCCGAGGCCTCGAGCTGCGCCGCGTATTTGCTGCTTTTGTAGTAATTGACACCGAACAGGAGGAGTGCGCCGGCGGCCACACCAAAAATCACGTAGCCACCGTACTCCGACCACCATGATCGTATTTGTTCGATCTGTTCTTTTTCTGAAAGTAAATCGTCCACAAACCTGCCTTTTTTGCCGTTGCGACGGACTACTCCGTCGTTTGGTTCAACCTGTCTTTCAGCGCCGCGCCCAAGTCCACCAGCGCGACGCTTTCCTGCTTCTCATCGCTGCGCAACGGCTTGATACCGATGCGCCCTTCGGCGAGTTCCTGCTCACCCAATATCAGGGCGTACGTGGCATTGCTTTTGTCCGCTCGTTTCATCTGCGATTTGAAACTGCCACCGCCAAGGTTCATCTCGACACGAATATCCGCCACTGTGTCACGAAGTTCTTCGGCGAGCGCAAAGGCACGTTCTTGTGTGCCCTGACCAACGGCCGCAACGTAAACATCGGCATTTTGTGATGGCGCATCGCCGCCACAAGCCTGAAACAGCGCGACGAAGCGCTCAATGCCCATCGCCCAACCCACCGCTGGCGTCGGTCGACCACCCAGCTTTTCGACCAGGCCGTCGTAGCGACCGCCGGAACAAACCGCCCCCTGCGATCCAAGCGCATCCGTCACCCACTCGAATACGGTGCGCGAATAATAATCCAGTCCGCGCACCAATCTCGGGTTGACGGTGAACGTGACGTCCGCTGCGTCCAGTAGAGCCCTGAGTCCTCTGAAGTGCTCGGCCGACGCCTCGTCGAGATAGTCCAGCATGACAGGGGCCGCCTCGACAATGGCTCGCATCTCCGGGTTCTTACTGTCGAGAATTCTGAGCGGATTTTGCTCAAGGCGGCGAATACTATCCTCATCCAGCTGACTTTTCACGCCATTGAAGTACTCGATCAGCTCGTCGCGGTAGCGTTGCCGCGATTCGGGCGTCCCAAGCGAGTTGATTTGCAGCTCGAGGCGCGAGATTCCGAGTCGCTTCCACAGACGCGCGCTCATGATAATCAGTTCAGCATCAACGTCGGGACCCTCATACCCCAGTGCCTCGACATCGAACTGATGAAATTGCCGATAGCGGCCCTTCTGTGGCTTTTCATATCGAAACATCGGGCCGGCGGTCCAGAGCTTCTGGCGCTGATTGTGCAACAAGCCGTTGGTCATACCGGCGCGCACAACGCTCGCCGTCGCCTCGGGGCGCAGTGTGAGGCTCTCACCATTGCGGTCCTGAAACGTGTACATTTCTTTCTCGACGATGTCGGTGACCTCGCCTATCGAGCGCTGAAACAACTCCGTGTACTCGAGCAACGGCACTCGAATCTCCGAATATCCGTAAGACTGCACAATTTCGCGCACGACAGATTCCAGGTATTGCCATCGGACGGAATCCTCCGGCAGGAGATCGTTCATTCCGCGAATAGCTCTTGGTTTCACGTACGTGTCCGTGATTGAAGGGGGCGCCGGCTCAAGTGCCCGGAATCGTGAGCTTTGCCGTCCGCCCTCTGCGCTCGGCGGCAGCTATCGGACGGTCGGAGCCATTGACCTGGAGTCGGACATTGGCAACATTTCCAAAAAGGACGTTGAACGGTGCGTCGCCACTCAGTTCAACTGTCCGTCCATCCGTACCCATGCCGAAGAACAAACGACGACCCCTGGCGTCGGTAATTTCCGTCCAGCAATCGCCACTGTACGTCACCAACAAACGCAACTGCCCATCACTCAGCGCAGGCGCCGGCCCAGATTCCGCCTGCAGGACTTCAGGCTCCGCGGCGAGAGGCTCTTCGGCCGCAGACTCTTCGTCCAGCGACTCCTCGCCTGCGGGTTCCTCGGGCTCAGGTTGCAGCTCGACTGAATCGTCAACGGCGCTCGCGGCTCCGATCTCGCCAGAAGCCAACGGCGTCTCCTCGGGTACCAGATCGCGAAGCGGATCATCGGCTCTCATAGGCTGTATGGTGAACCACCAATAGGCTGTCGCAACGACGATGATCACGACGATGACGGCGATCCAGGGACCCGGTGACATTTCCCGGCGCGGGCGGGGTCGCGCCGAGACCAGCGGCGGCATTCCCGCGGCCCGCGTCAGTTGATAGTAATCTGTCAGCACATCGCCCTCGTCGACCTGCACAACCTGCGCGTATTTCTTCAGATGGCCTTTCGCGAAAACAGGCGCGCCGAGCATATCGAAGTCGTTGCGTTCGAGCGCCCGAACTTTGGGTTCATCCAGATGCAGCTCCTTGGCAATTTCGACGACCGATATCTTCTGGGCTTTGCGCGCTTTCGCCAGGCGCTCGCCCCCCAATGGCCCCTGCGGCTCGTCGTCCGACGCTGTCTCCCGAGATTTATCTTTCGCGTCGCTCATGCTACCCGGATTCCAGCACTTTCCTGGCTTCCTCAGACGTCGGGAAGTCACGAGTCAATTGATCGACAAATTCCTTGCGGGCGCGCTCATCGCCGAGTTTGCCTTCAATCTCCGCGCCCAGGTACAAGACGCCGGCTGTAGTCTTGTTATCGGCCATGAAGCGTTGCAGGAAGGCCCTCGACGAAAGGTAGTCTTGTTGCTGATACTTCATCAGGCAGAGCTGCAACAGCGCCTCCGAGTAATTTGAACGACGATCGAGCGCGGCCCGGAAATAGCGCTCGGCCGCAACCAGATCCGGCTTCTGCGACATGCAGACTCCCGCATTCGTCAGTGTGACTTCCGCGTTATCGTTTTCGGGATGAGACGCCGCTTTGTCAAAGAACTTCTCTGCACCATCAAAGTCGCGTTGATTGCAGAGAAACACGGCGTAGGTATTCTGTACGTCAAAATTACGCGGCTCCACACGAACCGCTTGCTCATAGGATTCTCTGGCCAGCCTGGGATTGCCCAGTGCCTCGTACGTCAATGCGAGCGTCGAGTGCGCGATAGCGTTTTTCGGTGCCAGTTTAATCGACAACAACAGACGATCTCGGGCCAGATCGTACTTACCATTCCGATAATATCGCGCACCGAGCTGGTAATTCAGTTCGGCGGCATCCGCTTCATCGGCCTCCATCGGTGCGGTTCCGGTTGTCGTCGAGATGCACCCGCAAAGCAGCAAACAACTCAGTGCTGTTATCGCCATCAGTTCGCTCTTTTTCATGCTGATGCCACCTTTATTTCTTCATTGTTCGGTTTTCTTCCAGAAATCGTCTTCTGGCCGAGTGGAGTGCGGACTCGATCGCTCACTTTTCCCGCGAGCTGTCCACAGGCGGCATCGATGTCGGCACCACGCGTCCTGCGTGTCGTAGCCACCAGCCCCTGTTGCCGCAGGCGATTCTGGAAATGTCGGATCGTATCCGCCGACGATCGCTTGAAACGCGTGCCCGGAAATGGATTGAACGGGATGAGGTTGATCTTCGCCGGTTTGCCCGTCAGCAACGCTGACAGCTGATCGGCATGCGCTGACGAATCGTTGACACCCCGCAACATCACATACTCAAACGTCACGAAACGATTTGCGTTCTTGGCCGTATACGCCCAGCACGCTTCAAGCAAGGCTGCGATAGGATGCAGCTTGTTGATTGGTACGATCTGGTTACGTAGTTCATCGTTGGGCGCATGCAGAGATACGGCCAATGCGACGTTGCAGTCGTCGCCAAGCCTCTCGATCATTGGCACCAGTCCGGAGGTGCTTAGCGTGACACGGCGGCGGGACAGACCCAATGCCCAGTCGGACACCAACAGGTCAAGCACCGACACGACATTGCGGTAATTAGCCAGTGGTTCGCCCATACCCATGAAGACGACGTTGGTCACTGCCGTTTCGCCGTTAGCGCGCTTTGGAAGTTCCCGCATCGCGTGCCAGACCTGGCCGATGATCTCGGCGCTCGAAAGATTACGATTGAAGCCCTGCGCACCGGTCGCACAGAAGGCGCAGTCGAGTGCGCAGCCAACCTGGGAGGAAATGCAGAGCGTGCCACGATCCTGCTCCGGGATGAAAACGGTCTCGACCGCCTGCCCGGAACCACTCGCAAACAACCATTTCACCGTGCCATCATCAGAGTCATTCCGGGACAGCACGGCCGGCAGTGCGATTTCGGTTTCTTCTTTTAACCACGCGCGCGATGCTTTCGACAAATCGGTCATGTCGTCGAAGTTGGTGACACCGCGCTGATAGATCCACTGCAGTATCTGGCGCGTGCGAAACGGCTTCTCACCGCGCGCTTGAAGAACACGCTCGAGATCGGCTCGTGACAATCCGAGCAAGTTAATCTTGTCGCGGGCGGTTGACATGGTCCCGGTTCCGCTCAGCGGGTCCTCGGGCAGACGCCATCGTCGCCAAAAAAGAACGCGATTTCCGTCGCCGCGGTATCGGCAGCATCCGAGCCATGTACGACATTCTCCTCAATGCTGGCCGCGAACTCGGCCCGTATCGTGCCTGCGTCGGCATCGGCAGGGTTGGTAGCACCCATGATCTCACGGTTCTTTGCGATCGCATTGTCACCACGGAGCGCCTGCACCATGACGGGCCCCGACGTCATATAGGCAACGAGGTCGTTGAAGAATGGTCGATCTTTGTGCACAGCATAAAAGCCCTGTGCCTGCTCCTTCGACAGGTGCATCATGCGAGCTGCGACGATCTCCAGACCGGCTTTCTCGAAACGGCTATAAATCTCTCCAATCAGGTTTTTTTGCACGCCATCAGGCTTGATGATGGAGAGCGTCTGCTCAACGGCCATGTGTTGCATCCTTTTGCTGGTCTTGCGGTGATAGTCAGTCGCCGGCGATTGTGCCGGTTGAATAGATGTAAACCTCTAGGAACCTCCGATTGCCGATTTCACGGCTGCGCCGGTGGCGAATCGGTCGAAGAACGAGGCGCGATGGCGACAACATACCCGTCGGTCTGTCGAGTCATCGCAACAAGGTTATTCGGCCGATTCGCCCCGGCCCAAACAACGATAGTATACATATCAACGGGTTGCGCACCAGTTGCGCCGATATGACGTTGCGGCTCTTGGCAAGGACTACGGCCATTCCCTTCGAGCCGCGCCTTGTCTCGACGCAACTGGGCACGCAACGCAGCCGTGAAATCAGTAATCGGAGGTTCCCCTAATTCTACTACGGTACTTTCAGACGTTGAAGCTCTCGCCACAACCGCATTCGCCCGTAATATTGGGATTTCGAAAGCTGAAGGCCTCGTTCAGGCCGTTTTTGACGAAATCCACCTCGGTACCGTCGATCAGCTGCAGCGCTTCAGGGTCGACGACGACCGTAACACCCTTGTCCTCGAAAACGACGTCCGAATCCTCAATTTCCTCGGCGTAATTGATCACATAGGAATAGCCGGAACACCCGGTCTTGGTGACGCCCAGCCGCAGGCCGACACCGGTGCCACGCTTGTCGAGGTAGGTCCGGACGCGCTCAGCGGCCGAAGGGGTCAGCGAAATCGCCATTTAAGTCTCTCTTTGCCAGGAATTATTGAGACACAGGACCGTCGCAAATTCTTTGCCCAAGCGACCGCACCGCATCTTCGAGCACAAGTATACGTCCGGTTTTCTCCACAGGTACAGACAGTTTCTGCATTATGTCCGCAGCCCGAAACTCGCCGAGCGACGCCACAGGCTTACCTTCGAACTCGGCGCAGAAGCCCTCGCAGGCCGCAATGACATGCGGACAGCCCCACGCACGGAAAGCCAGTGCCAGAATTTTCCCGTTCACGTGTGTCGCCGCAAGGCGTATTCGGACGCCCTGCTCTTCGACGTCCGCTGTCTCGGCGTCGTTCAGGTCGCCAGCGTGCGCGGCGGCGGCAAAATATTGGCGGACCAGCGAGCTGTAGGGATCCGCGCTCATGCAGCGGCCCCCGGCGCCATTGCGCGAAGGCGTGCGACGGCCTTCGTGTAACGACGGGCTGCAAATTCGACATCCTCCTGCCGCGTCTGTCTTCCCAGGCTGAATCGAATCGCGCTTTGCGCAAGCAGATCGCTGCGTCCCAAAGCTCTCAATACCGGCGAGGCGTCCTGACTGGTCGAATTACACGCCGAGCCGGTCGCGACGCAAAGTGGCTCCAGTTCGAGCATCAGGCTCTCACCCTCGACATTGTCAACGCTGACATTGAGGATTCCCGGGAAGCCCGTCTCGAGATCGCCATTGACCAGGACACCCTCAACGTCGGCAATGCCGGTCCACAGTATGTGGCGCAAGGTACCCAGGTGCCTGAGATCCGATGCCATACTCGACTCGGCAATTTCGGCCGCGAGACCCAGCCCCGCGATGAGGTCCGATGGCAGGGTCCCGGGTCGTATCTGCCGCTGCTGTCCACCACCGAAAAACAGGGGTTCGACATGGCAGCCCGATCGATCAGCAACATAAAGGGCGCCAATGCCTTTCGGCCCGTAGAATTTATGACCGGTCAGCGATAGCAAGTCGACCGGCAATCGCGAAAGATCGATCGGGAGCTTTCCGACTGCCTGCGCAGCATCCACGTGAAACAGTACGTCACGTTCGCGACAAATCGAGCCGATAGCATCAATGTCTTGCACGACACCGGTCTCGTTGTTCACGAACATGATCGATGCAAGCTGTGTGTCGTCGCGCAGCGCTGCCATGAAGGTCGCGGGATCCAGACGACCCTTTTTGTCCGGTGTTAACCACGTCACGTCAAATCCTTCAGACTGCAGTCTGCGAAACACGTCTGTAACCGCTTTGTGTTCCGTTACCATCGTCACCAGGTGCCTGCCGCGATTGGCACGAAATCGGGCACCGCCGGCTATCGCCAGATTGTCCGACTCGGTGGCTCCGGAGGTCCAGATCAGCGTTTTTGGTTCGACGTGGAGCAACGAGGCGAGCTGCTCTGCCGCATGATCGATAGCCGCACGACTTCGACGCCCGGCCACGTGATTCGAAGACGGGTTCGCGAAGCCGGCTTGCTGGCATTCGACTATACGCTCGCTCACCCGAGGGTCCACCGGTGTCGACGCCGCGAAGTCGAGATAGATGAAATCACGCGCCATCAGTCCGGCTGCCCTTTACGATCGACAGCGGTCAGAATGCCGCGGAGAATGTTCACCTCATTCTTGTCCGGACGTGTGCGAATGAACAGTCGCCGCAGACGCCGCATCAGGTGTCGCGGGTTGTCGGGATCCAGGAAATCAATATCTCTCAGTACTTCTTCGAGATGCGCGTAAAAATGTTCCATCTCCTCGCTGCTCGCCGGCGGCGCCTCGGTTTCGAAAACCGGACCTTTGTCCAGCATACTCGCGACCCGCAACTCATAGGTCAGAACCTGGACGGCCATCGCCAGATTTAATGAACTGAATCCCGGATCCGTTGGAATCGTCAGCAAGGTGTGGCACAGATCGAGGTCGTCGTTATTCAGTCCGGATTTTTCCGGCCCGAATACGGCTGCTACTTTGCCGTGCTCACGCTCGCTGACCATGCGCTCTGCGCAATCACGCGGTCCCATGCTCGGCCAGTTGATGGTCCGGGAACGGGCGCTCGCGCCGGCAACGTAAACGCAGTCGGTCAGCGCCTCGGCCAACGTTGACACGACAATCGCGTTGTCGAGAACATCGGTCGCGCCCGAAGCCCGCGCGGTTGCCTCTTCGTGCGGAAAGTCTCGTGGGTTGACCAACGCCAGGTCGCTTTGCCCCATGTTCTTCATGGCGCGGGCGGCAGCGCCGATATTCCCCGGGTGCGTGGTTCCGACCAGTACGATTCGAATCGACATGTCCTGTGTCCTGCCCCTTCACGACAGATCAGCAAAAGTTCGGTATTCTAGCGCTCCGGCGGCCTGTCCTGACAGTACTTGTGCAGTCAGCAACAGGAAATCCGCCCAGCTCTTTTACAGTGACGGAATTGTTTCATGCACGCACTACTCAACGTAGCGGTAATGGCGGCGCGGCGCGCCGGTGCCATATTGATCAGGAACCTGGTCAAGCTCGAAAAGCTCAAGATCGAGAAAAAAGGTCACAACGATTACGTCAGTGAGGCGGATCGCGCTGCAGAGCGCGCTGTTATTGACGTCATACAGAAGCATTATCCCGAACACGCCATACTCGCCGAGGAGTCCGGCGCACAAGGCGATGCGACTGCCGACACCGTCTGGATCATCGATCCTCTCGATGGCACGACCAACTACCTGCATGGATTCCCGGTTTTTGCAGTATCGATTGGCGTCCAGGTCAATGGCCGTATGGCGCATGCCGTCGTTTACGACCCAATGCGCCAGGAGCTATTCACGGCAACGCGCGGCGCCGGCGCACAACTCGACGATCACAAGATTCGCGTCAGTGGCCAAAAAGAACTGGAACACGCGCTCGTCGGTACCGGCTTTCCGTTCCGCCAGGGCGAGAGTGAGCTTGAGCCCTACCTCAAGATGCTGGGCAAGGTCGTGAAGAACACCTCGGGTGTCCGTCGCCCCGGAGCAGCCGCCCTCGATCTCTGCTATGTCGCCGCGGGGCGGCTCGACGCTTTCTGGGAAACAGGGCTCGCACCCTGGGACCTTGCGGCGGGGTCGCTGATCATCCGGGAGGCCGGTGGTATTGTGAGCGGCCTCGATGGTGGGGAGGATTACCTCGATTCGGGGCACGTACTCTGCGGAACCCCGAAGATCTACTCAGGGCTCGCCAAACTCTGCGCCAGTGAGATCAAGGCTATTCTCCACAAACCGTAGGCGGCCACCCAACAGCACCACCGTAGCCGCGGCGTCGATCGCCGGGGAATCTCAGTCGCTCGGACAGCTGCTTCGCAAACTCGCTTTGTGAGACACCCCGGCGCTCACCGCCGCTGACCCCATCGTGCTGCCGTAGGCAAGTGGACGAGATGTTTGTTGGCGAGACATAAAGCGAGCGTAGCGAGGCAGTCCGCCAACAAAGCATGTCGGCCGATTGCCCGACCCGGGCGCGGGATGAATGCCGGAGGTAGAAGCCTGGGTGGTTTGCTACGGCAAATCGTCGATAAGGGAAGGATCTTTGATCGGCTCGATCAAATCCTGCGCATTGACATCCAATGCCAGTGCCGTGGCGCTGGCCGTGTAAATCGACGAATACGTGCCCACGATGATGCCGACGATCAAGGCAATCGAAAATGGCGCTATCGATTCGCCACCCAATGTCAGCAATGCAACCAGCACCAGCAGTGTGGTGATGCCGGTTATCAGGGTCCTTGCCAGCATCTCGTTGATCGAGACGTTCATCGCCTCTTCCGCCGTGACCCCGCGTAATGCGAAGAAGTTCTCACGAATCCGGTCGAACGCGACGACCGTGTCGTTCAACGAGTAACCAATAACCGCAAGGACCGCCGCAACGACGGTCAGGTCAAACGGAAATCGGAAAATGGAAAAGAAACCGACAGTCACGATCGCGTCATGGGCAAGCGCCGCCACGGCACCCGCCGAGAACTTCCACTGAAAACGAATCATCACGTACACGAAAATCATGAGCAGCGCGATGACCATAGCCAATGCGCCGCGTTCGGCGAGCTCGCTGCCAACCTGGGCGCTCACGAATTCAACACGCCGCAGGTCGATGGAATCGCCGCTTGCCTGCAAGGTTCGCTGCAATTGGGTACGAACCTCGCTGGCCTCTGTGCCGGGTTGCGGCGGCAATCGAACGAGAACATCGGTATCCCTGCCGAATCGCTGCACCTGTGCGTCGGTAAACCCCGCGGCACTCAGGTTGCTGCGGATCTCCTCGAGATTGGCCGCCTGCGGATAGCCGACTTCCAGCAGGATACCACCGGTGAAATCAATGCCGAATTCGAGGCCGCGCGTTGCCAGCGACACGAGAGAGCCGATCACGAGTAGCGCCGAGATCGCGAGCGCGATCTTGCGCCGTTTCTCGCCGAGGAAGTTAATACTGGTTTTGCTCTTGATCAATTTCATCGCGTTTGCTTCCTAGACCGGAATCGACTGGAGCTTGCGCCCGCCGAACACCAGATTGACGATGGATCGCGTGCCGACAATCGCCGTAAACATCGAAGTGATGATGCCGAGCATCAATGTAATGGCGAAACCCTTGATCGGCCCCGTACCCACACCGAACAGAACGATCGCCGCGATGAGCGTTGTGATGTTCGCATCGGTAATCGATGACAGCGCTTTTTCGTACCCTGAATGAATCGCGTTCTGCGGGGATGAACCCGCTGCTATTTCTTCGCGTATTCGTTCAAAGATAAGTACGTTGGCATCCACCGCCATGCCGACCGTAAGGACGATACCCGCGATACCGGGCAGAGTCAGGGAGGCCTGCAGCAGCGAGAGCATTGCGACGATAAACACGAGATTCGACAACAGCGCAAGGTTCGCAATCAGGCCGAACGCCTTGTAATAAATCGCCATGAAGATGATCACGGCCAGGAAACCGATCTTGATGGCGTTGAAACCACGATCAATATTGTCCTGGCCAAGGCTTGGCCCAATCGTGCGTTCATCAATCTTGTAGACCGGCGCGGCCAGCGCACCGGCTCGTAACAGTAGCGCGAGATCGCGCGCTTCCATGGGCGTCAGTCCGGTTATCTGGAAGCTGTTCTTGAAGACACCACGAATGGTCGCCGTGTTGATGACCTCCTCGATTTTTATCGTGCGCTGTTCCTCGACACCGTTACGCATGACCGTCTCGCGACGCGTTTCAATGAACACCGACGACATCGGCTTGTTCAGATTCTCCATAGTCGTCTGCAGCATGCGCTCACCGCCTGCCGAGTCGAGCGTAATAAACACGGCAGGCTGGCCTTCGCTGAAACCGGCTTTCGCATCGATGATCTGATCACCGGAGGCAATGACCTGGCGCTTCAGCACCTGCGGGGCTTCGCTGCCACGTCCCGGGTATCGTCGCGATCCGGGCTCGTCGCCCGACTGGTCGACCAGGCGAAACTCGAGCGTTGCCGTCGCCGTCAATATCTTGTTGAGCTGATTGGGGTCCTGAACACCGGGCAACTGCACGACGATTCGGTCTACGCCCTGGCGCTGCACGAGCGGCTCGGCAACGCCGAGCTGGTTAACTCGATTTCGCAGCGTCGTGAGATTCTGCTCGATCGCGAAGTTCTGGCGTTCGTCGATTTGTGCCTCCGTCATCCTGACCGTCAGCGACTTGCCGTCCGCTCCGTCCTGGATCAGCACATCGGGATCCGCGAGCTCGATAATTTGCCGCGCCGCCTGCACGTCTTCGACACCGGTCAGTCGAATCGTGATCAGCTGTTCGTTGAGGTCAACACGATGTCGAATTTTCGCGTCACGCAGCCGATCATCAAAATCCTGCTGGTACAGGGTCAGGCGACTGACAATTGCCGTATTCATGTCGACTTCGAGCAAGACGTAGACGCCGCCTCTCAAGTCGAGGCCGAGACTCATGGGGCTCAGGCCCAGGTTGCGAACCCAGTCGGGCAGTTTCGGTGTCAACGTCGCTGCAACGTTGGCGTCCCGCGAGTACTGGTCACGCAAGCGCTCTGCCGCAGTCTCCTGATCCTCGGTTGTGTGGAACCGTATGACAACGCGGCCATCCTGTAAGTACGACGCTTCGGGTGTAACACCGGCGCTTTCAATGACGCGCACGAATTCATCGAGTCTTTCCTCTTCGAATTCGCCGCCGTCATTATCGGCAATCTGCACGGCCTCAACGCTGCCATAAAAATTCGGCAGTGCGAACAGGCAGCCCGCTACGAGAATAGTGAGTACCAGTACGTTGAGCCATGCAGGGTATCTGTTCATTATCTGTCGTCGTTACCGAATCAGGCTTCGTCGAAGGTACCTTTCGGCACCACCATCGACACACTGCTCTTCTGAATCTTGATCTCCGTGTTGTCGCTGACTTTGACAACGGCATAGTGCTCGCTCACCCCGGTAATCCGGCCGAGAATACCGCCGGCGGTCAGCACTTCATCACCAACAGACAGACCTGCCACCAGCTCCGTATGAGCTTTCTGTTTTTTCTGCTGCGGCCGGATCAACAGGAAATAGAAGGCACCGAACATCAGTACCATCATGATGATGAAACTGGTTGAGTCGCCCTGCTGCGCACTTTGCGCGTAGGCATTTTGAATAAAGAAATCCATTAGGTATCCAAGAGTGGTTGATATCGTTTCTTAAGGCGTCGGGCGGATGTCCCGAAAATAAGCGCGGTATTATGGCACAAGCCATCGAACTGGGGGTGACTTCGGCTTTCGCAAGCCCGAGATTACGACGGTACCTTGCTTCTGTACGCGGCGCGCAGCGCAGCCACGAGGCCCGGCAAGGTCCCGGCACCGATCGCATCCCTGATATCCTTCATAAGTTTCTGATAATAATGGAGATTATGGATCGTCGCCAGACGCGGTCCGAGTATTTCTCCACATTTCACGAGATGCCGCAGGTAGGAAAGACTGTAGTGTTTGCAGGTGTAACACGCGCAGTCCGGGTCGGGCGGTGAGGTGTCATCCCGGTAACGGGCATGCCTGTACTTGATGTTGCCGCCTGTCGTGAAGAGCTGGCCATTGCGCGCATGGCGTGTAGGAATGACGCAGTCGAACATGTCGACACCGCGCAACGCGGCCTCGGCAATATCGACGGGCGTACCCACGCCCATGAGGTAACGCGGCGCATTACGCGGCATTCGCGGCAACAGTGCATCGAGCACGGCATGGCGTTCGTCTTCGGGCTCACCCACGGCCAGACCACCGATCGCGTAGCCGTCGAAACCGATCTGACACAGGCCCTCCAGTGACTCCTCTCGAAGTGCGTCGTAGATGCCACCCTGCACGATTCCGAACAGTGCTTCACCACGCTCCGGCTCAGCGCTTTTCAGTTCGTCAAATCGTTGTCGACTACGCCTCGCCCAGCGTAACGACAGATCCATCGACCGCTTCGCGTCGGCTTCGCTCGCCGGGTAAGGCGTACATTCATCGAAGACCATCGTGACATCAGCGTTGAGATCGTGCTGGACCTCGATCGATTTTTCCGGCGTCAGGAATACCTCGTCGCCGTTGACGGGAGACTGAAAGCGCACGCCCTCTTCCGATAACTTGCGCATCGCGGCCAGCGAAAATACCTGGAAGCCGCCCGAGTCCGTCAGGATTGGCTTATGCCAGTTCATGAATTCATGCAGGCCGCCGTGCTTGCGGATTATGTCGGAGCCCGGCCGGAGCATCAGGTGAAACGTATTGCCGAGAATAATTTGCGCGCCGTCCACGGAAACTTCTTCCGGCGTGACGCTCTTGACCGTACCGTAGGTACCGACAGGCATAAAAGCCGGGGTCTGTACCTCACCACGACGAAATTCGAGCACTCCGCAACGCGCGGCATCGCATTGTTTTGTGACAGTGAAGTTCATGTGGACGTACGCGGCACAAGAAACATGGCGTCACCGTAACTGAAGAAGCGGTACCTCTCACGCACAGCATGCTCATAAGCTTCCAGCACGCGGTCCTTCCCGGCAAATGCGGCAACCAGCATCAATAGTGAGGATTGCGGCAGGTGAAAATTCGTGACCATAGCGTCGACAGAACGAAATGCGTAACCCGGCAGAATAAACAGGTCCGTCTCACCGGCGAATGGGTGCAACTCGCCGCTCGCCGACGCGGCCTCCAGCGCCCGCACCGAGGTAGTGCCAACGGCGATGACGCGTCCGCCCTCTGAACGCGTCGCGGCAACGGCATCGCAGCATAGCTGGCTGACCTCGAGCCGCTCACTGTGCAGGCGGTTCTGCTCGATATGCTCGTCGCGCAACGACTGGAAGGTCCCGGCGCCGACGTGCAATGTGATCCACGCGTGCCTCACGCCCGCCGCCAGCGTCTCCTGAAGCATCGCTTTGTCGAAGTGCAGGCCGGCCGTCGGTGCCGCCACCGCGCCCGGGTCTTTGGCGAACACGGTCTGGTATCGATCAATGTCAGTCTTGTCAGCGGAACGAGTCAGATACGGCGGTAGCGGCACATCGCCGTATTCATCGAGAAACGGCATGACCGCTACGGAGAATGCCAGGTCGTACAGGTCGCCAGCGCGCGCCGCCACGACCGCTTCAGCATTACCCGCAAGCCGCAATCGGCTCCCCGGCCTGGGTGATTTACTCGCCCGGACATGCGCCAGCGCCGTGCGCTCGCCCGTGACTCGCTCAAGCAGAATTTCGGCACGTCCGCCGGTGTCTTTCGTCGCAGCAAGGCGCGCCTTGATGACGCGAGTGTCGTTAAAGACCAGCAGATCACCCGGGCGGAGCAACAAGGGCAATTCGCTGAAGTGCCGATCGCCGATGTGCTCGTCCACGACGAGCAATCGGCTACCGCGACGTTCTTCAGCCGGGTACTGCGCGATCAGCTCTTCAGGCAGATCGTAATCGAAATCCGAGATAAGCATGGGCGCGCATGGTAACAAAGCCACGCGCGCCCCGTGGATTCCGCGCTAGCCCCGGGGCTTCGGGCAGTCCGTCGTCAGGTGCGCGTCGTCTCGAACACTGGCGCCGGTGCTTTTGGCGGCAACGGCGCCCGGGCTGGCCGTACGACGCGCTTCTGCCGATCGAAGAGCATGCCTTGCTGGTTTATCGGAATCTCGACGTCCAGTGTGCGTTTCTTCTTGTCCCGCATGATGCCGAGCTTCAGTTTCTCACCGCTTTGATAGGAACCCAGTATGCGCATGGCGTGACGAACGTCCCTGGGTTCGCGGCCATCGATGCTCTGGATCACATCGCCATCCTGCAATCCGAAGGCGTCGGATTCCGGCGCTTCGATGACAAGGAGGCCTCTGTCCGCGCCAAAATAACGACCCAGCCCTTCGTTGAGCTCAACCAGCTCCAGCTCGCCGAAACCACTGCCGGCCCACGGAAACCCGAATTCCATTTTGAATTTTTCGACCATGGCGGGTGCATGCGGCGAATGCGGCGCGTTCGGCATCGGCGGTACCGTGAAATGTGATCCGCGGTCTCCACGCCACACGAACATATTGGTCTGAACAGCTCTTGGCTCGATCTCAACCGATCCGACTTTGCCGTTACGAAGGTACTCAACGTTCAGTACGTCACCTTCTTCCACGCCCTGCATGAAGTCGAGCAACCGGCTGTTCGCCTCGTCGGCGCTAGCAGCACTGAGCGACTCGTCATTGATCGCGGTGATGACGTCGCCCGACCGTAAGCCTGCGTCGCTGGCGGCACTGCCGGGCGTCACACCCATTATTTCAACACCCTCAACCGGACCCTTCTGCTGTCTTCCGTCAATCGTGACGCCGAGGCGTGGCTTGTCGGACAGTTCAATTCGTCGTTCGATTTCCGCCATGTGCGGCAGGCGATCCCTCGTAATCTCGGCGATCTGTCGAGCGGCTTCCGTCATGCGGTCCTCTGCTTCCCTGAGCTTGCGGTCCATTTCGGCTTCCCTTGCCTCGGCATCGCGCGACGCCTCCTCGTCTGTCTGCGCAATGGATGGGCTCGCCATCATCAACACGGCCAATACGGGCATCAGGACTTTCCAGGTCTTCATCTTTACTGCTCCTCGTTCAATAGGCCGCTCGTTGCGCTTGCGCATAACGCAACTGCAGCAGCGAATTCATCAGCCTGACGCGTTCACGCCAGAACAATTCTTCGTCCTCAGGCGTCATGAGCACCTCAGGATCATCCAACTGGTAGTCGATGGCTGCGATGCGATCTTCCAGATCGGAAATCGTGGCAACCGTGCCGGCGCGCATAACACGCGGCTCATCGGGCAGGGACCGCAGGTTCCTTTCGAGTTGCCGCGACTGCACCATGAGCGTTTGTAATGTGGACAACTGTGCCGTATTCGTCGGCAGATTCTGCGGCACCGTGATCCCGGGCTCCGCTTGCTGCGGTGGCGAACCGGGGATTATCACGAATGCCAACAATGCGGCCGCCGCGATACCTGCGCCTGCAAACCACGTCGAGCCTTTTCTCATAACGGACTTCTGCAGGAGCCCCTCGGCTTCGGCCTGCGCTCGAATCCTGTGCCAGACGGCTCGTGGTGGCATGGTGTCCGAAAGCCCCTGGAGCCCTTGCCGCAAGGCCGCAAACTCGTCGGCTGTCAAAGCGGAAATCATCTCGTTGTCCTTGTTGTCACTGCCCATTTCAATAAGTCCCGGCTGTAGCCGCGTCAGGCTGCGTGTTGTTGTCTGTGACGGCAAGCATCGGTCGAAGGCGTCGATAGGCTCTTGATAACTGCGACTTCGAAAAACTCTCAGTCTTGCCCATCAGTCCGGCTATTTCCTTGTGCGTAAAACCTTCAACGTCATGCAACCAGACGACGGCGCGTGCAACGTCGGGCAAGTTTGCCAATGCTGCATCGAGGTCCATTGCGTCGTCCGGGTGGTTCGATATCCCGTGGCTCGTCGCCTGGCCTTCCGTCGTATCCTGCCAGTCGTCACTCAATGACTGGCCTCGTTTTGTCCAGGCTGACCGCAGGAACATCAGCGCCTTGGTCACGGCGATGCGGCGAATCCAGCTGCCGAGCGCTGCCTCGCCGCGGAATCGTGCGATCGATCGCATGACTTCAATAAACGTCTCCTGCACCAGGTCCTCCGCATGCGCGGGAACCTTCGTGAACCGGAGACAGATCGAATAAACGGGGGCCGCGAACGCCCGGTAAATGATCTCGTGCGCACGGACGTCTCCGTTGGCGGCCCGCCGGACAATCCCGGGATCGATCTCTATGTCCGCAAACTTGCTCATCGTCGAAATATTAGATGCTTCTACAGCGCGAAGGGTCGCACACGCACGCGTCCACGCATATACTGTGCGCCTTTCAGGTGGGGGGCCCAACAAACCCCGCCAGACAAGACATGCCGGGATGGCGGAACTGGTAGACGCGCCGGATTCAAAATCCGGTTTCCGAAAGGAAGTGGGGGTTCGATTCCCCCTCCCGGCACCACGTGGAACACGATGAATTACTGCTCGAAATGCGGGAGTCCTGTCAGCCGCAAGACGCCCGAAAATGACACCCATGAGCGCTGGGTCTGCGACGGCTGCGACACGGTGCATTACCAGAATCCACTGCTCGTGGTCGGCTGCGTCGTCGAGCGCAATGGCAAAGTCTTGCTGTGCAAAAGAGCCATCGAGCCACGCTACGGTTATTGGACCGTTCCCGCCGGCTTTATGGAGCTCGGCGAGACCCTTGCGGGAGGGGCCGCCAGGGAGACCCTCGAGGAAGCCTGTGCGACGGTGGAACTCGACCGCCTGTTCGCATCCGTCGACGTGATCGATGCGGGGCAGGTGCATCTGTTCTTCTCAGGCAGACTCGTCAGCGACTACGGCATTGGCGACGAGAGCCTCGAAGTCGCATTATTCAGTGAAGATGAAATTCCCTGGGACGAGATTGCGTTCGAGAGCGGGAAGTTCGCGCTCAGAAAGTACTTCGAGGATCGCGGGCGCGACAACGGCGTTCATTTTCACGAGCTCAGACGCTCGCATTCCTGACGGTCGCCGTTGACGCAGTACTTACTTTGCGGCGTTCTGCTGCAATCGCATGCTCAGCTGCGCGGGCGGCAGATAGCCGGCAATCATGGTGCCGTCCTCCAGGACAATGGCCGGCGTGCCGCTCAAGCCGATATCCCGCCCAATCCCGTAGTGATCGGTGATGGCCGACGCATCGCACTGCGACGTTTCAAATTCCTGGTCGCGCTTGGCCGCAGTAAGCGCCTCGCCGCGATCCTTCGCACACCATACTTCTTCAGACGTGCTCCAGGCTTTCGAGGCCGGGCCGTTGCGCGGGTAGAGCAGGTAGCGGACTTCGATACCCTTGTCCATATATTCGTCGATCTGGCTGTGCAGCTTGCGGCAGTATCCGCAATCGACGTCGGTGAACACGGTCACCGAATGTTTGACGTCCGCCGGTGAAAACGAAATAGCATCGTCGTCATCCAACGCGGCCAGCAGGTCACGACGCACCATGTTCCGCTTTTGCTCACTCAGATTGACCTGGGTATCGAGATCGATGAGATCGCCCTGCAGCAAATAACGCCCATCGTCCGAAACGTACGCAATGATCGAGCCCTGATGAACGGTGAACCAGCCGTCAACCGGGCTCGGATTGATGTTATTCGGATCGATTGACTCGAACATTGTCGACATCTTGGCGCGCACGTCTTCGAGCGCCTTATCGTCGGCGGCAACGGCGTGTGCCGCGAGAAAGCAGGTCGCTGCGACGGTGACCAGCAGCTTCGATCCAAGATAAGGGTAACGGCTCATTTTACATATTCCCGAAAGGCGGAAGCCTGATGACTAGTGGACCGGGATTCTCGACCCCAGTTCCGCACAAGACCACAAGTCTAGCAAACACCTTGCTCAACGGCGCTTATTGTTGCGATTTGTGACAATCAGCCGCGGGGGTGATGTTCGCCATGCAGGTCTTTGAGTCGCTCGCGAGCCACGTGCGTGTAAATCTGCGTCGTGGACAGGTCACTGTGGCCCAGCAACATCTGCACGACCCGGAGGTCGGCACCACGATTCAGCAAGTGCGTCGCGAAAGCGTGTCTCAGGCTGTGCGGCGACATCTTCTGGCGAATGCCGGCTTTTTCCGCATACCGTTTGATAATGTGCCAGAACGCCTGGCGCGTCATCCGGTCGCCGCGCCGCGTGGGAAACAGGTAGTCCGTCTGCCGTTCCAGGAGTATTTCCATGCGCGGGCCGTTGATGAACTCGCGGAGCCAGCGTTGTGACTCCTCACCGAGCGGGATCAGGCGCTCGCGATCGCCCTTGCCGACAATACGCAACACGCCCTGGTTGAAGTTGATTTGAGATTGCTTCAGGTTGATCAGCTCGGAAACCCGCAGACCCGTCGCGTACAGCAATTCCAGCATGGCGCGATCACGGTGTCCCAGCGGTTCGTCGGTGTTAGGTGCATTCAGCAGCGAATCGACTTCGTCCTCGGACAAGGTTTTTGGCAACGAACGACCGATCCGCGGCATCTGTATGTCGACGGTCGGGTCCGAATTGCGCATGCCCTCGCGCATAATGTAGCGGAAGAAACGACGAAAGCTCGACAGCTGCCGGGCGGTGGACCGCGGTTTCGCGCCACCCTCGACGCGCTTCGCGATAAAGTCGAGCAGGTCCGATTTTTCGGCCATCTCTATCGACTTGTCGATTTCGGACAGCCCGCGACCCAGGGTCATCAGGTCGGCACGATAAGCACCGAGTGTGTTTTTGGACAGACCTCTTTCCATCCAGATAGCGTCAAGAAATCGGTCGACAAGCTCTTCCGATCGCTGCACCGCTTTCGAGTCCGGTGTTCCTTTCTTGTTGCTGCTGCCCATAATATCCGTCTTGTGTGTCGCGCAATCCATTGCGGCGCTGCCAATGCCTATCCCAACCGTGCCGGCAGACTGTTAGCATACGTCGTTCCGACAACCGGACCTTTGTATCCGTAGCGCGTGGCACGAGAGTCGAGTTATTGCCAAGCAACGGATTTTCCAAGGATTCTGAGTATGCTGACGAAGCTCCAGAGCGTGCGTGACCGCTGTCACAGATTACAAAACGCATTGACATAAGGTGAACTGGGTCACACGCAGCCAGCGTTTTTTGTGGGGAATCATGGCCTGGTTGGCATTTTTCCTCGCGGCCCTGTTCGCGCTGTTGGTCACAATTCTCGTCCCCGGACAACATCGTCGCCAGCGTCTGGCCGCCCTGGCCGCCAAATCCGTCTTCGTTCTGGCCCGTATCAACGTGGACGTCGTCGGCATCGACAAGCTACCTGACGAGAATTGCGTCGTGGTGGCGAACCATGCCAGCTACGTCGATGGGTTTCTGCTCAAAGGATACCTGCCGGCGCGTTTCAATTTTGTGATCAAAGGCGAAATGCGGGACATTCCCGTGGCGCATTTTCTGCTGAGGCGTTGCGGTGCCAAGTTCGTCGAACGAAACTCTCACGCCGGCAGCGCACGCGATGCGAGGCAGATTGTGAAAGCCGCCCGGGACGGCGAGTCGCTCGCCTTCTTCCCGGAAGGCACATTTTGGAAAGAACCCGGGGTTGGCCGTTTCAGGCCCGGCGCATTCGTTGCCGCGGTCCGGGGTGAATTGCCGGTCGTACCGATCGCGATCAGCGGTACCCGGGAGATGCTGCCCGCGGGCCGCATGATCCCATGGCCAAACTCGATAAAATTCCAGATTCTGCCGCCGATCACGCCGGATCATCCGCAGTTTTCCGATAGCCGGGCGCTTGCCGAGGCCGCAAGACAGGCGATTCTCGGTGCCCTGGACGAGCCCGACCTGCTCCAGAAAACGGACACGACGAGAGAATCTGCGTCTAACTGATTTGCAGTATTGCACCATCCCGATTTTTGCAGGAAAGTAGCTACCCCGAAGGTCAACCCACCCCGGCCGGAGCAACGAAATGAGTTCAGAAAACATCGTCATCGTGGCCGCAAAACGTACGCCGATTGGCGCTTTCCAGGGCGTCTTGAGTGGCGCCACCGCGCCGGCGCTCGGCGCCGCGGCGGCAGGCGCTGCGATCGCCGATTGCGGAGCTGATGCAAAAGACATCGATCAGTTTCTGATGGGATGTGTTCTGTCGGCTGGCCTCGGCCAGGCACCCGCCCGGCAGGCGGCGCTCGGTGCCGGTGTGCCGATCGGGGTTCCTTGTTCAACCATCAACAAGATGTGCGGATCCGGGATGGAATCGATCATCCTGGGCCACGACAGGATCAAAGCCGGGAGTGCGAACGTCGTGGTCGCTGGCGGCCTGGAATCGATGAGCAACGCCCCATACCTCCTTCCCAAAGCTCGCCGCGGCTATCGAATGGGCCACCAGGAAACGCTGGACCACATGTTCTATGACGGCCTGCAGGACCCTTACGAAGGCCAGATGATGGGGCATTTCGCCCAGGTGACGGCGGATAAATACGGCTTTACGCGCGAGCAAATGGACGAGTTTGCGATCGAGTCCGTCACACGCGCGCAGCGCGCCGTTGCCGAAGGGACCTTTGCCGACGAAATCACTCCCGTGACCATCAGTTCACGCCGAGGCGACGTGACAATTTCGGAAGATGAGACGCCGAGCACGGTCAGCATCGACAAGATTCCCCAATTGCGGCCCGCTTTCCGAAAAGATGGAACCGTCACGGCAGCCACATCCTCTTCAATCTCTGATGGTGCGGCCGCCGTCGTGCTCATGTCAGAGTCCGAGGCGACTGGTCGCGGCCTGAAGCCGCTGGCGAGAATTGTCACGCATTCGGCCTTCGCGCAGGAGCCCGCCTGGTTCACGACGGCGCCCGTGTTCGCGCTGAAAGCCATACACGAGACACTCGATTGGACTCCGGACGATGTCGATCTGTACGAAATCAACGAGGCCTTTGCGGTCGTCACAATGGCTGCGATGAAGGATGTGGGCATCGATCATTCGAAGGTAAATGTCAATGGCGGTGCTTGTGCACTTGGCCATCCGATTGGCGCTACCGGGTGCCGTATTACGGTGACGTTGTTGCATGCACTACTCGCGCGAGGCCTGAAGCGCGGCATTGCAACACAATGCATCGGCGGTGGCGAAGCAACGGCGATCGCCGTGGAACTATTGTAGACAGGGAAAAGACATGAAACTTGCAGCAGCGAAAGCCGTCGTTACAGGCGGCGCATCGGGACTGGGATTGGCAACCGCCAAGGGCATCGTCGAGGCCGGTGGCCAGGTGGTTATTCTGGATATCAACGACGAACAAGGCGACTCCAGCGCTGCAGACCTCGGCGAGCATGCAAAGTACATCAACACCGATGTGTCGAACGAGAATTCGGTCAAAGCCGCGATCACAACCGCTAATGAATTCATGGGCGGAATCACGCTTGCCGTTAATTGCGCAGGCATTGCGACCGCAGGCCGCACGCTGGGCCGAGAAGGACCCTGGCCTGCTGAGCATTTCAATCGGGTCATCCAGGTCAACCTTGTCGGCAGCTATAACGTCACCAAAGAAGCCGCGGCCGTCATGCAACTCAATGAAGCCGACGAAAACGGCGAACGCGGCGTCGTCATCAGCACAGCATCCATCGCCGCATTCGAGGGCCAGATCGGACAGGCGGCTTACTCCGCTTCGAAGGGCGGTGTCGTCGGTATGATGTTGCCGCTGGCCCGTGAGTTTGCGCAATTCGGCATCCGTGTGAATACCATTGCGCCCGGTATTTTCATGACGCCGATGATGGCCGGCATGCCGGAGGAAGTTCAGGAATCACTCGGCAAGCAGGTGCCATTTCCGCCGCGCCTTGGAAGGCCGGACGAGTATGCGGACACGGTGGCCTACATTTATGGCAATACGATGGTGAACGGCGAGACGATCCGCGTGGATGGCGCGATCCGCATGCAACCCAAATAGTCAGACCAAGCCGATACGATCGACCGCTCGCCACCTACGACGGGCGACCGGCCAAAATGCTTTGTTGGCGGACTGCCTCGCTTCGCTCGCTTTATGTCTCGCCAACAAACATCTTGTCCGCCCGCCCAAAACAGCATGATGCGCTGGCGGCGGTGAGCGATGCCCCGAAACTCTCGTGGGAGCGGCATCTTGCCGCGATTGGCATCGGGCCTGGAAGGCCCTCCTACGGAGATCCCCGCGATCGACGCCGCAGTTCAATCGGTTGGGTTTGCGTGGTTAACGTCGAATTACATGTTCGCGTAATTCGGACCACCACCGCCTTCGGGCACATCCCACACAATGTTCTGCCGCGGATCCTTGATATCGCAGGTTTTACAGTGCACGCAGTTCTGCGCATTGATCTGAAAATTC
>Ga0265306_10000182_pt1 | contig 27600 bp, 23 predicted proteins | sample Helome_3_FD_192493 | JGI IMG/M metagenome (GOLD analysis project Ga0265306, IMG submission 192493) | Marine sediment microbial communities from subtidal zone of North Sea - Hel_20160420 (Illumina Assembly) | ecosystem: Environmental > Aquatic > Marine > Subtidal zone > Sediment ... | reverse complement strand
GGGCAGCAGGAATATGGGCGTATCCCGCGGTCACAGTACGCCGTTGGATTTGAGTGCGGAAATTTCTTCGGTAGACAAACCCAGCAGTTCGCCGTAGATCTCGTCGTTGAAGGCACCCACTTCGGGTCCCGCCCAGTCGGTTCGGCCGGGGGTTGCGCTGAGTTTGGGCACCATGGCTGGGATTTTCAGGGCTTTGCCGTTGACGTCCACTTCCTCGAACAGGCCACGCGCGATGAAGTGCGGGTTCACCATCATATCGGCTACGCTGAAGATTGGCCCGGACGGGACGCGGGCTTCTTCGAGCAGGGACAAGATGGTCATTGAATCCATCGAGCCGGTCCACTCGGCGACCGCGGCGTCGATTTCCGGTTCGTGCTTTACACGGCCGGCGTTGTTGGCAAGGCGCGGGTCGTCTCCCATCTCGGGGCGGCCCATCTGTTCGCATAAGCGTTTGAAGATGGAATCGCCGTTGGCGCCGATGATAATGAACTTACCATCGGAGCATTGGTAGGTGTTGGTGGGCACGATACCGGTGATGGTGGAGCCCGATGGTTCACGGATCACACCGGCGCCATCGTACTCGGGAATAACCCCTTCGAGCAGGTTGAAGGTGGCTTCGTAAAGGGCCGTATCGATCACCTGTCCCCGGCTGCCCGGGTGATTGGCCTGGTGCAGGCAGGCCATGACGATGCCCAGCGCTGTGTGCAGCCCGGCAAACGAGTCGCCCAGGCTGAGGTTGGGCCGCATCGGCGCCTCACCCGGTAGACCGTTGACGTAGCGAATGCCGCCGACACCTTCGCAAACCGACGCGAAGCCGGGCTTCGAAGCCCAGGGACCGTCTTGCCCATAACCTGATATTCGGGCGAAGATAAGCGCCGGATTTTCGGCCCACAGGTCAGCAGGTCCGAGTCCCCATTTTTCCATCACGCCGGGGCGAAAATTTTCGACCAGCACATCACATTTTGAAGCCAGTTTACGGACCAGTCGGCGGCCTTCTTCACTGCGCAGATCGGCGGTAATGCATTTCTTGTTTCGGCCCAGGCTGCGCCACCAGAAGGACGTGCCGTCAGCGTCCAGTTCGCGCCACTTGCGGAGCGGATCACCGTCACCCGGTGGCTCTACCTTGATCACCTCCGCGCCGTAATAACCCAGAATACTGCCGGTGAACGGACCGGCCAGCAATTGGCCCACTTCAAGAACCCGGATTCCGTCCAGGGGTCGGCTGTTTTGATTCATCTGTATTTTACATTCTCAGGTTTTGAAGACGCGGTCCCAGAAATAGGACGACACGCCGAAACCCAGGCGCGTATCACGAAAATGATGGGCCATGTGATGGCGCCGGATTTTGCGGAACAGCGCCGACTTCGAATTCTGCAAGTGGTGCACCGCGTAATGCATCATGTCATAGGCAACATAACCGGCCCCGAAACCTGCAAAAAAACCCCAGCCCTGGTCACCCATCAGCAGTACGAAAAGAAACCCAAACAGCGCGGCCAGTGGAATGCTGACCGTGATCGGCATGACCAGGCGGTCCTTGTCATTCGGGTATTGGTGATGCACACCATGAATCGTGAACAGCAGCTTGTGCTGAAACGGTGTGGTCGCATTGAAATGGAAAACAAAACGGTGAAAAAAATACTCAAAAAAGGTCCAGAAAACGGCGCCTGCCAAAAACAGGCCGGCGGTTGCAGCCACAGCCGTACCCTTGGTAAGGCTGAGATAAACGGCGACCGTAATCACCGGCAGGAAAACAACCAGTACCGTGGTGTATCTCATGCGGCTCAGGCGCTCAAGTAATGCGCTGTTCTCGAACATGATGAGCTCGCCCTGTTGCGGAGCCAGATGTTGCGGTATGGGACTGCTGATACCTGTCATTTCAGAACCTGTAACTGTAACTCACTTCAAAATCAAACTGGTCCGACTCGATCTTGATGGTCTGGCTGGGATCGAATGCATTGGGCGAACCCTGTGACTCTTCTTCCGAGTAAGCCGCTGAAAAATTCACATCGGCGCCGGAATCCAGAGTATAGGTAAACCCGAAGGTGTAATGCGCCTCTGCCAGGTAGGGAGTCATTATGTTGTTGGTCGTCTGGCTCAGGTCGATGGGCTGACTGGCGACGCTGAAACCAGCCAGCAGTGTCCACTTGTCGGTGATACTCCAGCTACCGCCGATTTTATAAATATTCATGCTTTCCCATCCCAGGCCGGCGCCATTCCTGCCGCCCAGGCATGCGCTCAGGTCGGTACCGCCACGGCCAGCGGTCGGGCACTCAAAAAGGCCTTCCAGCGAGTTGCCCAAAGCATCGACATCGCTGTTGAAAATCCGCTCGAAATCCAGGCTGAACGCCAGTACATCCAAGGGTTGCCAGGTAAACCCGGCTTTGAGATTAGCGGGAATGTCCAGGCTGCCGTTATCCGTCAGCAGATCGGAGTAGTCCTTGTGCTTACCCATGAAGATTTTCGACTGGTACATCAAGCCGAAACTGATCGTTTCGGTCCATTGCGCATGCAGACCCACCTTAAGCCCCGCACCATAGGTCCAGTCATTGCGGTTGCCTGAAAGGTCATCAGGCATCACCTCTCCTCCACTGATTGCATATGTCTGCGTCAAAGGCGCCCATGATTGCACGCCTTCCATCCTGAACTTCTGTGCCGCCAGCACGCCCGTAATGCCGAGCGATACTTTCTCACTGACCTGCCGGGCATAAGTCATATCCAGCAGCGTCTGGTACATTTTCCACCGGGTATCGCCGTCGCCAAACGTGCCGGGCAGCGTTTGCACCGGCTCCGGGCCGTCACGATCGGGGTCGAACGTCGCTGTGCCGCCCCGATACTGGGTATTCATTCCTGCACGCGTGTAAAGGGATACCGCAACAGCCGAGTTCTCCTGCAATCTCACGCTCTCGGCAAAATAAGGCTGGAGCAGATATTTCTTCTCCCCATCGATTTCGTTTGGGCCGATTGTAAATGCCCCGTCTTCACCATTCTTGTCACTCTCGGTGGAGTAGTAATTCATGCGCGCGTGATACACCGAGATGCCGGCCTGCATTTTCCCTGCCACCGCCACGGCCGTAGCCGGATTGTTGATCACAGCAGCCGCATCCCGTGGAAACGCGATGCCCGCCCCTCCCATGGCCTTGTTCTTGGTTCCATAGCCGTGAGGATTCATCCCGTTATTTGCCTGGATACTGCCGGTGCAACATAATCCCGCCAGCAAAATCAGGCCTGATGAAAAGCGTCCAACCCTGTATTTGTCACTTAATCTGTAATGCGTCACGCAATTTCCTCTCCGGGATAAAATTCATGGGGTAGAGTATATAAATAAATCGGTCCCGGGTAATGGAAAAATCTTGAAGGTACCTCGCGCTCTGTTGATTGCCATTGTGCTCATCGCTGTCACGCTGACAGCGATTTTTCTGCCGGTCGAGGAAATCATGAAAAGTATCCAGGCATGGGTGAACTCCAACCCGTCTTCGGCCGTTTTCGTAGTGACAGCCAGCATCACCCTTGGAACCCTGCTGTTGTTACCACTTTCACTGATGATGATGCTTGCAGGTCTTCTGTTTGGGCTGCTGCAGGGATTTTTCGTGGCATGGGTGGCTGGATTGATTGCGTCCTCCGCCGCGTTCTGGATTGGCCGCACTTTTGCCAGGCCCTGGATCGAAAGAAAAATTCAACGCAATGCCATTTTCACGTCGATCGACCGGGCGATCTACCGCAAGGGGTTCCTGGTTGTCCTGTTGACCAGGCTGGTCATGGTCATTCCCTACCCGGCGCTCAACTACTCCCTGGGCCTGACCAACGTCAGTTTCAGGGAATACCTGCTGGCTACCAGCCTGGGCGCGATACCGCCCTTTTTCCTGTTTGTGTACCTCGGCACGACCGTCAATGACATTGCGGCGATCATCAACGGGGATGTCAGTCTTGACGGCAATGAAATGGTGATAGGTTCCATCGCCCTTGTCGCCGTGATCAGTCTCGTACTAATGATTGTCCGAATAGCATCCAAAACCCTTAAAGAAGAGTTGCTTGCTACCCAGGAGTAAAACCCCCGGCTTCACTTGGTCAGGTAATATCCCCGGTAATATTGCGGTTGCAGCCGGGTGTACTGGGCATGCAGGAATTCAACCAGGTCATTGAGTTCAGCCACTGTCATTTCCTCGCCGAAATAAGGCATGGGTGAAATAATCATTTCGCGTTCGGCCTTTTCAAGCATGGCCACGTATTCCGGTGAAATGATGTGGTCGGGATTCACAACAGCGGTGAGCAACTCGCCGTAGTTTTTTACACGGTACACTTCACCTCCGATCTCGAGAATAAAGGGTGCGGTAAATCCCACTTCAGGGAATTCCAGATCCGGAATCGTATGGCATGAGTGGCAGTTGAAATCCACGAATACCTGCTCGCCCTGGGCGACATCGCCTTTGGGAAGTACAAAGCCTTTCACGGGTTTTCCGTTTTCAGTGCAAGCCGGCAAGGCCATCAGGATGATAGCAATGAGTGTGGTAAAGCGGATGAGCTTCAGTGCGTTTTCCAAAGACATGACAAACCCTCCCAGGCCAGAAGAGACATCTATATTTTGAACCCTTCCGTCCGCCTTTCATATGTCCTGAGTCACACGCGATTCAAAGATCAGATATTTGATACACCGGAGCCAGGGCGCGCCGGCCGGAATCGGGTCGAAACACCTGGCGATCTTCGTAAAAGGACTTGTCCTGTACCCCTCCGTACCACCAACCGGGAACGCCCATCAGTGGCAGCGGGGACAATCCACCGGGCGTAGCGAGAATATTACCTGCGAGTAGCGCAGAACCCAGCCGGTCATCCAGTTCGTTATTGGACATCATTAGCGGTGTTTGAAGAAGTACAGCATGTGCCGTGACAGATTTATAGGGAGCAAGAAACTTTTCGAGAATCGCGTGCCCGCATACCGCAACCCGAATGCTGCTATCCCATTCTGAAAAGTGCGTGAGAAACGCCGTCTTCCAGTCCTTTTTCGAGAGCGCTTCCAAAACAGCCGGATTGGTTCCACTCACGATCACTCCGCTTTCATCAAGCAGAGTCAATGCGTCACGCTGCTTGCCACGGCCACTGCCCTTTTCACGGCCAGGTTCTTCGTAGTGGCGGGCATTCATGGCTGCCTTCAACCTGGGAAACCGGCACCAGGCCAGTGCGTTGAACAGATCGTGCCAACTATGTTTCCTGGTACTGACCTCGCCGGTCTCATAAATATGTTTTTCATAATCTGCACCAGGCAGACTGCTGGCAGGAACAAACCGGACCGGCAATCCTCTTTGATTTACCGCATCAGGGGGTAATAGCCTGGTAAGCGCGCTGCATTGTGGAAAGCCGCCACTCCCCAGAGCGCCGAGTATACTTCGATAGTCAGCCCAGCAGGGCAGCCCGAAATCGATGGTGTCGTTCCAGTCAGTCATTCAAAATCGTTACTGGTCAATGACGTAGTGAGCACCTTTACTGCGGGGGTTGAGTGAAGCCGCATGTACCACCAGCAGGGCTGTTTGCACGGCGTTGCGCAATTCCACCAGTTCCGGGGTTACCCGGCAGTCCCGGTAAAACGACTGGATCTCTTCCCGGGCCTCCAGCAGGATGCGCCGTGCCCGGGTCAGGCGCCGCGGCGAGCGTATAATTCCGGCGTAATTCCACATTGTTTGCTGAACCAGGTTCAGATCCTGGGCGACCAGGGTCGGGTCGGCTTCCGTGCGCGGACTCTCCCATGCTCTCGGTTCAGGCAGTTTGAAATCCATCCCGTTAATATCCGTGGCATCGGCCCGGGCGGTGAATTTAGCGCTGGTCAGGCACTCCAGTAGTGAAGTACTTGCCAGCCGATTCGCGCCGTGCAGGCCGGTGCAGGCTGTTTCACCTATCGCATTGAGGTGCAGGATGCTGGTGCGTCCCTCCAGGTCTGCGTGCACCCCTCCACAGGAATAGTGCGCCGCGGGCACAACGGGAATGGGGTCGTGCCGGATATCAACACCGTGCTCAAGGCAGCGCTGGTATACCGAAGGAAACCGGTCTTGCAGAAGATTTTTATCCAGCGCACTCAAATCCAGGTAAACACAGGGCTCACCGCTGTTGGCCAGTTCATGGTGAATGGCGCGCGCCACGATGTCCCTGGGCGCCAGCGAAGCCATGCGGTGAACCTTGTCCATGAAAGGTTCGCTCTGAACATTGACCAGTACGGCTCCTTCGCCACGCATCGCTTCGGTTATCAGAAAGCGGGGCGCATTTTTTCCATAGAAAACGGTCGGGTGAAACTGGACGTACTCCAGGTCGATCAGACGTGCCCCAACGCGATAGGCCATGGCGTGGCCATGGCCAACAGTTCCGGGATAGTTGGTGCTGTGTTGAAAAATCTGGCCGATACCACCCGTGGCCAGCACCGTCTTGCGCGCAACAATGGCTACCGGTTCAGTTGAGCCAGCCGGCAGAACGAAAGCGCCAAAACAGGTCAGTGGTGCATACCGTTCTTGCGCATTATCCGAATTATGCGACAGGGTCAAAAGATCAATCGCGACCGCGCCTTGCTGCCGGCAGATGCGCGGCGTTTCATTCACACGATTGGCGACAGCGGTCAATATTGCGTGTCCAGTGAGATCCCTGGCATGGATAATCCGCCGCGCGCTGTGCCCGCCTTCGCGGGTAAATTCAAGATCTCCGTCAGGCTGACGATCAAACCCAACGCCCAGATCGTCAATCAATAATTCACGGACGGCTGCAGGCCCCTCTGCCACCAGCTGCGCCACTGCCGCAGGGTTGGCAGTGCCATCACTGGCCTCCATGATGTCTTTTGCCAACAACCCGGAACCCGTGTCGGTGTCATAAATAATGCCGCCTTGCGCCCAGTCACTGTTGGCATCGTTCGGGCCGCCGAGGGATAAAAGCTGCACATCCAGCCCGGCCTTCTCGGCGTGCAATGCATAGGCAGTCCCGGCCAACCCTGCGCCAATGACCAGACAGTCAGTGTGGGTGATCTCCATGGAAGCGGACGTTACCGCCTTCCTGCGGCCGCGTCAAAATTGTGCGGAGATTGATTAAACATTTTCACTGCCAGATAATCTGGGTCAACACAGAGGATCTCTACATGGCAATGCATCCATTGGCTGGCAAGCCGGCTCCTGAATCGATACTGGAAAATATTCCACGACTGGTCAGTAATTACTATAGTTTGAAACCTGACCCCTCCAATCCGGAGCACGCCGTGGCATTCGGCACTTCCGGCCATCGCGGCAGTTCCAATGCCTTTACTTTCAATGAAGGGCATATCCTGGCGATCAGCCAGGCCGTTTGTGAATATCGTGTGTCACAGGGAATTTTCGGCCCGATGTTCCTGGGCATTGATACCCATGCGCTATCCGAACCCGCCCTGATCAGCGCTGTGGAAGTGTTTGCCGCCAACGATGTCGAGGTGATGATCGATGCCGATTCGGGTTACACACCCACACCGGTAATTTCCCACGCAATTCTCTGCTACAACAGGGACAACCCGGGACAATTGGCGGATGGGGTAGTGATCACGCCTTCACACAACCCGCCTGCCGATGGCGGGGTCAAATACAACCCGCCCAGTGGCGGGCCGGCGGATACAGCGATCACCGCCTTGATTGAACAACGGGCGAATGAATTGCTGGCACAGCCCGGTGCGATCAGGCGCGCGCCCTGGTCACGGGCACTTGCCGGGGACAACGTCCACCGCCGTGATTTCATCACACCCTATGTGAATGACCTTGGCAGCGTGATCGATATGGACGTGATTCGCGAATCGGGCATTCACATCGGCGCAGATCCGATGGGAGGGTCCGGTATTGCCTACTGGAATCCCATCGCTGAAAAGTATGGACTGAATCTCGATCTGGTAAGCACCAGCGTTGACCCCACTTTCCGTTTCATGTGTGTCGACAAGGATGGGAAAATCCGCATGGATTGTTCTTCAGCGCCTGCCATGGCCGGTTTGATCGGCCTCAAGGACCGCTACGATATCGCATTTGGCAACGACACCGACTTCGACAGGCACGGCATAGTGACTCCCGGCGCCGGCCTGATGAACCCCAATCATTACCTCGCTGTCGCCATCAATTACCTGTTCGCCAACCGGTCAGGCTGGCCGCAAAACGCGGCCATTGGTAAAACCCTCGTCAGCAGCAGCATGATCGACCGCCTGGCCCGCGACAGCGGCAGAAAGATGAGCGAGGTACCGGTGGGCTTCAAGTGGTTCGTGGACGGCTTGCTCGATGGCTCCTATGGTTTCGGTGGCGAGGAGAGCGCTGGCGCTTCTTTCCTGCGCAAGGATGGGACCGTGTGGACGACCGATAAGGACGGCATCATCATGAACCTGCTGGCGGCAGAAATTACCGCACGCACCGGCCGCGATCCGGCAATGCATTACCGGGACCTTACTGAACGTTTTGGAACGCCGGTCTATGAACGGATCGATGCGCCCGCCAGTCCGGCGGAAAAAGCCATCCTCAAGGAATTGTCTCCAGAGCAGGTAACTGCCACTGAACTGGCAGGTGAACGCATCATTGACCGGCTCACCCGGGCGCCCGGCAATAACGCTGCGATCGGCGGCCTGAAAGTGGTCACAGAAAATGGCTGGTTTGCAGCACGGCCTTCCGGCACAGAGAATATTTACAAGATTTATGCGGAAAGCTTCAAAAGCCCGGAACATCTCAAGCGGGTCCAGGAAGAAGCACGTGATATGGTAAAAGCCGCATTGTCAGGAGCCTGATCATGAAGTGGAAAGGCAGAAGAGAAAGCACCAACGTGGTAGACAGTCGCGGCAAAAAAATCGCCGGCACTGCCGGAGCCGGCATGCTGCTTAATTTCGTCGGGCGCCGGTTTGGAATGAAAGGCATTCTGATCATGATCGCCGTGGTGGGGGTGCTGTGGATGACCGGAGTGGTTGACCCTGCAATGTTTCTGGGCGGCAGCACCAGCCAGTCAGGGCCTTACCAAGCCAGCCCGGCAGAACAGGAACGATTCGATTTTGTCAAAGTCGTGCTGGCGGACACTGAGGATGTGTGGACCGCCGAATTTGCACGCCACGGCGAATCCTACGCCGTACCCCAGTTGGAAATCTACAACGGGCGGATTAACACAGCCTGTGGTGCCGGCGCGGCGCAAATGGGGCCGTTTTACTGTCCCGGTGACCGCAAAGTTTACATTGACCTGGTGTTTTACGACGAACTGGAAAGAACGTTCCAGGCACCGGGCGATTTTGCCCAGGCCTATGTCATCGCCCATGAAGTGGGACACCACATACAGACCTTGCTGGGCACCTCGCAGAAAGTCCATGCCATGCAGGGCCGCCCGGATTACAACGAATATTCTGTAAGACTGGAACTGCAGGCCGACTATTACGCCGGCGTCTGGGCGCGCAATAACCAGAATTACCTGGACCGCGGTGATATTGAAGAAGCCATGCGGGCCGCCAACGCCATTGGCGACGACGCTATCCAGGGCCGTTCACGTGGCAAGGTGGTGCCACACACGTTCACCCACGGTACCTCGGAACAAAGAATGCGGTGGTTCAACAAGGGTCTGAAAAGTGGCCGTATCGAAGATGGTGATACCTTCGCGATGCCTTATGATTCTCTTTAGATAAGAAATCTGCGGGTAGCAGTCGCCTGGCCTTCGGCATTGAATTGCCGCTCACTGAAATAGATGCTTGCGTCCCGTCCTATCAGCAGCACGGTGGATGAACGGGTGCCGTACACCGGGGACACGATGAAGTTGTGTTTCATCACACGTTCCGGCGCCAGGTGCTTTTCAATGTTTTCAGGAATTTGACCGGGGATCAGTGCCCGCTCCGCCAACAGGTCAAACAGGGCCTCCGCCTGCACTTCGTCATTTCCAAGCAACAACTCCAGGCAGTGCCGCCCTGACTGCACTTTCGGCCAATGAGTATCCAGCAGATGATTGCTCAGACCGTGAACCCCCTGAGCAACCATCATCGCCCCTTCACTTCGATTCGAAACCCAGGCGAGCGAACCCCGATGCCCGAGCAAGAGGTTAAACCCCTGGTAGTCCGGCCCCCGATCCTGCACCGTTGCGGCGTGCTCCATCGGCAAACTTTTTCCCCCCAGGAAATCCGCAACGAGGTGGCCCCTTGACAGGGCTGTTGCCGCCTGCGGTTCGGCAGGTTCGCGGTAGTTGGTAATGGCTGCAAAGCGACCGCCGCGGCTTACCCCCAACCACGTTCCGCCGGCCTGCAAATCCCGTCCGCCGAGGATTTCGGGCTGGTCATCCCAAAAATCCGCATCAGCCGTTGGGCGCTGATGGAACTCATCCCGATTCGCCGCCATTACCAGCGAGTAACGCGGGTGAGCTTGCCAGGCAAAAAGGATCAGGCACACGGTTTTACTCCAGAAGCTCAGGAAATTCTCATTGATATGTACTATAAAGGAAGGGCAAAACACAAACAGGAACACAATAACAATGAAAAACCCTGGTTGGTTTCTATCCAGCAGCGCCAAAACCCGTTACTCAACCGGTGCCCTGGCCTACTTCGCCCAGGGCATTCCGATGGGGCTGCTGCATATCGCGCTGCCCGCGTGGTTGGCGGTGGAGGGTGTACCGGCATCTGAAATAGCCACTTTCCTGGGCATCATCATGCTGCCCTGGGCGTTCAAATTGCTGGTCGGTCCGCTGATGGACCATTTCGAATTTCTACCCATGGGCAAGCGGCGGCCCTGGGTCATCGGCGCCCAGCTTGGAATGGTGCTCAGCCTGCTGTCGCTGATGATTCTGGACGACCTCGTTGCCCAGATCAGCCTGCTGACAGTGATCGGTTTTGTGATCAATACCTTTACAGCTACCCAGGATGTGGCCGTCGACGGCATGTCCATCGACCTCGTCCCACTGGAAGAAGAAGGACGCCTCAACGCGTTCATGAGTTTCGGCAAATCGGTTGGCTGGGCCGTTACCTCAGCGGCAACCGGAACACTGCTGGTGGTTTACGGCATGAAAATGACCGCCCTCGTTTGCGGCCTGGGGGCCGGCCTCATATTCTTTTTCCTGTTCATGGTCCGCGAACGCCACAATGAACGCCTGTTTCCCTGGTCAGCCGGTGAGGCTTCGCCCAAGAACGAGCCGCCGCCTTCTTTCAGGCAGGTATTTTCCGATCTGAACCAGATCCTGTGGACCCGGGCCAGCCTGATCATCATGCTGATCATGTTCATTGACGGAATTGTAAGCGGCTACGGACGGGCCCTGATGCCGATCGCCGCAACCCAGGTGTTCAATTTCACCACGCCACAATGGTCCGACCTCAATGCGGTGATGGGCCTTGCAGGCGCGCTTGTTGCCCTCGGGCTCGGGCCGGTGATTGACCGTTTTGGCGCCAAGTCCATCATGGGCCTGACCATCTTCCTCACCGGTATCCACGCTTTCACCCTCGCTGGCACCCAGGAACTCTGGAACAACGACACCTACGTGCTGGTCATGATGTCAGCCTGGATCCTGCTTATACCAGTCATCATGGTTTGCGCCCTGGCACTGGCCATGAGCATCTGCTCGCACGGTGAGTCGGCCACGCAGTTTGCCATCTACATGTCTGTATCCAATCTCGGGGCAACCGCCGGGTCACTGTTTTATGGAGCGGTCGCAGACGTCACCAGCTGGTCACAGAATTACGCCATGAAAGGCCTGATTGTCTTCCTGCTGTTGCTGGCCATTTTAATGTTCCGTTCACACGGCCACCCCGAGGAATTACTGGAAGAGACAGCGGATCACTGAGTGCCGGAAAATTCTGCCCGCGTCCTGGGGTTCAAACGTCTGCTGATTTCAGGGTCGTTCCAAACAGGCTGAGGCTGCGCTGCCAGGCCAGGCCGGCTGCTTCCCGGTCATACCGTGCAGCGCTGGTATCATTGTGAAATCCGTGGCCGGTGCCGGGGTACATATGCAGGCTGTAGGCAATTTCCTGCTCGTCCAGCAAGGCCCGGAATTCCGGGATGGACTGGTTGATCCGCGTATCTTTGCCGGCGTAGTGCATCATCAGGGGAACCTTCACTCTCGCTACATCATCGGCACCCAGCGGACGACCATAGAAGCAGACTGAGGCCGCTACGGCAGACTCTCTTGCGGCGCACAACAATGCAACTCCCCCACCGTAGCAGAACCCAACCGTGCCGATCCGGCCGCTACAGTCTTTGCGCCCGGCCAGGTAAGGCACTCCGGCAATGACATCATCCGTGATGCGTCCGCGATCTGATTTTCCAAACAGATCCCTGGCTGCTTCCTGATCCTCCGGCGCGCCACCTGCGTAGGTCAAACCATCCGGCGCCAGGGCCAGGTAACCGGCCAGCGCAGCCCTGCGTGCAACGTCCTCGATATGCGCATTGAGACCACGGTTCTCATGAATCACCAGCACGCCGGGCAACGGCTGGTCCTGGCCAGCAGGCCGGGCAAAGTACGCCCTGACAGTGCCATCAACGCCAGGATACTCAACGTATCCGGTTTCCAGCCGCTGATCATCCCCGGCCACCTGCTGCCCATAAGCGTAATTGGGTTCCAACAGGGGTAAAAGCGCACCGGCGGCAGCAACACTTCCGGCGATGCCAGCGAGTTTCCGAAGAAAGGACCGCCTTGGCAGATCACTGTGAATATATTCGTTGTATAACTCGATAGCTTCAGGATTTACTGCTTTTCGGTTCATTTACTTCTCCAGTGGAGGTATTAACTATACTCACAAAATATCTGCTCTGCCTGTCAATGGTAGCCTGATTCCAGTATTCTGCTGCACTCACTAATTCAAGTCTCGATACTCTACGAGGTTGTTCTGAAATGCATCGTTCCGCTAAAAAAGTATTCTCTTTCTCCTTGTTTCTCTTACTGCCCATGCTATTGGCATCTGCTGCGGGCGCCGAGATCGCAGCGGACAAAAGCCAGCTTGAAGGACTGGAGTGGCGCATGATCGGGCCTTACCGGGGCGGTCGTGTCACCACGGTCACCGGTGTTCCCGGCAAATCCAACCTCTATTACATGGGCGCCACTGGCGGCGGCGTATGGAAAACCGAAAATGCCGGCACCAGCTGGAAAAACCTGTCAGATGATGACTTCAAGGTAGGCACCATCGGCGCTGTCGCCGTTGCGGAATCAGACCATAACGTACTCTATGTCGGAACCGGCGAATCGCCCATCCGCGGTGTCACTACCAGCCATGGCGATGGCGTCTGGAAATCGACCGACGGCGGTAAATCATGGCAACACATCGGGCTGGAAAACAGCGGCCAGATATCAAAAATCAGGATCAACCCCAACAATCCGGATATTGCCTTCGTTGCCGTCCAGGGCCAGATCTGGGGGCCAAACGAAGAGCGCGGCATATTCCGTACTACCAACGGCGGGGAAAGCTGGCAACATGTTCTGAAAGTCAACCCCGACACCGGTGCGTCCGACCTGGCAATGGACCCGACCAACCCCCGGATTCTCTATGCCGCCATGTGGCATCACGGTCGCAAGCCCTGGTTCATCAAATCCGGTGGTGATGGTGGTGGCATCTACAAATCCAGCGATGGCGGCGACAGCTGGCAAAAGCTCGCAGGCGGACTGCCGGACCTGGTTGGAAAGATCGGCGTCGATGTAGCGGCCAGCAACCCGGATCGGGTTTATGCCATTATCGAATCGGAGCCCGGGCAGGGCGGACTCTGGCGTAGCGATAATGCCGGTAAGAGCTGGACGTTGATCGATGGCCACCGTGTACTGCATTCGCGCGCCTGGTATTACACGCATATCACCGCCGACCCTGTTGATGAGGACACGGTTTACGTACTGAACGTGCCCTTGATGAAATCCATCGATGGCGGCAATACCTGGGAAAAAATGAGCACCCCGCACAGTGACCATCACGACCACTGGATCAACCCCGCCAACAACCGCAACATGATCAACGGCAACGATGGCGGCGCCACCATCACTTTCGACGGCGGCGAGACCTGGTCCTCCATCATGAACCAGCCGACCTCGCAATTTTACCGGGTGACCACTGACAACCAGGTGCCGTTTCGAATCTACGGCGGCCAGCAGGACAATACGACGGTTGCCATATCCAGCCGCAGCCTCTACGGGGGAATAGGCGTTGCCGACTATTTCGACGCCGGTGGTGGTGAAAGCGCACACATCGCGTTCGACCCGGACGACCCCCGGTTGATTTACGCGACGACCATCAATGGAACGCTTACCGAGTACGACCACGAAACCGGTCTGGAGCGGTACATTATTCCTTACCCTGAGCTGGTCTACGGCAAGGACTCCAGTGATCTGAAATACCGCACCAACTGGAACGCTCCGGTGGCGGTCTCACCGCATGATCCAGCGACCATTTATTACGGTACACAAAGGGTGCTCCGAAGCACCGACCGCGGAGCCACCTGGGCCGAGATCAGCCCGGACCTGACCCGCAACGACCCGCAAAAACAGGCCAGAAACGGAGGACCACTGACGCCTGAGAACGTGGGCGCCGAGTATTACAACACGCTTTTTTACCTGCTTGAGTCGCCGCACGAAGCGGGCGTTATCTGGGCCGGAAGTGACGATGGGCTGGTTCACCTGAGCCGCGACAACGGCACCAACTGGACGGATGTTTCGCCCCCTCACAAGGGCGAAGCCATGATCAACGCGATTGAGATCAGCCCGCATGATCCGGCCACTGCCTATCTCGCGGTGGCTGCTTACAAGTTGAACGATTTCAAGCCATACATTTACAAAAGCACCGATTACGGCCAGCGCTGGAAGCGCATAGACGAGGGCTTGCCCGAAGACACTTTTGTGCGGGTCGTCCGCGAGGATCCGAAACGCAAAGGCCACCTGTACGCGGGGACCGAAGCCGGTATGTTCGTCTCGTTCAACAACGGTGAAGACTGGCAGTCACTCAGACTGAACCTGCCGCCGGTTCCGATCACGGACCTGACCATCCGCCAGGATACGCTGGTGGCGGCAACCCAGGGTCGCGGCTTCTGGACGCTTGATGACCTGTTCATGGTGCAGGCAGCCGCGATGGACCTCGATGATGGTAATGCGCACGTTTTCGCACCGGAAAAAACCGTGAACATGCGGGGTAGAGGCTGGTCATCGGAGGAATTCGAAGCACCCAACCCGGAATCAGGTGTGCCTTTTTACTACTACCTGCCCGAAGGCTCTGAGGGTCCGGTCAGCATTGAGGTGCTGGATAAACGTGGTAAAACAATTCGCACATATTCGAGCGAGGAAAGCGATTTCGAACGCTGCCTGCTGCATAATATGGACCCGAGATCACCTTATGAACCGGACTACCCTGCCGCCGAACCCGGCCTGAACAAATGGAACTGGGACACCCGCAAAGGGGGGTTCAAGTGCGTAGAGGACATGACCCTGTATGCCGGTCTCGAAGGCCCGGGCGCACCACCGGGAACCTACACAGCACGCCTGTCCGCTGGAGGTGAAACCCGGGAAGTTGAGTTCGAACTGGCAATGGACCCGCGTATTACAGCAAGTCCGGCAGAAATCCAGCAATGGACGGCCAGGCTGGACGAGTCAGGCCAGTTACTTGAAGACGTACTGACCAGTCTCGGTGAACTGCGCAAGGCACGTGGCCAGATTTCCGGCCTGATGGAAAGCTATCCGCAAGACGCCGCCCTGCAGGCATCCGGTGAATCAGCACTGAATGCGATCGACCATTGGGACCACCAGATCATCCAGCCGCTGCATCAGACCCTGGAAGATGAAGACGCCTGGGAAACCATGCTGGCCGGCCAGATACGTTTTGTACTGGACGTGATTGATTTCACCGGCGCACCGGTTACCGAAGGTGCGTTATCGAGGCTGGCAGACCTGCAGTCCGAATGGGCAGCGCTGGTTGCGCAACGCAACAGCATACGCCGTGATCATATTGATCCGATCAACGAATGGGCGCGACAAAACAGCGTCCCTCATGTTAGCGAATACTGACCCGGAAGCGTTTATCGATAGCCTGTGCGAAGCGCATCGGTGCACCGGAATCGGTGCGCAGATACATGGAGGGCTCGATCAGTTCGAGCTCCATGACCAGGAAGTCCTGCTGTTCATTGCGCACGAAATCGGCCCGGGCGTAAAGCGGAACGGTTGCCAGCGCATCCAGTGCTTGCTGCCCGCGGAATAATAATTTGCTTTCAGGGGCTACCAGGCGAATTTCAGCTCCGTGCTCTTCCTGCGACCGGAATTCCGAATCCCTCGGGGTTTTCAAGATTGCGTGACTGAACTCACCGTTAAAGAAGAACAGTGAATACTCCCCTTCAGTCAGAATCTGCGGCATGAAGCTCTGTACCAGGGCCCGTTTCTTTCTGAAACGGCTGCAAATCTGTTCCAGGCGTTGCGGGTCGTCCATCAACCCCACGCGATACGCATCAACACCATTGGCCCCAATTACGGGTTTGATGACCAGTTCATCGGAAGCCAGCGCCGAGAAGAAGCCCGGGAACAAATCTGCCCGCGCCGACTCCGGCCAGATCGTAGGAACGATATCAATACCCTTGCCTTCAAGATCCCTGAGATAGGTCTTTTCGAGATTCCAGTGCATCACGTCCAGCGGATTGGCCAGCCGGGTTTCCCGGTCGATCTGTTTAAGCGTGTCCAGGAAAGCGGGTATGTCGTTCCAGTAATCCCAGGTCGAGCGAACCACTACCGCGTCGAACTCACTCCATGGCACGTCGGATTGCCGCCAGGACACGGTTGATACGATCCAACCCAATTCCTGCAAAGGCGCAATGGCATGTTCGTCGTCAATGACGAATTCACCACGTTCATCAAGGGTCAGGAAGGCGCACTTTTTCATCAGCACATGATATAAGCTAAGGCGTATGTGGTACGAGTACCTTTTGTCGTTTTTCTCCATTTACCTGGTCATCGCCGTTGCCGCGGCTACTCATGCGCTACTGCATGTACGTGATTCGCGTGCCGCCTTTGGGTGGCTTGGACTGATCTGGGTTTTTCCCATCGCCGGCGCCCTGCTGTATGCACTATTTGGTATTAACCGTGTCCGCAGAAAAGCGCAGCGCATCAGCCAGGAAACCGATACCGGGCCGCTCACAGGACTCATGGCGAATCCGCTGGCAGAGGGGGTGCTGCGCAACCGGCCAGGTTTTAACGTGACCGGTCGCAGATTGATCCAGGGCAACCGCGTGGCCACGCTGTACAACGGAGAGCAGGCTTTCCCCGCGATGCTCAATGCCATAGAAAATGCGCAAAAAGAAGTGCTGCTGAGCAGCTATATTTTTGACAACGATGACACCGGCAGATCATTTATTGAAAAACTGGTTTCAGCCCGTGACCGTGGCTGCGCCATCTGTGTACTGGTCGATGACGTGGGTATCCGCTACAGCCTGCCGACCATCATCCGCGAACTCAAACAGCACGACCTGCCGTATCAACGCTTTATGCCGCTGAAGCTGTTACCGCCCAGCTTCAGCATCAACCTGAGGACTCACCGCAAAATACTGGTCACAGACCGAAAACTGGCCTTTGCCGGAGGCATGAATATCGGAGACCGGCAATTGCTTGATGGGAAATCGGCCCATCGGGCCAGTGATCTGCATTTTCAATTTGAAGGCCCCCTGATCGCCAGGTTTGTCGATATTTTTGCGGATGACTGGAAATTTTCGCAGGGAAATCCGCTGGACCAATGGGAGGCGGATATTCCACCGGATGGCCCCGCAAGTTGCCGCCTGATTTCGGATGGACCGGATGACACGCTTGATTCGATGATGCTCGTCATCATGGGCGCCATTGCCAGCGCCCGCACCCGGGTCTGGATCATGACGCCTTACTTTCTACCCGAAAGGCAGATGTTTGGCTGTCTGCAGGCAGCGGCTCTGTCGGGCGTGGATGTGCAGGTCATGATCCCGGAGAAAAACAACTGGCCGCTGGTGCAATGGGCGTTGCAACACAACATGGCCGAATTGCTTGGTGCAGGAGTGACAATCCTGCGGCGCCCCCCTCCATTCGCCCACAGCAAGTGCATCATCATCGATGATGACTACGCGCTGGTGGGTTCAAGCAACCTCGATCCTCGTAGTCTGCGCCTCAATTTCGAACTGGGTGTCGAAGTTTTCGAACCCGAACTCAATCGTGAACTCGCCGCCCATTTTCATGACCATGCCACAAGCTGCAAGCGATTCAGCATCGAGCAACTTAAAGGGCGCAGAACCTTTGCTCGCCTTCGGGACAGCTCATCGGCCCTGTTCTCACCTTATCTCTAGCCTGGCCACAGCCAGCCAAAGGGTCCGTTTCAGAAAACCTTGAGGAAAACTCCAATCAGTGCGCCGACCAGCAGCACGGCATTGGCCATCAGGGTCAATGCCATACCGGGTACCCTGCTAGCGGGATTGCTGACGTACTCATATGAATAGAGTTGACGCCCCAGCAGGAAAATGGCGCCGGGAACCAGGACCCACAGGGCACTCAGATAAAAGCTGAATGCGAGCATCGCCGGAATGAAAATAACCAGTTGTTCCATGGTATTTTGCTGCACCCGGTACAATCGCTCCCAGCTTTCATCGCCGGACGTTTTTGGAGCATCAACATGGTACTTCCCGCGCGAAATTCCAACGCGTACTGAAAAGAAAGTGAATTGTGCCAGGGCCAGCAAAATTACGAGTATGGTAAATTCCATGGTTGTCTCCGGTTGGTTCCTTATCAAGATAGTTCATCCCACCGGAAAAATCTTCTACAAAGCTATAGAATAAGCGCATGAAAAAACATCTCCATGGTGCAGAGGCTGAACTGAAGCAGGCGGTAAAAGCCTTTGAAAAAAAAGGGCTGGGCAGTGCCAGGGGTGTCGAAACCCTGTTTCGTAGCGCTTACCGGGTGCAAATGGACCTGACCGGCCTGGCCGACAACAAGGCCAACATGATGATCAGCATCAACGGCATCATCATCTCGATCATCATCGCCGCAGTGGCACCGAAGCTGGATGCCAACCCGTGGTTACTGGTCCCTTCCACCGTCTTCCTGTTGGGCACACTGGTTTCGATAATTTATGCAATCCTGGCGGCACGCCCGCGCGTCAGCAGCGAACCAATCACCCTGCAAGACCTGGAGCACAGCGGAGGCAATATCCTGTTTTTCGGCGATTTCGCCAACCTGACGCAGGATGATTTCACAGATGGCATGATCGAATTGATACAGGACAAGACCGTGGTTTATGAAACCATGATCCGCAACCTGTATGGTCTCGGCTCCGTGCTGAAGAAGAAATTCGCCCTGCTCAAAGTGGCTTATACCGCATTCATGGCGGCGCTCATCCTGGGAGTCACATCGTTCATCGGCGTGTTCATCTGGATTCTGAAGCTCGCACCTTCAGCTTAGGCACCCGTTTTCAGCTTGAGTCAGGTCAATACGGCTGTAGCGCCAGTGGCGTAAGCTTTTCTTCAGCGATCTTAACGCGAGAAGAAAGCCATGCAGTTCATTCCCAAGTCCGTTCTGAACAAACTTTATAACCGCACCAGCCTGAAGAATGATAATGGCAAAGTCCGGTTTTCCATAAAAAACCGCCTGAGCCCCGCCACCTTGAGTGGGGTGTCCCAGGTTGTCATAGATGGCGTAGCTGTATCGAATGAAAACATTTCCGTTTCTATCGAGTCCGGTGAAACCATTCCCCTGAGCCGGATCAACCAGGATAAGCCGGCTGATTTTCCGCTGGGGACCCTGGTGAATTTCGTTCTGGACATGGAACCCCTGGCAGAGGGTCAACATGACATCAGCATGGTCTTTGACACTCAGCCATTCGGGCGGCTCAATCTTGAAGTGCTCGATACATTGAAATCAACGACCCGCGCTGCGGGAACCATTCCACGGGATGCTGAAGACGATTACAGTGATGAAATCATCCAGGCCCGCAAGTCATTCATCAAGCAACATTCAGGGGCCGACCTCAACCACATTTCCAGCTACTCATTCGATCCCCATGTCACCGCGGGCAATATCGAGCATTTTACCGGCGCCGCCCAGGTTCCCCTGGGTTTTGCCGGCCCGCTGCTGGTGCATGGTGAGCATGCCAATGGCGAGTTCTACGTTCCACTGGCATGCACCGAGGGCACCCTGGTGGCTTCCTATAATCGCGGAATGAAAGTGCTGCACCGAAGTGGCGGCGTCAAATGCGCAGTCGTCGGCGATAGCATGCAGCGTGCACCCGTTTTCATTTTTGACGATGCGATCTCGGCCCGCAGGTTTGCCGACTGGATCGTGGCAAACACGGAAGAAATCAGGAGCGTAGCCGAGGCTACCGATCCCTTTATCAAACTGAAGTACATCGACCACTACCTGGCCAGCAAATTCACCTTTCTGAGATTCAATTACCAGACCGGTGACGCAGCGGGAATGAACATGGTTGGAAAAGCGACTTTCGCTGCCTGCAACTGGATTTTGCAAAACTGCGACGCAGTGGAAATTCAGCGGTTCTTTCTCGAATCCAACTTTGCAACCGACAAAAAGGCCTCCATGATCAACATGATGCGCTCGCGCGGTAAACGTGTCGTGGCCGAGGCCGTGGTCAAACGCGATGTGCTGCTGGAAATCATGGACGCCGATACCGAGTCGATCTACTACCACGGCAAAGTGGCCAACATCGGTACCATGCTTTCAGGCGCCAATAACAACGGCTGCCATGCCGCCAACGCCATCACGGCGGTTTTCCTGGCCACCGGCCAGGATGTCGCCAATGTTTCCGAGTCATCCATGGGCCTGCTGTTTTCAGAACTGACGCCGGATAACGACCTGTACATTTCCATTACCCTGCCGTCTCTGATCGTGGCGACCTGCGGCGGCGGCACTGGCTTGCCCACCCAGCGGGAGTCACTCGAATCGATGGGTTGTTACGGCGTTGGCAATGTTCAGAAATTCGCCGAGATCGTTGCAGGCACCGTGCTTGCGGGAGAAATATCGCTGGCGGCTGCGATTTCCTCATTGGACTGGGTGTCCAGCCACGACCAGTACGGCAGGAATGACCCCCGGGCAGTGAATTAGCCCCCCTGAGCATCTCCCGGCGGTTGATTCAGTTTCAATTGCCGGCGATCGTCTGAACCCTCTATGAATTCGACCAGGTTCGTGATGGAAATGTCGTTTTTCAGGAACAGGCCGCTGAAGGCGTTAATGCAGGCCGCGGGATTCGCATCAGGAAACCGCCGTCCGAATTCTGCGCGAAAAACGGTGTATTCCGCATAGGCATAAAGTTTGCCGTGATTAAAAACAGTTTCCTGTTCCAGTTTCCTGCTAAATCGTCCCGAACTCAGCAGGCGCCGATACGCTTGCGGTGCCTGCTGATAGACAAGCTCCACGAATTCACTGGCGTGATGCAGCACGTTTGGCTGGAGGCTCAGAACGTCTTTGGTCACTGGAGCGCCTCGCACAGCGGCACGTTATCCAGCACCACCCGCTGGATCGGGAACTCGCCTGCAAGCGGTGGTGAGTCAATCACGTAAGACACAATAGCTGCATTACAGCCCGACCATTTGATCGTCATCGTACCGATTTTCACCGGTGCCGCCGGCGCAGGAGTGGATGAGTCAAAAACTCCGCCAATGGTCTCATAAATATCCAGGGTTGCCGTATCTCCGGCATAAGTACCCTGGGCTGTCAGCCAGCGATGACCGGGATCCCCCAGCATGGCTGTGACATCTTCCGCAGGGCGCTCTACGTCAAACGTAAACCAGGCCAGGAATAACACGCCGGTATCTTCAAAAACGCTGATCAACATGCCTTGCCCGTTGGTTGCGGGATTGAACCATGCATCATTCAATCCTGGGTTGATCGAGGCTCCTTCAGGCACGACTTCGCCGTCACTGATCAGGTAGATCCCGCCGCTGGTGCTGGCCATGTAGAGGTTACCGTCTTCACCCAGGCCAAAACTGGCGATCCTGTGTGAAGTATCCGCCAATAGTGTCGTAATCCAGTTGTTGCCGTTCCTTACCGAAACCCAGATTTTGCCGCTGCAGTAATCGGCAAAAAAGTACATGCCGTACATATTGGGATAGGACTGACCACGATACACCTCGCCCCCGGTAACAGAGCAATCACCATCATCATGGTTGTATTCGGCAATAGGCAGGGTCAGGCCGGTCTGGTCACAGGCATTACCCCCGCCGATACACTGAGAGCCTTCCATCAGGCTCCAGCCGTAGTTTTCTCCACCGGAAGAGCTGGCGGGCTGAAAATCAATTTCCTCCCATTGGTTCTGTCCGACATCGCCGATAAAGAGATCACCGGTCATGCGGTCAAAGCTGATTCTCCAGGGATTACGCAGGCCCAGTGCCCAGATTTCGTTTTCGACATTTGCGTTACTTACAAAAGGATTGTCTGCGGGAATGGCATACGTGCCATGTGACGGGTCAACATCGATCCGGATCAGCTTGCCGAGCAATGTACTGCCGTCCTGTCCTGCATCATCGGGATCAAATGAACCGCCGCCATCACCAAGGCCCAGATATAGCATGCCATCCGGACCAAACCGTAACCTGCCGCCATTATGGTTCATGAAGGGCTGAGCCACTGTCAGCACGAATTGTTCAGTCGAAGGGTCAGCCACGTTTGGATCATTGCTGACCCTGATCCTGGACAGCACCGTACCGCCGCCTCCACCTGTGTACCAGACGTAGAAATATCCCGATGTTTCGTAATCGGGCGCAAATGCCACGCTCAACAGGCCCTGCTCACCTCCAGTCGACATGACCTTGTTGCGCAGATCCAGAAATGGCGTTTCCATCTCAACTCCGTCTTCGATAATGTAAATAACGCCGAATTTTTGAACAATGAAAAGCCTGCCACTGCCATCACCTGCATGGGCGATATCCACTACATTCGTTCTGCTGGCAACCTGGGTGAACTCAAGCGCAGGATCTTCGGCCAAAACCGGGGCTGAGAAAATCACAACGGCCCACGTAAAAAGCATCAATTTAACCAACACAATTCGTATCCTTCAAAATAGTTGAATGATTATTATTTAAATAATAGCGGTTACTCAACATTTTGCGTACCTGGATCATTTCTCTTGCCGGTCATCCCGCTTAATCTTTACTTCATGCGCTACCACACTCACAAGATTTTCGACGCGCACTTTCACATCATCGACCCGCGCTTCCCGCTGGTACCCAACCAGGGTTTTCTGCCTGATCGATACACCATCAACGACTACAGGGAACGCACCGAGGAGTTCGACTTTAAAGGCGGCGCCGTGATCTCCGGCTCGTTCCAGGCCTTTGATCAGGATTACCTGGTCGACGCCCTGTCACGGCTTGGACCCGGATTCGTCGGCGTAACTCAGCTTCCGGTGACTGTCAGTGACGAAGAGTTACTGGAACTGGACAAGGCCGGTGTGCGGGCGATTCGCTTCAATCTGAAGCGAGGCGGATCGGAAAGTGTCAAACACCTGGACTCGATGGCGCGCCGGGTTCATGAACTGACCGGCTGGCATACAGAACTTTACGCGGATGCCGGGGACCTGGAAGACCTGGTGCCGGTACTGATCGCCCTGCCTGCCGTCAGCATTGACCACCTGGGCCTTTCTGCACGTGGTTTCCCCACCCTGTTAAAGCTCGCGGAGCATGGTGTTCGGGTCAAGGCCACAGGATTTGGGCGGGTAAATTTCGACGCCGGCATGGCCATCAAGGAATTGTATGCCGTCAACCCCGATTGCCTGATGTTTGGCACTGATCTGCCTTCGACCCGGGCCAGCCGCCCTTACTCTGACAGGGATTTTCGCCTGGTGGGTGAGTCTCTGGGTGAAGCGGCCGCGGAACGGGTTTTATGGTCTAATGCCGCCCGCTTCTACCGGCTTGAACCCTGAACAGTCCTGCCCTCTTTAAACATCCAGACCCATGGTCACCAGGGCCATTGAGCGAGCTGGCAACAGCAACTCTCCCGAGCCGCTATCTGGCGGCTGCTCTGCGCTGCTGAAGAAGCGCAAAACCCAGCCGGACGGTAACCCGGATGGCAATCTGAAGGTCGTATCTTCCGGCGAGGCGTTATACAGGATCGCGATCGCATGCATAACGGGGGAATACTCGTGCTGCTCCTCGTGACAGGTAAAGAACAGCGCCACTTGTTTACCGTTTGCCCAATCAGCCTCCTGCATGGGGCGGCCATCGGGGTGCAACCAGGAAATATCACAGAACCCCTGGTCCGTTGGCATCCGCCCATGAACGTAACGCGCCTGGCGCAATAACGGCAGATTGCGCCTCAGTTGAACCAGTTCGCGTACTTTCCGGGCGAAATCCGGGTCCTCTTCAAGCCCGGCCCAATCCACCCAGCCGGTCTCATTGTCCTGTGCGTAGGCGTTGTTGTTACCGCCCTGGCTGTTACCGAACTCATCTCCCGCCAGCAGCAACGGCGTGCCTTGTGAAAAAAGCAGCGTGGCGAGCAAATTCAGGCGCTGTTGCCGCCGCACGTTGTTGATGTCCGGATCATCGGTTTCACCTTCCACGCCGTAATGACTGGTGAAATTGTGGCCGTGGCCGTCCCGATTATTTTCCAGGTTGGCCTGGTTGTGCCGTTTTTCATAACTGACCGTGTCACGCAGCGTAAAACCATCATGGCTGCTGACGAAATTCACGCTGGCCGAAGGATCACGCCCGCTGCGTTCGAACAGGTCTGCTGAGCCATGGATACGCCGTGCGAACTCACTGGACTGGCCGGAGTCACCGCGCCAGTAGCGCCTGGCCGCGTCGCGATAGCGGTCATTCAACTCAGCCCATTCGATCGGAAAACCGCCCAGTTGATACCCTCCCGGGCCCGGATCCCAGGGCTCGGCAATCAACTTTGCCCGGTAGAGTTCAGGCTCTATGCCGACCCGGGTCAACAACGGGTGTTTGCGGCTGAAGCCGTGTCGGGTCCGTCCCAGCACTGTGGCCAGGTCAAAGCGGAACCCATCAACACCCATCTCTCGGTGCCAGTAAACCAGGCTGTCCAGCACCAGGTCCTGGACCCGCGGGTGGTCGGCGTTGATCGTGTTGCCGCATCCCGTATCGTTGATGTAGCGGCCCGGGTCACAGGGCTCGTGGCGGTAATAAGCCTGGCTGTCAATTCCGCGAAAGCTCAGGGTCGGGCCATGCTCACTGCCTTCGCCTGTATGGTTGTAGACCACGTCGAGGATGACCTCCAGGCCCGCAGCGTGAATCGCATCTGCCATTTCCCGGAATTCCTGCGTCGGGTCGCTCGCGCTGAAACGGGCATCAGGCGTAAAAAACTGGACGCTGTTATAGCCCCAGAGGTTGCGCAGGCCTTGTCTGACCAGGAAGGCCTCATCGATCATCGCATGCACTGGCATCAATTCTATCGAGGTAATGCCCAGCGCCCTGAGATATTCCAGGATCTGGCCGTTCTTCAAACCGGCGAACCTGCCGCGCTCGGCTTCCGTCAAATCAGGATGACGCATGGTAAAACCGCGGACATTGGCCTCGTAAATAATCATCTCGGCCCACGGAATCCAGGCGCTTCCGGTGCCGTTCCTTTCCCTGCTGCTGTTAACCGTACTCAATGGAATGAAGGGCGCACTGTCCAACTCATTCTTGTGCCAGGTTTCAGTGTCTGGCTCCGGTATGAAGTCATAGACAGCCGGATCCCAGTGGAAAGGACCGTCGAGGCGACGGGTATAAGGGTCGATCAGGAGTTTGGCGGGATTATGCCTTAAACCCCGGGCGGGCGCCCAGGGACCATGCACACGGTAACCGTAGCGCTGCTCGATCGCGCAGTCCGGCAGGAATCCATGCCAGACACCGTCACTTTGCCGCGGCAGAAAATACCTGGCCTGTTCATGACGATGTTCATCGTAGAGACACAACTCTACCGCCTCGGCAGCACCCGCATACAGTGCAAAATTTACACCGCCGCCTTGCAACCACGCGCCGAGCCGGCCCGGAGAACCTTCCTGCATCATGCAGTGGATTCTAATCTCATTGAGTGGGCGCGTGAAGCGTCGCTGACCATCTGGCTGGTTGATTCGAGAACCTGCGCGCTCAATTGGCTTTCTTCCATCCGCCAGCGCCAGTTATTCAGGGTGGTTCCGGGGACATTCAACCGGGCACCGGAACCCAGGCCCAGATAATCCTGCATGGGTGCTACCGCCAGGTCAGCTGCACTGGAAAAAGCCAGCCGGATCATGTCCAGGTGTATGGTCTGCTCCGTTCCACCGGTCACTTCCAGCGCCCGTTTCTGTGTTTCCAGGATGTCTTGCGGGGTCCGCGTATCATCGCCGGTGCCGCGGAACCAGCCAGCCGTGGTGTCATTATCATGGGTACCGGTGTAGCACACGCTGTTTTCTTCTACATCCTGGATATCAAACTCCGGATCGCCCACCTCGAACTGCAGGACTACCATGCCGGGTATATCCCGGTTCAATCTCAGGTGGTCGACTTCCGGCGTGATCACACCCAGGTCTTCGGCAACGATCGACAGACTGCCCAGGGACCGATTCAGCGCTTCAAACAGCGCATCGCCGGGGCCAGGAACCCATTCGCCGGTGCGGGCGGTTTCGGCACCAAAAGGCACGGACCAGAACGATTCAAACCCGCGAAAATGATCAATGCGTACCAGGTCATTCAAATTGGCTGCATGCTGCATCCGCTCAATCCACCACTGGTAGCCTGTTTTCTCGTGATAAGCCCAGTCGTATAGCGGATTTCCCCATAACTGGCCGTCCTCGCTGAAGTAATCGGGTGGAACGCCAGCGATGTCCGAAGGCACTCCATCTTCGTTGATTAGCAGCAATTCAGGATGGGACCAGGCATCTGCACTGTCCAGGGCAATATAAATAGGCATATCTCCAAACAGGCAAATACCTTTGCTGGATGCGGCTTCCCTGAGTCTTTTCCACTGGCTCCAGAACAGGAACTGCGTGATCCGCGTACACTCGATTTCAGCACGGTGCTCCTGCCTGGCTTGCTCGAGAGCCTGCGGGTAACGGCGCACGAATCCTTTGTCCCATTCAGGCCAGGGACGTTCTCCATGCCGTGTTTTGAGCACACGGAATAATGCGTAATCATCCAGCCAGTGAGTCGCGTGCTGGTGCAAAAAGTCCTCGTAGTCTGAGCGCAGACCATTGGCAGACCGGCTCAGAAAACGTCGCGCCGCTTTGCGCAATAACGCCCGTTTGGCCGGAATCAGACGGCCATAGTCCACGCACTCCCGCGGCAAACCTTCCAGCGACTCGAGATCAGCCTCATCAAGCAGACCAAGCTGAACCAGCGGTGTCAAACCAACCAGGTTGGCGTTGCCGGCAAAAGCGGACAGGGGCTGGTAGGGTGAATCGCCATATGCGGTAGGACCCGTCGGCAGGAACTGCCAGACCCCCAGTTCCATTGCAGACAGGCTATCGAGGAACGCCAGCGAATTGTCGGCGATATCACCTATCCCGTGTTTGCCGGGCAGGGAACTGATGTGCAAGCCAACCCCGGCCCGTTTGTTGTTATGGGTATGATTCATTCATTATTCTCTTTTACATACACACGATGGGTCCACGGCGCCATCTCCAAAACGGCGGACTCATCCAGCGAAACGCGCTTCCCGGCAGAAAATTCGTGATAGACGCCATGGTAAAGCCTGTCCTGAAAACTCACCGTCTGTGGTTCGGCCGAAAAATTGAAC